>ENA-OPZZ01001922-OPZZ01001922.1-human-gut-metagenome-genome-assembly--contig:-NODE-1922-length-11429-cov-3.133782_pt1 | contig 11429 bp, 13 predicted proteins | sample MGYA00242487_ERZ504511 | MGnify/ENA primary metagenome ERZ504511 (study PRJEB26092, sample SAMD00036241) | human gut metagenome | host: Homo sapiens | study: EMG produced TPA metagenomics assembly of... | reverse complement strand
GAGAAGAAATCTGGAAAGATTGAAATATATTATTCCTCTAAATGGATTTATGCTGAATGAAGTTTATATACCAAGAAAATTAGTTTTGGATTTGATAGAAAGAACGCAAATCTTTATATTCATCATTTGAAAAAATTATCAATAGCAACAAAAAATGGAGAAAATATTGTATTTGCCATGATTGATATTGAAGAAGCAGAAAAAATCATAAATTCTTTGCAAGAAATTTTTGAAGAGTTTACATTGGATTTTAATAATATGAGAAAAATTCAAAATAGAATTTTAAGAAAAGAAATAAAGCAAGAATTTTATAAACGGGTTATAAATAAAGAAGACTTTTTGAAAGAAAGCGGTTTATAGAACATGTTAAAATAGGAGGTTTGTGTTTATGATGACAATGAATGAAAAGGACAAAAATGAAATGTTAGGAGCAATTTTAGCTGAAGGAGAAACTTATCAATGCAAATTATGGGGAACTATTATGGCTGATGCGAAGACATATGCAGCTATTGGTGGGATATCACTTATTGCTGGAAGTGGAGCAGCGGCCTTAGGTGCTTTAAGTAATGCTTATTGCTATTTGGGTATGACAGAAAATAATATCAATTTTGTAATTGTGGACTCAGTAAATGTAAGCAAAATTAAAAACAGCATATCTATTCCGAAAAGCAGTATTACAAAAGCAGAAGTGAAAGGTGGACTTCTTCCGGGAAGGAAAGTAGTTTTACTTCATTTTGGAAAAACAAAAATGAAAATTTCATTGATGAATAATGCAGTATTGGATACAGATATTACAGAATCAAAAAAGGAGAATGTAGAGAAATTTTTGTCAGGCGGTAGCTCTTATATAATAAAAAAAGAAACTTGAAGGATGAGGAAAGGGTTTATGGAAGATACAGTAATAAAAGAAGTTATTAAAAAATCAGAACTTGCAGCAAAAGATGCATATGAATATCAATGGATTACCTATCCGGAATATGGCTTTTTACAGTCACATATAGAGGAAAAGACAGAAGAATTAGAAATTACGTATGATTTAGAAAACCGAAGATCGTTCACGGAGATTCGAAAAGAAGACCTTCCTGATATCCTTTTAGTTTTAGACGATATTGGAAATCTTAAAAAATACATAGAAAAATATTCTTTTTCTTTGCAGCCCCAAAATCTGTTTTACGATCTTCATGGAAGTGTGAAAGCGAAAAGCAGAGATGTTCTGTCTGCAAGTACAGAGCAGGAGGAACAGTTCTTAAATGCCTATAAAGCGGTTATCGGATTTGCTTTGCAGAATAAATATACATTTGAAGATTATTTGCAGGGAGGTATGCAGCTTTTAGGGAAAGAAGGAGTGTTAGGACAGGTACAGTCAGGAACATCAGTAGAGGACATACAAAAGATACTTTGTGAAGAATATGAACGAATTAAGAAAGACCGGAGAGAGAAGAAAGTTCTGATACCAAAAAACAAAGTGACAACATTAAAAATAACAGCAGCAATTCTAGGCGCTGTATTGTTGGGAACAGTTGGATACATAGGCTATGACCGTATAGTAAAAGAACCTTATCAAAGAGCCGTTATAGAGCTTAGTGATGCCTATGTGCAGTCAGATTATGTTGCATGTATAGACTGTATGAGAAATGTCAAGGTACAGAAGATGACGTCTCCACAGAAATTTATGCTTGCGAATGCATATGTCCGTAGTGAAAACCTTACACAAGAGCAAAAAGATAATATTTTAGCTAAAATGACATTGAATGATACGGAGTCGAAATTAGATTACTGGATTTATCTGGGAAGAAGCGATACAGAACAGGCTGCTGATATTGCACTACGACTTTCGGATGATCAATTACTTTTATATGCATATATGAAAGAAAAAGCAATAACAGAAGAAAATACAGAATTAACAGGTGCAGAAAAATCCGATAAGCTGAATGAAATTACAAAGAAAATGGAACCCTTGATGGAAAAATATGAAACGGAAGCTACAAACAATTATGAAGGTACAGCTACAGGGGATACTGAGGGGGATGGAGAATGAAAATGGAAACAGGAAGAATAAGATTATTTCGTCCCGATTACTTTACGATAGGTTCAAGGAAAGCAGATATCGTTTTTCCACAGTGTAAGGTCGATATTATTGTAAAAGGGAAAGAAATTTCCATTCATAAAGAAACGGAAGATGTTTTGCTTATCAATGATAAGGTGATACAGCAAGACAAGATATTTCTGGAAAATGGAGATGTTTTAACAATTGGAGATATTTCTGTCATTTTAGTGGAAAATGCAATTCTTATAGAAGGGAATATTGCTGAAATACATACACAGCTTCCTGTTATAAAAGATTCCAGAGTTCCCTTTGAAGGTTTTCCGAAGTATAAACGTTCTCCAAGAATTATCAAAAGAGTACAGGAAGAAAAAATTCAATTAGAGAAGCCAAAAGAATTGATGGATCGTAAAAAAGGCGGACTTGTTCAGCTAATATTGCCACCTGTGATTATGATTTGCATTACCATTGCAATTAGTGTGATTATGAAGCGTGGATTATTTGTAGTGATGGCGGTTGCCGGTACGGGGATGTCTTTAGTTGTTTCCATTATGCGTTTTTTCAGTGATAAGAAAGAATTAAAAGAAAACAAAATTCTGAGAGAAAAAACCTATAAGCAGTATCTATTGCGGAAACGAAAAGAAATCTATCATGCCTATTGTAAAGAAAAAGAAGCCTATGAATATAATTATCCGTCTGTATCTGAAATCCGGAATATGATTGAAGAATACAGCCCTAGAATTTATGAGCGAAATTATAATGACGAAGATTTTCTAAAAGTATCATTGGGAGTAGAAAAAACACATCCACAGCTTCAAATTCAGCTGAAACTTGATGAATTAAAAACGAAACCAGATATATTGGAAGATGAGGCAAAAGCGATTCAAAAAGAATTTTCTGTCATTGAAAAACCGGTAGTTATCGATTTGAAAAAGGCTCATCTTGGCCTGGTAGGAGAAAAAAGTGTAATACATGAGCAAATAAAGGCACTCATTTGCCAGCTCACGTTCTTTCACAGTTATCATGATTTGGAAATTATTGCAATCTATGATGAAGCTTATCAGGAAGATTTCCAGTGGATGCGCTGGTATCCGCATTTTAAAATCCATACGGTAAACAGCGTTGCAATGATCAATTCAGAAAACAAAAGAGATCAGATTTTAGGAAGTCTATATCAGATTTTAAAAGACAGGAAGCAAAAAGAAGAGGAAAGCAAAAAAGAGAGTACTTTTCTACCACACTTTCTCTTTCTGATTGATGAGCCAAAATGGATTATGGATCATTCCATCATGGAGTATTTGGAAAAGGAAGGGTATAATTTAGGATTTTCTATCATTTATACCTCTCATTTAAGGGCAAATCTGCCAGAAAATATAGGAACTATTGCAATGCTGAAAAACTCAGAAGATGGACTTCTGCTGATTGATGAACGGGAAGAAAAGCAGGAAAAGTTCAGGCTTCATAATATGCAGGAAATTCCTTTAGAGTGGCTTGGAAGAAATCTGGGTGTGCTAGAACACATGCAGGGGATTAGTGCACAGATACCGAACAGTATTACTTTCTTCCAAATGTATCAGGTGGAACGACCATCACAACTTCGGATTGAAGAAAGATGGAGAAAAAATAATTCTTCAAAATCATTGGCAGTACCGCTTGGTGCAAGAGCAGCCGGAGATTATGTGTATTTTGAATCTTTCATGAGAAAGCTCATGGACCGCATGGTCTGGTTGCAGGTACAACAGGTTCCGGAAATCAGAAATCTTACAATCGTATATTCTTTCACTTGCTGTAAATTTCAATCCTTATGAGGTTGCCTTCCTTTTTGATTGACTATAAGGGAGGCGGTATGTCTAAGATGTTTACAGCCCTTCCACATTTATTGGGGACGATTACGAACTTGGATGGTTCCCAGAGTATGCGTGCGTTGGCATCTATCAAAAGTGAACTAGCAAGAAGACAAAGTATCTTTAATCAATATGATGTGAACCATATCAATAACTATAATAAGTTATTTAAAAATGGAGAGGCAGAAGAACCTCTTCCACATTTATTCCTGATCAGTGATGAATTCGCTGAATTAAAAAAGGAACAGCCGGAATTCATGTCAGAGCTGGTATCTGCTGCCCGTATTGGACGAAGCCTTGGTGTACACTTGATTTTGGCAACTCAGAAACCTACAGGTGTAGTAGATGATCAGATTTGGTCAAACTCAAAATTTAAGTTGGCACTTAAAGTACAGAACGAAGCAGACAGTAAAGAAATTTTAAAAACGGCAGATGCAGCAAACATTACGCTGCCTGGACGTGCCTATCTGCAAGTGGGTAATAATGAAATCTATGAATTGTTCCAATCTGCGTGGAGTGGAGCTGCTTATAATGAAGAAGAACAGAAAGAAAAAGTCGATGACCGGGTTTATGTACTCAATGAAATCGGACAAGGGGAATTGGTAAATCAAGATTTAAGTGATACGAAAGAAAACAACAAAGTAGTAAAAACGCAGTTGGACGCAGTAGTACGCTATATTCACGAGTATTATGAAACACAAGATGTAAAAGAGGTGAAAAAACCTTGGCTTCCACCACTACCGGAACAACTTGTAAGCCCACAGGAACTGATTCGTGCAACCCCAAAAGAATTGAACATGAAAATTGCTATGGGACTCATTGATATTCCGGAAAAACAGGAACAGATTCCATATGATGTTGATTTTATCAAAGATGGGAATTTGCTGTATATTGCTTCAGCAGGATATGGGAAAACCGTCTTTTTGACAACTGCGGTTTTGTCCTTGGCTATGCAGAATAGCGTGCAGGATTTGAATTTTTATATTTTGGATTTCGGAAACAGTGGTCTGATGCCATTAAACAAACTTTCTCATGTGGCAGATTATATTGTATTTGATGACTCGGAAAGATTCCAGAAGTTAATGGGGATTTTGCAGAAAGAAATCAGAGAGAGAAAGAAAAAACTGGCAGATGAAGTAGTACAGAATTTTGAAGTTTACAATCAGGTTTCTGCAGAGAAAATGAAAGCAATTGTTCTTGTGATTGACAATTTTGATGTAGTAAAAGAACTTGGATATGAGGCTGAAGAATTTTTCCAAAAGATTTCCCGTGATGGTTATGGACTTGGGATTTTTGTGATTGCAACTGCTACCAGAAGCAATAGCATGAAATATTCTACCTACAACAATTTTAAAAACAAAGTGGCGGGATATCTGTTTGATGAGTCAGATGTAAATTTAATTGTTGGAAGAAGCACTTATAAACAATCAGAAACAAAAGGACGAGCTCTTTTGAAATATGACAATATGATAAGTGTAATGCAGCTTTACAGCATGGTCAAGTTTGAAACAGAATTGGAATATAAGGATAAAATTAAAGAATTGATACAGAATATTGATGCTCTGTATCCAGGTGAACAAGCTCCAAGAATTCCGGTTCTTCCAGAAAACTTGTTCTTTGCAGATATGAAAGAATATCCTCATACAGAGCAGGATATTTATGTTGGACTCGAAAAAGAAGCTGTGTGTGCCTGCGGATTCCAGCTTGGAAATACACCATTTACGATTCTTGGTGAAGCAGCAAGAGGTAAGACAAACGTATTGAAGGTCATTCTCGATCAGATGCTAGGAAAAGGAAAAATCTATCTGGTAGATTCCAAAGCTATGGAACTTTATTCCTATAAAACATCAGAAAAAGTTGTTTATATAGAAAATCAGGCAATGGTGCCACTGCTCATAGATGCACTCAAGGCAGAGATCACAGAAAGAAATCAAAAAGTCAAGGAATCATTAGAAATGGATCCGACGTTAAATCCAAAGGAAATCTGCCGGGAATTGCAGCCGTTTAGCTTGATTGTAGACGATTGGGATAACTTTGTGGAACTGACGAAAACGCAGGCGATGACTTTGGCTCCTATTCTGAATGAGGCAGCAGGTGTTGGTATCAGTATCATTTTGACTGCACATTCCGGAAAGATGAAAGGATTTGACGAAGTGACGAAATTTGCGAAAAACACAACGGAAGGTTTACTTCTTGGAAACCAGGGAACATCGGCAATATTCCCGATTAATTCAGCAAAGGAACTTCCACAGTTTAAAGATGGTTTATTGTTCCATAATGGAGCTTATGTTAAAGTGCGGGTTCCAAAATATTAGGGAGAATTTTATGGAGATTAAAAATAATTGTCAAATAGTTTTAAAAATTGTACAAGAGATCAAAAGTGCAGCAGAAGAGTTACAATTGAAAAGAAAATCAATAAAATTATTTTAATGTAATTTGAAAGCAGGAGGAAAGTATTGATGAAAGAAGAAAAGTTTTTACCATTAGGTTCTGTAATTCTTGTAAAAGGAAGTGTAAAAAAGCTCATTCTAATTGGAAGAGGTGTTGTAGCAATTCTCAAGGGAGAGCAAAAATATTTTGATTATGTTGCTTGTACTTATCCAGAAGGATTGATTGGGGAAAACGTGTTGTATCTAAACCATGAGGACATTGAAGAAGTAATTCAAAAAGGTTTTCAAGATGAAGATGATTTCCGAATGCAGAAAAGTTTAAAAGAACATTTGGATGGATTATTAAAAATAGAAAATGAGTCATAAAACTTTTGCTTTCTGGATAGGGAGGAGGTGTGATGCATGGCAAACAAAAATCAAGCTGCTATTTCATCTGCAAAATATGAAATTAATCAAGCAAACTATAGGATTTCAGAGTGTCAAAATGAAATTCAGGGATTAGAAAAGAAAATTGAGCGTTTAGAAGATGCAAAACAGAAACTGCAGACTTATAAACTGAATATAGAAACGGAGAAATTTGACATTACGCAAAAACTTTCATGCAGCAGTTAGAAAGGATCTAATAAAGAAGAATATGAAGGGATTGCTGAGGAACAGCTTAAACCATGTTATCAAACATATTATGATGAAACTGATCAAGCCGTAGATGCGATTATAGATGAAATCACAAGATTGGAAAATCAGATTTATGATCAAGAAGGAGTGATTGGCTGGCTAAAAAGTCAGATTAACTCTTTGGGAAATTATATTGAAACATTGCTTAATTAGGTAAGGGGGACTGTCAATGATTGAATTAAATAAATTAACTTATAATTCGAATGTGTCAGCGTTATCTGTAGCCAGCCAAGGTATTAAAAAAAGTAAAGAACAACCGGAAATTACAGGAAATATGAAATCTTTAGCAGCATTTTTAGAAACCTATCAGACTTTATCAGAACTGTTTGGAAGTTATAAAACTTTATTGCAGGAAGATGTGGGAAAACTACAAGATGTCAGTACCTGTATGACTTATGCAGAACAATCCTTAATAAAACGATAGACATTTAGCGGTTGGAACATATAGAATTTGAAAAGAAGCACCCAAGGAGGAGGTGTGTTATGGGATACCATGTGAAAATTGAAGAGTTGTTGGAAGTACAAAATCAGATGATTAGCCAGTTGAGTGAATGGGGAACACAATTAGAGACGGTTATCAGGCATTAGAAACGATTGTAGTAACACCATGTATCCAAGGGGAAACTGGGAAAAGCATACAAAATTATATACAAGAAGTACATATTCCTGTGATTGGATCACTACAGCAACTATTAACAGAGTTTCAGGTACGTCTTTCGGTATATGCAGAGGGATATTATGGAATTGATTCTTCTTATGAGGCTGAGATTCCACAGGAAATATTGGAGGAACAACAGCAAGTATTGGAGAAGGGACGGGAAGATTTTGAAAATTTACGAGAAGAAATCAATAGCATCATTTCCAACGTTAGTGATATTGTTTCAGTTGTACAGCCTTCAGGTTTATCTTTAGTACTCTCTTATCAGTTAATGGAAAGTCGTGTTAAAACTTTAAACAGTGACATTGGTGATTATGAGGAAACACATCAAAATGATACGCAGAATATGAACTCTATGCTGGAGTCTATAAGGTCTATTTTGATAGCAAGAACAGGAAGTCCTGCTATATCAGTAACCAATTATCAGGCTGGTTCTATTGCAATGCTACCGTCATATCAAAGGCTGCAGATGGGCTATGAAGCAAGTGGAAATTTTGTAGCTCAGAACATAGCTCAGTACGAAGCTGCAATGAAAAAATGAAGATAGAATTGAAGGTATAGTCCCAAATCAAGATGTAAATTATCTAAAAAATGTATATGACAGTAAGATGTGGGAAACTATGAACGCACATTATGGATTCACTAAGCAACAGAGTGTTTTGATAACAAAAGTATTTAGAAATTTGGAAAGGCAAACAGGCTTAAAAATGGAAACTCAGGAAAAAATACACTATATTTTTAGCGTTTTAGCACCTCTTTGTATTAATTATAATGCAAAACGTTTTCAAATAACAGCTGGGACTTTAAGCTTAGAAAAAGCAATAAAAGAATTGGAAAAAAGTGGTTTATCAGAACAAGAAATATTAGATTTTAGAGTTTTAGTTAATTTGCAACATGGTGCTAGTGAACAAGATATATTAGATGCAGGAATTAAGTTTGAAGACAGTATATATAGTGACATAAATGCTGATACTTTTAGATATAATTCTTCAACGATTACAAAAGATTTTGCACATGAGCTGATACAATATTCCGCATTTTCTTATGAACCTAATAATTTGCTTGATGAAGCAATGAAAGAAATTGTAGATTTGGCTAATAGTAAACATGGAAGGATATACACCAAATATGAAATTAGTTTTAAAGGTGATATAGATTCAACACGTTGGGGATGGAATTTCAATAACGGATTGGAAATTGATGATTCAAAAGTAGATTGGGGAGATTTTGCATCAGATGTAGATGCTATAAATATTTATGAACGTATGATTAAATGTGATGATAGTGACTCGGTTTTAGATATAATAAATGAGTATAATTGTGGCCTACTATCAGGCGAAACAAAGAGGCAAACAGAATTTCTTTCTAATTTAGGTAGTGGAAATATTGGTGACGGAATTATCAAATTAGATGAAATATTGAAGGTAGATACTATTGCAAGTGAGTTTATTAAAGATGGAAGTGATCCTATAATTGAGAAAAAAATCCAAAAAGGGAAGGAAACATTTGTTCAATGGATTATGGAAAACTACCAACTGGAACAGGAGAAGTGTATAAGTGAATAAAAAGAAACAAATTGTGGTTTTAACAATTGGATATGGAATAATTTTTTATAGTTTTTGATAGGAATATGTGCGGTATATTTTGAAACTAAAGAACAAAAATTTACGCCTAATAGATGGGAAGCAAGTACTGATTCTAAAAGATATAAATTTATTAAAAGCTTTGAAAAACAATATGAAGTGATAGGAATGAAAAGAGAAGAAATAGAAACATTACTTGGAAATCCTAATAAAACGGAAACAAAAAAGGGGACAAAAGAAATAGAAGCATATGAATACAGAATAGAAGACAATCTTATTGCTGGGTGGAAAGTATATAGAATTAAATTTTTAAAAAAGATATTGTTACAAAGGTAGAAATTTTGACAGAAGATTGGTAATACAATAAATTCCTTTGCACACCTATAAGAAAAATAGCAAGGGAATAGGTAAACTTAAGAAGGAGAGAGTACATATGCGTTCCAGTTATCATGTGAGGACAGAGAAATTATATCGGGCACTAGAGACAATATCTGGTTAGATAGAAGAGTGGCAGGATCAGTTTACCTAGGTACAGCAGGCAGTGGAAACCACAAAGATGACCATGTCTGTACAAGGAGAAACAGGAGACAGTATAAGGAGTTACTTGACGGAGGTACAGGTGCCAGTCATCAAAGGAATCCGGCAGGTATTGGAGGAATATGTGATGCGGCTAGCGGGGTATATTATCGGATATCAGGGCATTGATACCCAGATGGATGCGGAGTTATGTCAGTCATCCCTCGAAGACCAGTACGAGAAACTTTTGAGCAATCAAGGGAACTTCCAGAAAGTGGTAGAAAGTGTGAATTCTGCGATTGCAGGCATCAATGATATAGCATCTGTGACCAAGCCGGATGGAAGCACAGCTGATTCTTCTTATAGTGGGTTGATAATGTATGTACAGAACCTGAATCAGCAGATCGGAGAGTATGAGGAGACTCATAAGAATGATTGTCAGCCAGTCAACGAGATGATACAAACTATTCAGAGTATTATAGCGTCCAGAACAGGTATTGACACGAGTGCATCCACGTATGTGCCGGGAAGTTATGTCCTAAATCCAGCTTATAGCAAGCTGAAACAGCAGATGGAGACGAGTAATAAGTATACGAAGGAAGATATTGAGAATGTGCCAATTCTACAGGAAGTGTCGATGGAGATAGACCTAAGTGAATTGGATGATATTCTAGAAAAACTAGGAATTGTAACCGACAATCCGGTATATGATGCAATTAAATCTGCGGCAATTGGCCATAAAGATATTTCGTTATTAGTAAACGGCGTTACATTTATAGTGGATGACACTGGGAAGGTACATCTGAGTGGTAAGATTATGGACGGAATTAAGGATGCTAATGGAACGATACATAAGTGGGATGAGCAGGGAATAGGAAAGGTATTAAAGGAATTAGGAGTTGAGATAGGAACAGAAGGCTTCAATAAAAGCAGCTTGAAAAATTGGAGTATGGATGGTATTGCAATAAAAAATTTGCAAATAGACACACCAAATCAAACTATAGATAGGATTAAGGCACTGGCAGAAACAGGGGGAAGCAGAGCGGCAATGACTAGTAAAATGGCTCGGGGAGTCTTTAGAGAAGGAATATCTATTTGGGATGATTTTAGCCCAGAGGTATATAAAAAAGTAAGCAAGATAGGGAAAGCGGGACATGTTTTAGGCGCAATTGGAACACTAGTTACCGTGGGTAGTAATGTATCAGAGAATATGATAGATGATTATGGAAATCTAAATATTACGCCGGACTCAGTACAGGACACAATATCAGATTCAGCAGTAGATATTGTGTCCGGTGCAGGAGCAATGGCGGCAGGAATGGCTATTGGAACGGCTGCTTTTCCAGGAGTAGGAACAGTTGCGGGAGCTGTTATCGGTTTTGTAATAGGTGGGGCAATTAACGGTATAGCAAATTTGGATGTGAAAGATATGGATGGAGATGGGGAAAAATGACAGTCTAGTAGATATTACAAAACTGGGAGTAGATAGTTTTTGCGACCGGGTAGGAAATTTATTAGGATTATAGAAAAGAAGAGAAGGAGAGTTACAGTGAAAGAAAGCAGGAGCGATATTATGTAATTGTAGGAATGCAGTTGTTTATAATTGGTGCAATATGTTCGCAAGTAGGTTTATATACGTATAGGATTAAATAATACAATATATACTGGTAAAATATTGTTATTGACATCGGAATCATGTTCATGGTAATTGGCGATGCC
>ENA-OPZZ01001921-OPZZ01001921.1-human-gut-metagenome-genome-assembly--contig:-NODE-1921-length-11431-cov-3.135616_pt1 | contig 11431 bp, 12 predicted proteins | sample MGYA00242487_ERZ504511 | MGnify/ENA primary metagenome ERZ504511 (study PRJEB26092, sample SAMD00036241) | human gut metagenome | host: Homo sapiens | study: EMG produced TPA metagenomics assembly of... | reverse complement strand
CGCATCATTCATAAGATACACAAGACGGATTTCGCCGTTTTTTACATAAGAATCCACTCTGTACATATTGTCATCGGACTTTTCCGCAATTGCTTCCGAAAAAGCACTTTCTGAAGCTGCTTTCTGATCCTGCGGATCTTTCTCATCATTCACTGCCACTAGTTCAAACTGATCTTCTCCAAGCAGCTCTGCTAGCTTCTGAAAGGTATCTGGCAGCTCTTCAAAGGCCTTCTCTGAGACATATCTCTCCGGTGCTGTTTTTCCTGCAGTATTATTTCCAGTATCCATCAATTACCTCTTTATTCAGTTTCTCCCCAATAACGATCATGATCTCCTGTCCCAGCTTTGCCGGCCGGATGCAGATCTCATGGCGAGTAGCATTCAGCTCCAGCCACTGTCCATCTTCTTTTCTGAGAAATCCTTTTACGCGAAAAACATCTCCGCAGGATGGATCATTCAGGATCCTTTCTGCAGTTTCATGAAGTTCCTCCTCGCTTTTATGAACGTTCATAAAAAACAGAGAATCAAATCCGCCGCCTTCCGCATAGGATTCCTTCACGTAATCCTCTGCCACATACCCGCAATCCAGGATCTTTTCCAGGTCTGCGTCCGTAAGATCATTCCAGTTTCCGGTGAGGATCTCACTGTCCAGACAGCGCCTGCACTGGATCTGGCCAAGTGCACGGTTGAGATGCTCTTTTGTGCTGCTGATTTCTTCCACCGTGGCTTCCTGGCTCCTGCTCAGTAATACACAGCCTGCATCTGCCACCTCGGAAGCAGCAGATATCCGCTTCCGCAGAAAGATCCTCTGACAGCTTCGCATCCACAATGGCGATCACATTTCCGATCTCATACCATTTATCCAACGGTTCCTCATGGAGGGCGTCAAAGAACTCATCCACATCAAAGATTCCGGATGGTTCTACGATGACACGGTCGTAACCGCACATTCCCATAGCGATCAGCTTCGTCTTAAATCGCCGTCTGTGACAGTCCGCATCACAACCGCCAGAAACCATCTCCAACTCACAGTTGTCACCCATCAGATCCTGAAGCAGCATCATATCCACATTCACTGCCCCGAAATCATTTTCCAGGATCCCGATGTTCATGCCTTTTTTCAGAAGATAGGAGGCATATTTTTTTATAAATGTTGTCTTTCCGGATCCGAGAAACCCGGTTATCAGATCGATCTTTATCATATTTCTTCCTTTACCTTATCAACTCTCCGGAGCATACAGTAAAATAAATGCAAATATATGCTTTACTTATGTTCCGGTCATATTTCAATAATCTCCTGCCCAACAAATGCCGGACTGCTATCAGTATATAATCTTTTTTCCGCAAAGAAAAGAGGCGGTCCTGAAAAATTCTCTCAGAACTGCCTCTTTCCGGCTATTTTATCTTTTTATAAACATATATGAAGATTACTTTGTAAACAGATCTACCAGATCCTGACCATCATTATAGCCCTGTTTTTTTCAGTTCCTGAACAAACCAGTCATCTACACCGTCTACTGCTTTCTTAAAGGAATCGATATCCATGTCCTTTTTTCTCTGTGAAGGTCACACCGTTTTTGTCTGCCCAGCGTGCTTTGATCTCATCATCACTGGAACGGTTGATGTAACGCTCATACTCAACAGCTTTCTGACCACACTCGTCAACAACAGCCTGCTGCTCCGGTGTCAGCGCATCATAAATATCCTGGTTGATGCAGAAGAACAGGCAGTCATAGATTGCATCCCACATGGAGCAATATGGCTGTACCTCCTGTACACTGGCTGCATCGATGGCGGGCAACGGATTCTCCTCGCCTTCTACCGTATTCTGCTGAAGTGCTGTGTAGGTCTCGGACCAGTTCATATTTGTAGCATCTGCCCCCCATCTCTTATAACACTCCATAAGAAGATTAGAGCCTGCTACACGAACCTTCAGGTTCTTCATATCATCTACAGATTTTACCTCATGCTTGCTGTTTGTCAATTCACGGAATCCGTTCTCTGCAATACCCATGCAGTGGAGTCCGTAGCCGTTAAGGATTTCCTTCAGCTTATCTCCAGCCTCTCCGTCAAACTTCGCATCTGCATCATCATAGGAATCATAGATGAACGGCAGGGATACCACATTGAAGCGTGGATCAAATGCAGAATAGATCAGATTGGAATGCATGGAGATCTGTACCGGGTCTCCGTTCATCAATGCCTGGATTCCCTCGGACTGATTTCCGTTTGTCAGCTGATCCGCTGCGTAAATGTTAACCTTGACCTTTCCTCCGGTAGCCTTTTCCATGAGTTCACCGAACTTACGTCCTCCATCAGCCCAGGTACTTGTCTCTGTTGTGGAGCATGCAAAGTTCCAGGTTGTCTCAGGCCAGTTCAGATCACTGTAATCCTCCACGGTATCTACCGAATCCTCTGTAAACAGATCTACAAGATCCTGTGCATCGTCATAGCCTGCACTCTTAAGCTCATTTACAAACCAGTCGTCGATTCCGTCTACTGCTTTCTTGAAGGAATCGATATCCATATCCTCTTTCTTTGTAAAGGTCACACCGTTGCTCTTCTCCCAGCGGCTCATGATCTCCTCATCGCCGGAACGGTTGATATAACGCTCATACTCAACAGCCTTCTGGCCTGCCTCATCAACAACCTGCTGCTGTTCCGGTGTCAGGCTGTCATAGATATCCTGGTTGATACAAAAGAACAGACAGTCATAGATTGCATCCCACATGGAGCAGTACGGCTGTACCTCCTGTACACTGGCTGCGTCGATCGCAGGCAGCGGGTTCTCCTCACCCTCTACCGTATTCTGCTGAAGTGCTGTGTATGTCTCGGACCAGTTCATGTTTGTGGCATCTGCCCCCCATCTCTTATAACATTCCATGAGAAGATTGGAACCGGCCACACGAACCTTCAGGTTCTTCATGTCGTCTACTGTTTTTACTTCATGCTTGCTGTTTGTCAGCTCACGGAAACCATTCTCTGCGATTCCCATACAATGAAGTCCGTACTCACCAAGGATCTCTTTCAGCTTTTCTCCGGCCTCACCGTCAAATTTTGCATCTGCGTCATCGTAGGAATCATAGATAAACGGCAGGGATACTACATTGAATCTCGGGTCAAATGCAGAATAGATCAGATTGGAATGCATGGAGATCTGTACCGGATCTCCGTTCATCAGTGCCTGGATTCCCTCGGACTGATTTCCGTTTGTCAGCTGATCTGCTGCATAAATATTAACCTTGACTTTTCCGCCGGTTGCTTTTTCCATAAGCTCGCCAAACTTACGTCCTCCGTCAGCCCAGGTACTTGTTTCGGTTGTAGAGCATGCAAAGTTCCAAGTCATCTCCGGCCAGTCAAGATCACTGTAATCAGCGATAGTATTAAAGGAATCACTTCCGTCCCCGGAATCCTTGGAACTCTGGCTTTCTGTGTCAGAAGACTGGTCTCCTGTATAGGAGCCCTCTTTTGCAAGAGCCTTCGGAAGAGCTGTGGAAACAGCCGGAATATAAGTGATGATCAGAAGAACTGCAACGGATGCAGCGATCATCGGCATAACTGCTCTGGATATCTGCTGAAGAGTAACCTCCAGACCTTTTTTGATCTTGATACTGATGGCAACAAAAAGGTTTACACCTACCGGAGGTGTTACCTGTCCGATCGCAAGGTTAACTGTTGCCATAACACCGAATGCTACCACATCATAGCCCAGAGCCTTACATACCGGAAGCATGATCGGTACAAAAATGTACATCGCAGAGTTTGCATCAATGAAGCATCCTGCAATCAGGAAAATGATGTTTACGATCAGAAGGAAGGTAAACTGATTATGTGCAATGCCGGCAAGAAGCTCAGATGCCGCATTTGCAATACCAAACTTGGTACATACAAATGAAAACAGAGATGCACTTGCAACGATCAGCATGATTCCACCGGTTGTCTTTGCAGAATCCACAAGAATGTCAAACAAATCTTTGAGCTTAACCTCACGGTAGATCACCATACCAACAAACAGACCGTAAACAACAGATACGGCTGCAGCCTCAGTTGGTGTAAAGATACCGCCGTAAATTCCTCCGAGGATGATAACCGGCATCAGGAATCCCCAGAATGCATCTTTAAATGTATCCCAGCGCTCTTTTGCGGAAGCTTTTTCACGGGATGGCTGAATATTATGTTTCTTTGCCTCGATCATAACGATGATCACAAGAGCAACACCCATCAGAAGTCCCGGAACGATACCAGCCATAAACATATCTGCAATAGATACGCCTGTGATGGAAGCATATACAACGAATGCGATACTCGGCGGTATGACAATGGCGATGGAACTGGAAGTTGCCATCAATGCCGTGGAAAACGGTGCGGAGAAACCGCCTTGCTCAACCATAGCCGGGATCAGAACTGCTCCAAGTGCCGCAACAGTTGCAGGACCGGAACCGGAGATCGCTCCGAAGAAGCAGGCTACGATAACACATACAATGGCGATACCGCCCTTTTTATGTCCTACGCAGGTATCTACGAAGTTGATCAGTCGTTTTGAAATACCGGCTTTTGCCATAATGTTTCCGGACAGAACAAAGAACGGGATAGCAAGAAGCAGGAATTTACTGATTCCGGAGTACATATTTGTAGCTACGATCGTCAGAGATGTGCCGGAATAAAGGATGGCACATACAGATGACAGACCTAAGCAGATCGCAATGGGAAGTCCCAGGATCAGGAAAACAAAGAAGGAGATAAATAAGATTGCACTGATCATTTATTTGTCCTCCTTTTCATCATCTTTTTTCAGGCAGAAGTCCAGGCAGTACTCAATAAAATGAAGGATCATACAGCCTGCTCCGATCGGCACGAAGGACCAGAAGATCCACTCCGGCCAGTTCAGTACGAAAGTTCTCTTGCCGTTTGCCAGCTGTGTAAGAACTTTGTCCATTCCATACTTAAATAAAATTGCGGAAAAAACAATGCTCAGGACCGTGATCAGGATCACAGATGGTTTTTCCAGTTTTTTCGGAAGACGGTCCGTAACCAGTGTCAGACTTACCAGTCCTCCCTTTTCACGGCAGGCAAGTGCTGCTGCCAGAAGTGTGATGAGAACAAACACCGCTACAACAAGCTCTTCTGTAAAAGACCATGAGCGATGGATGACCTTACGGGAAAATACATTTCCCACAGTCAGCACAAGGATCAGCAGTGTGGAAATGACCAGTACGATTTTTTCTACTGCTGCAAGTGCGTTCATGAGTTTTTTGTACACTTTCATACTCTTTCCCCTTTTGTATATTTTTCCGGTTTCAGATCCTTACCGCGTGGTTTAAAATGTTTTGGATAAAAAAAACTCCGTCCCCTTTCAGGGACGGATATAAAATTCCGCAACCACCCTGTTTCTCCATTGAAACAAGCACGATTCTGCAACGTACCGGCATACGCGACTTCTGTAACGGGAAGCACCCGTGAAAACCTACTTACTTGTCTGAAACTTTCGGCTTTCCTTCTCAGGGATGATATTCAAGGCAGTTCCGACGCTGCATCACACCAGTCACAGCTCTCTGAAGACGGTTCCTCTGTCTTTACTGATTCCCTTCATGGAATTTGCTTCTGTTATGTGTTAACTCTTTAATGAGCTAAACCAATTCTAACTCTGTTTGTTTTGATAGTCAAGTTTTTTTTTCAAAAACTCCTTCAGGCGTTCTTTCCTTCTCCGGCGAAGTACTCCTTCACAAGCTTTACAACCACACCGGAAAGCAGGAATACTGCGATAAGGTTAGGGATCGCCATCAGACCGTTGAAGGTCTCTGCGATACTCCAGAGAAGTCCAAGATCAACAGTTGCGCCGATGATCGCTACCAGAGAGTACAGTACCATAAAAGGTCTGATAGCTTTTTCCTTAAAAAGGAACTCCGCACATCTGGCTCCGTAAAGTCCCCATCCAATGATAGTGGAAAATGCGAAGCAGCACATGGCAACTGCCGTAAAGATGGAAACCCAGTTTCCGTATGTACTGGTAAAACCGCTGATGGTAAGCTCCGCTCCTGCTGCTGCGCCATAACCGATCGGCACCTCGCTGCAGAGGATGACAAGTGCTGTCAGCGTACAGATCACGATCGTGTCCGTGAATACCTCAAAAATCCCGAAAAATCCCTGTTTTACAGGTTTTCTGGTGTCTGCACAGGCATGTGCGATGGAACCGGTACCAAGACCTGCCTCATTGGAAAAAATACCTCTGGAAACACCTTTTTTCATACTCATGAAAAAGCTTCCTACAACACCGCCTGTCACAGATGCCGGATTAAATGCTCCTCTGATTATAGAGCTGAAAACACCCGGAACATTTTTCCAGTTGATGATAACTACACCGATCGCAAGAATAATATAAAACAGTGCCATAAACGGTACCAGCTTTTCTGTAACCTGGCCGATCCTTTTGATTCCGCCAAGCAGGATAAGTCCTACAAGTACTGCAAGAATGATTCCCATAACAAGGTTCACTATGGAAGTATTGTCTGCAGTGATCACATTGTAATTGATCAGCGCAGAATCAATAGCAGTTGTGATAGTATTGACCTGTGTTGCGTTTCCGGTTCCGAAAACAGTCAGCACACCGAAAGCTGAAAACAAATATGCCAGCCAGTGCCAGTGTTTTTTCAGACCATTCTTAATGTAATACATTGGTCCTCCAACCAGATCTCCGTTGGCATTAGTTTCGCGGAAATGTACCGCAAGTGTTACCTCGGAAAACTTTGTACACATTCCAAGAAGTGCGGAAATCCACATCCAGAATACAGCTCCCGGTCCTCCGATGGCGATAGCACCTGCCACACCTGCAATATTTCCCGTTCCCACGGTAGCAGCTAACGCCGTACAAACAGCCTGAAACGGTGTCAGACTTCCATCGGAAGCTTCTCTTTTCCGAAGCATACGTCCGATAGTGACCTTGATGGCATAGGGGAATTTCCGGATCTGGAGAAAATTTGTACGAATACTTAAATAAAGACCTACTCCGATAATACAGATCATCGCAGGAACGCCCCAGATAAAATTGTTTACGGCAGCATTCACTGATTCAATAACAGATAACATTCTATAATCCTTCCCTTATTTAATTTTGTCTTTTTGGATTGTACGTTTGTTTGTACAAAAAAGACGATTCGTTAAATTATATCACATTTTCTATCGAATGTATAAGAGAAAAGCTTTATAATTTTACTATGATAAAGAAAGAAAGTAAATAAAAGCTGCCAATCCTGTTGTCAAATATGTGATACACCTGTAGTAAAAATACTTATCTGTGGTCAATATCATTTTCCGTATCGTCCAGGAATGTAAATATATATCCCCAGTATTTCTCCAGGATCTTGCCTCTGCTTCCATAAATCTCATGCTTTGTTCCGATCATATGGATATAATCACAGCTTGTTTTTCCCTGGTGATTGATCTTTCCGGCAAAATTTTTCAGGGCGCGGACAGATACCAGATCTTCAGTCTGGGCCTGGATGAGCAGCATTGGTGCCGTATATTTTTTCCATCCATAGAGACGCAGATACCAGCTCATTTCTGCAGAAGCCCAGAGCCAGCCGTAGGATGGAGACCAGGTCTGGAGCTCCTTATGTTCTGCACGGAGATTTTTGTATCTCTCGTATCTTGGTTTTGATGTTGCGGAGCTTGTCTCAAAAGAACCGCTGCCATCGTAAGGCTTTCGGCCAGCTACATATTCCTCATCTTTTCCGAAAATGCATTTCTCCAGAGCTATGCCAGTGGCTGCCGGCCACGGAACATTATCTGTAAGAGGACGGATCATCGGAGAAGAAAGGATCACCTTGTGAAACCAGTCCGGCTCCCAGGCTGCCGCAATACCGCCAATGGCGCCTCCCATGGAATGTGCAAAAAGATCCAGTGGCAGATCCGGGTGAGCTTTTTTATGTAGCGGCATGCTTTCAGGAAATCACGGATATATCTTCTCCATGTATCGATGTGGACCAGAGACGGGTCTGCGGTAAGGCGATAGCTACGGCCATGACCGCAATGCTCCGGAATATATACATGATAGCCTTCCTTAAGAAAATAATAGGCCACTTCATCATATTTTACTGCTGATTCTGTGAATCCGTGGCTGATGACTACCACACCTTTAGGCATATCAATATCAGACAGATACTGCAGCATATGGATCTTACCTGTGATTCGTTTGCTTTCGTTACGAAACGGATAATCCGCACCCGGTACATAAAGCTCTCTTCTGTGAGACAGAAGATATGGCGTTACGATATTTTTCATGGTTTCTTCGTATTCATTTTCATGTATGATCTGCATATTGGTTAAAAACCTCCCTTGCTTTTACTGTATTGCTTTTTTGCTTCTCCCAAACTCTGCTTTTCAAAACCCTTCCATGTTGTCACAGCTGTTTTCTTACAGGATAACAGAATTCACTCCTCCAGGCAATCCTTTTTAGACCATTTTGCTCTTTAATTTCTGTTAAAAAATGCCCGAACATTTTGATATGTACCGGGCATTTCTTCTATTATTTAATAGAATCTCACAATATCTTCCACATCTTTACGTTTCGGTCTTGCAGGCTCTTCGGCTGCTTTTCCGATGGCGATCACTGCCACTACCGTTTCTGTTTCCGGAATGGAAAGGATCTCACGGAGTTTGTCTCCGGCACGAAGTCCCATGATCAGGGTTCCATATCCAAGCTCCTTTGCCTTCAGGATAAGATTCTCGTTCTGAAGTCCCAGATCATAGCAACCCCAGCCGTTTCCGAGCTCATTATCCGGTGTTCCGTCTTTCTGAAATCCGGCATGGTTATGTACAAAGGTTGTAACGATCAGGGAGGCATTCTCTGCTTTTGCCTGGTTCATTTCCGGCAGACATTCTCTGCTGACCTTCTCCACCATCTCTTCGGACATTATACAATAATATCTTCCGGTCTGGGAATTTTTCCAGCTGGGTGCTTCCTGAGCTGCCCGGATCACTGCAAGAAGATCTTCTTTTGTGATCCTGCTCTCCGGGCTGTATTTACGGATGGTCCTTCTCTCTTCGATCAGTTTCTGAAATTCCATATTTTTCCTCCTTATCTGTCCGGTGCAGGATCTGCTTCCGGATCCTGCAGTTATTCCGGCACGGATTTATATGTTCACACTTTTTATGGAACTATTTTAACACAATGCCGTATTGAAATCAATTTCGGAACTCCGGCATCATTACTGTTCATTCTGCGACCGTTACTGTTCGCTCCGTTCCCAGTAATACGCTTTGAAAAATATTGCCTGGGAACAATAACTGCAATACCACTTATGAAGATTTTTTTTGATTTACCACATAAATTCCCACACAGACAAGAAACAGTGCGATGAGACTTCCCATATTAAATGCCTGACGTACCTCTCCCAGAACCAGTGCAGACAGGATCACACTGAACAAAGGATTTACAAAGCCAAAGATCGCTACCCTGGATACATCGTTCCAAGCAAGCAGCACTGACCACAGTGTATAGGCCACCGCAGACACCATTGCCAGATAAAAGATGATCCCGATACCGGCAGCGTTTACGCTTCCGAGATGTCCTCCCATCCCTTTTCCGATCAGGAACAGAATGATCCCGCCCATGGTAAACTGCGTTCCGCTGAGTACCACCGGAGATATCTTTCTGGAAAAAATATTAATCAGCACCGTGGACATTCCGTAAGAAAACTGCGCGATCAGAATAAATCCTTCTCCTGTAATCCTAAAACCTGCATCCAGAGAATTTCCCATAAGATTGATCACGACCACGCCTGCAAAACCCAGGATACAGCCAAGCATCTTTCGCCCGGTCATTTTTTCCTTGTGAAAAACAAGGCAGGACAGCAGGATCGCAATAAAATTCCCAAGACCTGTGATAATAGCGCCTTTTACACCGGAGGTATGTGCCACACCTATATAAAAGAAGAAATACTGACATACCGTCTGAGCCATACATACCGGCACCGCATATTTCAAAACAGTCCGATCGGGAAGCAGAACCTTGCGCTCACGCAAAGATGCAAAGATCAGTACAAGGATTCCTGCCAGTGCAAAACGCACTCCTGCAAAAACGATCTGACTTGCCGTATCTGCAGAATCCATCTGCATCAGACGGTATCCTGTCTTGATCAGCGGGATCGCACTCCCCCAGAGAAGACAGCAGACGCAGGCAAGCACTGCCACCACCCAGGTTTTTTTTAATATTGTTTTTGTTTGTTCCATTTGTTTATTCTCTCTTTCCCAAAACTTCTTCCATCTGACTGATCACAGCTTTTATTTCATTTATTGCACTGATACTTACGTCCCGGAAATCAAGCTTTTTCCCCTTTCCGTATAATTCCGCCTCATAAGCGCTGGCTTTCTCTTCATCTTTGTCCTTGTATCGGGCTTTTCCGATCAGCCAGGCACTGGAATCCGCACAGTCCGAATATTCCGTATTTCCCCGGATCAGAAAATCCTCTGAAGCTTCCGTCAATGCCGTTTTCAGTTTTTCTGCTTTATCCAGAAATTCTTCCGTTGTCTGCGGATAATGTTCTTTTATATAGAGGAGATTTTTATGAATACAGGTGGCACTTTTTTTCCATTAGTTTCCGTTCCTCCGGATCTTTGAAATTATCATATTCCCCAGGCCGGACTTCCCACCCGCGGATGGATTTGCTTAATTCCATCAGCCAGTACACATGACGGGAAATATCGTCCGGAAACATAAAATACGTAGAAAATTCATGATCGATCATAGGTGCAAGACTTATGATCCCACCATCTTTATCACAGAGAAATGCTACATTTTCATAGTGATAATTCTGGTCTCCTTTGAGGACAGAGATCAGTACCTGCATGGCAAGCTGTTCCGCCATTTCCTGATGCTCCTGAAAAAAATCAGCCTCAAAAATATCTCTATAATCATAAAACATCTGGCAATAGTTTACATAATTATCTATATCTACCTTTTCATCCGGATATTTCCTGAAAAACTCCAGAAGATTCAAAAGGGATTCCCCTTCTTTATAGGCCATGGGTACTGCCGTTCCGTAGTCAAGATATTTTTCATTTACTGCCTCATACCCTTCACAGATGGCCAGTTCATACCTGGGCGCAGGCATAAAATATTCATTAATGATCGTTGACCAGAACACCTCTGCATAAGCATACAGTGGCGTGGAAAATGGTTTGGATTTCGTCAGTGGCTTGAAAATCATATTTCCAGGAAATATGGGGAAATGTTTTTCCCCGCTTACCACGCCTACAGCTTCAGACTTAAGATTTCCGATTCGATTTTTGTATTGATAGTGTCTGACTTTATAATACATAGCAGTCATATCGTATTGCCTTCCCCTTCAATGTATAAGACGGCTCCCGGCCGGCAAGACATTCACTTTTCAGCGGACGCTTGACGATGATCTTATCCGGATTTGCTCTGATAGCT
>ENA-OPZZ01001917-OPZZ01001917.1-human-gut-metagenome-genome-assembly--contig:-NODE-1917-length-11447-cov-5.429240_pt1 | contig 11447 bp, 7 predicted proteins | sample MGYA00242487_ERZ504511 | MGnify/ENA primary metagenome ERZ504511 (study PRJEB26092, sample SAMD00036241) | human gut metagenome | host: Homo sapiens | study: EMG produced TPA metagenomics assembly of... | reverse complement strand
TCCCGGGAACTACACCTTCCTATGTAATTTATCAAATCAATCATTCACTACCGTTATTTTTTTACATTTGTTTATTTGTTTGTAAGTTGCTGTATATTAGTTGTTTTAATTTGCCTTGAATGTATTTATAAGATCACTCGTCAGGTGCTGTATATTTCGGTAAACAACACCCCGCAGGTGCATTTCCTAATCTCTAATAGCTGCACCCTGTGTCAATGCCTTTCTGATTCTTCGAATATTCCGTTTGTTGTGTCCAAATGAGCATATCGAAGTGCGTTTGTTCAGGTCGTTTACGCTGTTAACCCACACTTGACCTTGGTCGAACACAATAAATATCTGCTCGCCCCACGTCAGATGCCAAAGTGCCGGGTTGGTATGTGCCACGATGCAGTCTTCTCCGTAATGGTCAACGTCCCAATCATAGGTTACCGATAGATTATATATCTTGTCATAAATCGACTGCTTATCCAGTGTGGTAGGTATGCTACTGAAATTCAACTTGCGCCTCTGGCTTCGGTACAGTACATAGGCAAGCAGCATAAATGCAATAGCAAGCCAAAGAAAAGCAGACACGAACTGCCCATTTGTATAGAACATTATACCCATAACACTCAGAGATATCACAGAAACCAACATCAGCATGTGCGATGCCCCATAATGGGTGTATGCCCAGTCAATAATAAGAGGCAAGGTTTTCCTTTTCAACACAAAATCAGCAAGGGCGGCATCTTTCTCCTCTCGGTAACGGTAGCGATAGGCAAGCCACCATATCAACTCGAACAATGCACATACAACCCCAAAGACAATAAGATTGAAAACATCATTGTCTATTTTGCTCACTCGCGGCTCTACAGAATAAGGAATTCCGCCAAAGGTCAGTTCCTTACAGGCTACGTTATAACCATTGCTGGAAAAATAATATTTGTAAACATATTCCTCCTTGCCATCGGAACCCGAATAGGAGTTACTTGTCGGACGGACTGTCTCTCCGTTAATGGTCAACAGGGGCGGATTCTGGTCGGGACGGGCATTGCAAGTCAACGTGGCACAATATTTTACAAAATCCTTTTTCAGTTGAGCCACACGCAGATGGCATTGCAATTTACTTAAATCTGCTTCGGGAGGATGTACGGTTACACAGCATTCCGGGGTAGTATAGGTCTGATTCCCTACTTTTACGGATGCCGGTGGCAGTTGAAACTCGCCGCTTTCCCTGAACCGTACAAAATAATAGAATCCGGTTTCATTTGTCTTGCTTTCCACACCGTTTATGATGGCATAACTGCTGCTTTTATGAGGCTCCGGACCACGTAGCACTTCTATGCTACTGTCAAACTCAGGAGCTGCAACCGAATCGAATTGGGAATTGACCAGTGCATACGTCAACTTCACCTCCTGTCCGGTGCGAAGAATTCCCAATGTATCCAACTGTATGTGAAAATACACAGAATCTGCCGTAGCCGAGACATTGGCTCTGACTGTTGGCAACAATGCCGACAACAACAGGAGGGTAATCAATCCGCTCCTGATAGTCATGCTTTTGATATGTCTTGTCATTTTTATCATATATGGTAATTTGTAGATACGATATAATTTGTATTCTCCTTCATAATATGATAATGCACTCTACGAATCATCCAGAGAATCAAGCGGATTGGGTATGCTCGATTTGTGTGTACTCGTCACATGAAGATAAATAGATGTGGTCTTGATGTCATTATGACCCGGCAGTTCCTGTATGGTCCTCAGGTCTGTCCCTTGCTCCAGCAAGTGGGTCGCAAACGAATGGCGCAGCATGTGTACATGTACCCGGTACTTGATTCCGGCATGGGTGGCGGCTTCTTTCAGTACCTTTACCAGCGCACTGGCGGAATACGGTTCTCCGGGTGTCTCTCCCTCGAACAGCCATTTTTGCGGACGGTACTCCTTGAAATCTTCCCTCAGTTCCTTCAGCAGTTTTTCCGACAGCAGCGAATACCGGCATTTCCGTCCTTTGCCCATGATGCGCACAAGCATCCTTTTGCTTATGATGTCCTTGGGGGTGAGGTTCAGCAGTTCGCTCCGCCGTAGTCCGGCTGAGTATATCAATGAAATCATGCAGCGGTGTTTTCGGTTCGACAGGCACGAGAGAATACGGCCCACCTCATTACGGCTCAGCACTTCAGGCAGGCTCTTGTACTCTTTGGTCCGTGTGATGCCGCCGTAGTATTGCCGCTTTCCGCCCTTCACCTGCTCGTAGTAGAACTTGATGGCATTGATGCGCATGTTCTGCTGCGATACGGAGATTTTCTTTTCGTTTACAAGATAGAGGATGTATTTGTTGATGTCCGCCACTTTCAGGCGGTTGATGTTGTGTCCTTTATGGTATTCCATAAAGTCGCTGAAATAGGCACGATAGGTTTTAATGGTCGAGGGGCTGTAACGCTTCTGCTCCAGCAGTTCCAGATAGCCTTCCGGCAGCACGTATTCCCTTTTGGGTTTGGGATGCCTCACATAGACCCTGCTGTAATCTATGTAGGCGTGAGGCGAGTAGCGGTCGTAGAAATCAGGCAGCCTGAAAGCGGCGGCAGGGATGCAGGCGGAATTCTCGCCTGTCTTTTCCGCATCTTGCGAGAGCAGTATGCCAACAGCTTCGCTGTCAGCGTACTCTATCCGTATGTAATCCGCACCGTTGCGTTTTTCCTTATACAGCACGATGCTTCCTCTCTGTTTCCGAACATGATCCATAGTACTGAATGTGATGTCATACAGATGCAAATATAAACAAAGAAACAGAAAAACCAACAGGTTGGTTGGTTTTATTTTGTTAAAATCCTTCTAATAGAGATTTATTGCTGTCTTATGCAGCCTGCCGCCTGTATTTCAGGCTTTCAACAGCGAATAGAGGAAGTGCAGGCTCCGTGCCAGCTTCTTGGTGTCCAGCCCTTGAAAAAAGGACTTTTCAAAGGAGGTTCCGAAGAATATCTGCCAGAACATCGAAGCCGCTTCATCCACATCCACATCCTGCCTGATTTCCCCGCTTTCCTTCGCCTTCTCGATGGCGGATTTCCAAAGCTGTAAGTTCTGCTCGAATATGGCGGCTATCTTTTTCTCCACGTTGGGATAGTACAGCCTTACCTGCATCAGCAGGTGGTAATAGTAGAAGTTGAAGCTGCACCCGTTGGGATTGTTCCCGTCGTCCAGCAGGCGCACGAGCCGCTGCATCGTGTTCTCCACTCCGGCTACATACCGGTCGATAAATTCTGACAATGAGCCTGCCGTGAAGTTGAACTTGTTTTTCGAGTGTTGGGTATCGAACACGTACCTGTCCGCCACAGCCGTGAACAAGTCCTGCTTGAACGGGAAATAATAGGTCAGTCCCGCTTTCGACAGTCCGCAGGTTCTGGCTATCTCCATCTGGCTTGCCTTCTCGTAATTCATCTTTGCGAATATCCGCAAAGCCTTTTCCAATACTTCATCCCTGTTGGTAAACATATTTCTATATCCATTGGTTTTCTTCTGCGAAGATAGTGATTTAGGGGGGATTTCCCTTCACTGTACCGGTTATTTTCACCTCCCCCCCGGATTTCTGCATACCCAGACCCTGCTGTCAGGACTGCCCGCTATGGACACCCGCAGCCTCTATTCTTCCCATTCCATTTCCAGCTTCCCGTTGATGTCATAGCGTTTCCACCGTCCCGTGCGGTGACCGTTGCGGTATGTCCCGGTTTCCCTTACCCTGTCGTTCTTCACGTAGCGCGACTCGAAGGGACCGGTCTGTCGTCCGTTGACGTAGGTGCTGGTTTCCCAATAGTCGAACCGATTGTCGCGCACCAGTGACTTCGCCTTGCCGTTGAGCCGTCCAAACTCGTAGGTTGCCTCATGGACAAGTTCTCCGGTTGACGGGTCGTACTCCCTGTAAAGACCGTCATACCGGTTGTTCTTTTTGTAATATTCCTTGAGCCGTGAACCGGTCTCTCTGTCAAAACGGACCTGAAGCCCTTCTTTATTCCCTTCACGATAGGTTGTGATGTGCAGGGTGTCGCCGCTCTCCGCTATCTGCACCCAGGTTCCATCCTTCTGCCCGTTTTTGTAATGGCCGGTTGTGCGGGGCTGGCCGAACAGGTAAAGCTGTTCAAAGTCGCCGTCAAGCAGCCCCTGCTCGTTGTAGTAAGAGGTCTCTTTCAGCTCGAATGTGCCCTTGATGTAGGAATACTGCTTGCCGGTCTGCTTCCCGTCCTTATAGTTGTGTTCCCTGCGCAGCGTACCGTCAAACTCGTAGTACATGTCCTTTCCGTCTTGCTTTCCTCCTTTGTAGAAGCGTTCCATTTCCAGTTTCCCGTTTGTGTAGAACGTGCGGTGGGCACCGTCCAGTTTGCCGGATTTGTAGGATTTCTCTTCCGTCACCCTGCCTTCGTCGTCATATTTCCTGAAGGTTCCGTCCTTCCAACCCTCCTTGTAGGAGCCCTTGGCTTTCAGCTTGTTGTAGATGTATTCTTCGTAATCGCCATTGTAAAGACCGTCCTTGAAACGGGCAAGGATATAGGCGGAATGGTAGCCGTCGATAATGCGGTGCTCTCCGTCAAGAGGCTTGTCGCCCGAAATTTCCCGGTGGAGAATACGGCCGTCTCCCAGATTTATGGCTGTGATACGGTCTATCGGGTATTCTTTCTGTGCATGGAGCGGTAAAACGCACAGCGAGGCTGCCAACAGCAGAAAATAACAGTTCATTCGTTTCATACTTCAATTGTCTTTAGGGTTATTTCTATTCTTTGAATCTCATTCTTTCTTCAGTGTCCGTATTCCCGGTCAGGATGCCGTCCGGTCGCAAATATACACAAAGAAACGGAAAAACCGACAAGTCGGTCTGTTTTTTGTTTTGTCATAGTTTCCTCCCGTATTTTTCCGCTTTTACGACAGGCAAGCTGATCACGTTCTGCATGGCAGTGCGACCGGCTTGCAAGAATCGGGCCTACATCTTTATCCCTTTCATCCGGTGCTCATCCTTGGGCTGAAATCCCGGCCGTACGGCAGAGAACCGGTCTGCAATGTTTTCACCGGCAGGATGCCGTCCGTCAACCGGACCGCGTACCTGCGTAGCATCTCCCAGCGTCGGTCGGGCCTGTTGCTGACCCTCCGTTTCCTTTTCGGCGGTTTCCGTTGCGGGAGGAGCCAGTTCCAGCTGTATCTTGCGGTCGATGGCGGCAAGCTCGGACTTCAACTGTTTCAGTTCGTCCTCCTTCTTCCACACCTTGCCCGCTATCTCCTGCAACTGCGGAATCTCCTTTTCCAGCACCTCGTTCTTTGCCTTGTACTGGTCGATGGTGGAGGGTATCTTCTCCAGCGCGTTCAGGAAGTTGCGTGCAGCGGCTACCGGGTCAGCCATCGCCAGATGCCCGTTGTTGTAGGTGTACTTGTAGTTGCCCTCCACCACAAAGCGGTTGTCGGTAAACTCCAATCCTTCTTTGAGCATCCTTTCGCTGACCACCTTTATCGGGAATCCGTACAGCTCCCCGACAGCCTTGTACAGTCCGCCCGTCGTGGCATTCTTGGCTATCTCCTGCAAACGCTTTCCGAGAACCTTCTCGTCCATTGAATCCACGCCGTCCAGCTTGACAAGATTAAGGCGGCTACCTTCCTTATCTGTCTGCACAACGGAAAGAAAACGGTTCCAGTCTTCCGTCATGGCTTCGATGACCGCCGTGTTGTTGCGCAGTTCTCCTGTTTTGGATTCCAGCTTGAACTCCGAATCGCGCCTGCCCTTGTTGAACGACTTGCGTTCTCCTTCGAGCGAGGCGATGCGCTTCTCCAGTTTCGCCTTATCCAGAAGGTCGGTATTGCCGGACAGCAACGCCATGTATTCCGAAAAGTTCATGCCCGATTTCTCGTCCATGGCCCCCTCGTCGATGGTACGCGCGCCCATCGCTCCACTTTTGAGCTGCGATATGAACGTCTGTTTACAGTGCAGCAGGTTGAACTTGTAGCTGTCCAGTGACTTCTCCACGGCGTAGATGATGACATCCACGTTGTTCCCTGCAAAATGCTTGGCAATCTCGTTCCCAGCTCTAACTCCCCGCCCGTCACGCTGTTGCAGGTCGGACGGACGCCACGGTGTATCGAGGTGATGGATTGCAACACACCTTTTCTGCGCGTTCACGCCCGTTCCAAGCATGGAGGTAGAGCCAAACAACACGCGCACCGTCCCGGCATTCATGGCGTCTATCACCGCCTTGCGAGCCTTGTCGGTCTTGCACTCCTGAATGAAACGAACCTCGCTTGCCGGTATGCCGTAGTCCTCCGTCAGTTTTCGCTTTATCTCGCTGTACACGTTCCACCCGTCGCCCGGCTGGTATGTCCCCAAATCCGAGAAAACGAACTGCGTTCCCTTATGCGCGTCGTATTTATGATAATACTCCGCTATCATCTTGGCGCAGTGGCTCGCCTTGTTGTCGGGGTGGTCTTCGTAATTTGGGTCTATCATGCGCATATCCAAAGCCATCTTCCGCGCGTAGTCGGTGGCGATGAGCATTTTCGCCTTTTCCTCCGTTTCCGACAAAGGCAACCTGCCCAACAGTGTGGCGTCACCCGTCTTGGCAAATTCCATCAGTTGTTTGATGAAATACTCTTGGTCGGGCGTAGGCGGTATATTGTGCAGTATCTCGTTTTTGCTCGGACGGTCCACACCCACATCCTCCGCCGTGCGGTAATCGGTGATTTCGTTGTAGAAGGCGGCAAGCTCCGGCACTTTGATGAAATATCGGAAACGCTCTTTCTGTACCACATTGTTCGTCACATTGAACTCGAAGTCTGTCGTTTTCTTGGCGAAAATCGCCGCCCAAGCGTCAAAACACCTTATGTCCTGCCGTTCCAGCTCCTTCGGGCGCAGGTACTTGAAAAGCAGGTACAGTTCCGTCAGACTATTGGAAATGGTCGTGCCGGAAAGGAAGGTCGCCCCCAAGTCCTTGCCGGTACGCTCCTGTATGGTGCGTATGGCAAAGAGCATATTCAGGGCTTTCTGGCTTCCTTCCGAGTTTCCCAACCCCGCCACACGGTCATGCCGTGTGTTGAAGGTCAAGTTCTTGAATTGGTGGCTCTCGTCTATGAAAATGTGGTCGATGCCCATCTGCTTGAAGTCCACCACGTCGTCCGTGCGCGACTTGATAGCGTGCTCCACCTTCTCTAACTTCGCTTCAAGGTTGTGCTTGCGTTTCTCCAATCCTTTCAGCATCGCCCGCGACACGTTCTTTCCCTGCTGCCGTAGCACTTCGAGGTTTTCCTCCACCGTGTCAAGCTCCGCTTGGAGTATGCGTTGCTGCAACTCCGGCGACTGCGGTATTTTGCCGAACTGGTCGTGCGACATGATGACGCAATCGTAGTCGTTGTTCTTTATATTATTGAAGAAGCGCACACGGTTGGCGGTCGAAAAGTCCTTTTCCGAAGCGTACAGAATACGTGCGTTGGGATATGCCGCCTGATAGGTTGCGGCAATCTCCGCCACGTTCGCCTTCAATCCGATAATCATCGGCTTGTGCGCCAAGTTCAGTCGCTTCATCTCATGTGCTGCAATGCACATTATCAGCGTTTTACCTGTTCCGACTTCGTGGTCGCAGATGCCACCTCCGTTCTGTTTGAGCATCCAGACACAATCCTTCTGCGACGGGTAAACGCTCTTGATTCCCCGGCTTGCCAACCCTTTCAGATTGAGGTCGGGAAACGTCTGATGTGATCCGTCATACTTCGGGCGCACGAAACAGTTGAACTTGCGGTTGTACATCGTCGTCAGCCGCTCCTTGAACTGCGGCGACTGTTCTTCCAGCCATTCGGTGAATCCATTACGGATTTCGTCAATCTTGGCGTTGGCGAGCTGTATGCCCTCGCTGTCACGCACCTTGATGTCATTGCCGTTCTCGTCCTTACCGATGGATTTCATCATGTCGGGACAGGTGTTGTGCAGGGCGTGTTTCAACAGGTGCATACCGTCATAGTTCCGGTAATAGCCCTTTACCAGAAACTCGTCCGTGATCTTCATTGTGCGATAGCCGCACGCCACGGAAAACTCGTCCATACTGGCGGAATAGGCGATTTTCACGTCCGTGTCGAAAAGATGGCTCATGTAGGCGGCATACACGCCCGTAGGAATCCAGCGTTCACCGAAGTTGAAGTCGAGGTCTTCAAAGGCGATACGCTGCGGTTCGGCTTCCTTCAAAGCCTCCAACGCCTGTTTCACTTCCGGTAATCTCTCGCTTTCGGGATTGCCGTCTATCCATGCCTCTATGCGCTCCGCCTTCTCTATCACGTTCCCCGCGATGAAGCGGTCTTTAATCTCGTAACCGGTTACGAGCGGATTGTAGAAGATGCGTCCTTTGAGGGCATTGAGAAGTTCCTCTTCCGTACTGTCTGTTATCCCCCGCATATAACCGAGATTGACCGTACCGTACTTGTTGAGCGATGCGGACAAGGCTTCTTCGGGAGAGCCGACGTTGGCATGGTTCTCCACCGAGAAGGAAACGGGACGGTCGAAGATGTCCGCCTTGACGAACTTGCCGTCCTCCGCACGTTCCAGCGAAAGGATGTCGCGTCCTCCGGCATCCATCATCACCAGTTTCACGTTCTGTTTGGCGTTGAGATTGCCATAACGCATGACAAACTCATCATAGTAAGTGTTGAGATACCCGCGTTGCGGCTTGTGTTCCGTATGGTTCTCCGCCTCATAACTGTACAGACGCTCGTAAGCATCACGGATTGAGATATACAGCAACGCCTTTTCTTTTTGGTAGCCGGTCAGGTCAAGCGGTTGAAATGTCGCGCCGTAAGGCGTGATGTCTTTCAGGTAGCCGAGATTGCGGGAAGCGTCCAGCACCATCGAGCCGTCACGGTAGTGCGGCTCCAGCATACCGTTGAACGGACGGGGAGAAAGGTCTATAACTTCCTCCTTCGGCTTTTCCGGTTCAAATTCAGGGAATAGTGAAGTGGTTGCTTGTTCACTTGGGTTATAGTCCGTAACGGGAACGGGAGTTGCCTCCGGCTGTGCTTCGGGTTGTTGTGCTGCTTCCTTTTGCTCCGGTTTGTTATCCGACGAAGGCACAAAGGCAGGATTCAGCGTGTCCTTGACACCCGACTTTTTCAGTTGTTCCTGTCTGTGCCGTTCCGCTTCAAGCCGTAGAGCCTTGCGCCGTTCCGGTGTCAGGCTCATCATCGTTTCATAGAAGCCGTTGATGGGCGGATTGGTTTCCCAATCCAAAGTGGCATAAATATCTTCAGGGTCGCTTTGCTTCCCTGCATTTTCCGGCTTTGCCTCCTTGCTTTCGGTTGCAGGCTTGACGGATTCAACAGGAGGAACTGCCATAATCGGCGGTTTCGGTTTAGGAATGGCACGCTTTGGCTTGTTTTCCTTTTGTTGCCTTTTTCTTTTTGACAGGTTCTTCTATGGGCATTCCCCAAAGGTCAAGCAGGGTGAGCTGCACGGCTGCCGAGTGATTTTGTTGGCGTGGCTCTATTTCCGGTTTTTCCTTTATCGGTTGTGTCTGCGGTTTATCCACGTGGATTTCTTCTGCCCGTGCCGAAGATACCGTTTCCAGCTTTGCAGTTTGGGGTTCCACCTTTGCTTCAACGGCAAGTCGTTCCCGTGCCTGCCCGATTGCGCCCGAATACAGGCGCATGGCAAGCCTGAAATGACAGTCCTCGTCAAGCATACGGCGCAAATCCCCGGCGATGCCTGCGGTTTTGCCCTCGTGCAGATAGACCATAGCGGGCTTGCCGTAAGGGTCGGTATCGAGTTTTGCGGTCGTATGCACGATACGTTCGGGATGGTGGATGAAATAGGCGTTGTCCGTCAGGTTTGTCTTCGTATCCGTCTGTATCACGGTCAGTAGCCGTTCATCCTGCGACATTTCCGTCTTGTGCAGGTTCTTTTGCAGAATTATCAGGTCGCTGCCCACCTCTGTCCCCGCGTTGTCCGAAAACAGGTTGTTGGGCAGGCGGATTGCCGATATCAGATTCGCCTGACTGAAAAGTTCGTTGCGCACGGAGGTCTTGGCACTGTTCAGCACTCCCTGCGACGTGATGAAAGCCACGATGCCGCCGTCGCGCACCGTGTCCAGTCCTTTCAGAAAGAAATAGTTGTGGATGGTTTTTTGCGCCGAGCGTCTGCCGAAAGATTCGCTCCTTTGAAATTCAGCGTCAAACACGGCTATGTCGCCAAACGGGATGTTGGACACCGCCAAGTCGAAATAGTTGCTGAACGGCTTTTCGATTTTCTCAAAACCGTCAATGCGCATCTTCTTGTCGGGATAGAGCTGCCGCAGGATTGTACCTGTAAGCAGATCCTTTTCAAACGCCATCACGTCCGCGTCGGGGCTGTGGCGCAGCACGGCGTCCACGAATGCGCCGACACCCGCCGACGGCTCCAGCACACGGGCAGGACGGACACCGTAATCCGCCAGCACGTCGGCAATAGTGCCGGTTATCTCTCCCGGAGTGTAGAAGGCGGTCAGCACGGACGCTTTCAGCGAATCCACAAACCGCTTGTACTCCGTATCGTCTTTGCTGTTCTCCCGTATCAGCCTGTGCAGCTCCACGGTCGGGGCAAACAGTTCGAGGTCGGATTTCGCCCACCGGACGGCATCCGTCAGTTCCCTTGCAGGGTTCAGAATACATTTCAGCCCTCCGAAACCGCAATACTTCTGAAGTACCGCCCGTTCTTCGGCTGTAGCCTTCCTCTGTTCCCTGTCAAGGACGAATGCCGTCCGTATCGCCTCGATGTTGTCCCGCAGCCTTTGTTTGCGGTTAAACGCCATATTCCTCTATATAAAGGACGACAGCCCCCGTCAGCTCCGTGTAGAGCAGGTCGTAATCGGGCGACAGGGCGAAATTGTCGTCCGAGAGGTCATAGATGGAGAATACGTTTCCGACAAGCGGCAGCAGTTTCTGGGTAAAGGATTCACGTTTCGCTTCCGGCACATCGTCGGCAAACTCGTTCTCCACGACTTCGCGGAGGATGGCGTACTTGGAGTAGTGAAGCCCCTCCAGCAGCGTGTTCATCGCCAGTTCCTGCGACCCCGGCGGAGGTAGAGCCGTCCAGCCTTGCCCGTTCATACGGTTTCGGCGGCACGGTCGGCACGCTCACGGATGAAGGCATCGTCGGAAGCCTGTTCAAAACTTGTTCGTGCGGAGATAGTCCAGCAGGTACAGACCGTAATAGGAAAAGTCGGTCTGACCCTCGTTTTTCTTCTGTTGTTCATTACTTTGGATTTTAGTGGTGGATAAATCATGACCGGGATAATTGTCTGAAAGGGGAAGAAAAAGGCACTCGGTATCCCTCCGAGTGCCACCACTAAATCCAAAGGTATGAGTGTAATCCGGTATCGAAGAACAATTCATTACTCTGAACCAGTGGCAAAGTTAACACTATTTCTTCCGTCCTGAAAAATTTCTTGGTCGTTTTCCTTTCGGGGAACACGAAAGTCGTG
>ENA-OPZZ01001912-OPZZ01001912.1-human-gut-metagenome-genome-assembly--contig:-NODE-1912-length-11485-cov-3.267917_pt1 | contig 11485 bp, 9 predicted proteins | sample MGYA00242487_ERZ504511 | MGnify/ENA primary metagenome ERZ504511 (study PRJEB26092, sample SAMD00036241) | human gut metagenome | host: Homo sapiens | study: EMG produced TPA metagenomics assembly of... | reverse complement strand
TTAAATACTTATTCAATTAATAGGTTGGACATTCTATAATGAGCCATCATTGGGGCACAAGCTTTCAATAAATTAATGGCATCTTTATGGAATATGGGAGAAAATACTAATTTTATGGACAATTATCATAGGTCTTTTTTCCTTGCATTTGGATTTTTAGTACAATGGATTTTGTAAGTAAGATAAATAAAGTAGTAATGCTTTGTTTATTGCTTGCTTCTTTATATTTAGGTTTTGGGGCTGTAGTTTCTGCAAATGAAGTGGTAACTTCTTTAGATGAAAGTATGAGTTTTGGCATGGCGGTAGAATTAAATATTGCTATGTGTTTATCATGGATGCCAGTTATTTCAGATTATACAAGAACACTTAAAAATCAATCTACAGGTACATTGAGCTGTGTAGTGGCATATTGTTTTGGCAGTATTTTAATGTATACAATTGGCTTAGGTAGTGCTGTTCATTATGGGATAACAGATATTTGTGATATTTTCATGTTATCTGGATTAGGTGTTATTTCTTTAGTTGTTATTTTATTATCTACAGTAACAACAAATTTCATTACGATAAATTCTTCAAGTATTTGTTTAAATCATATCAGTAATCAATTAGATGTAAAATATACAGCGTTTTTTGTATGTATAATTTCTACATTGCTTGCTATTTTCTTATCCATGGAACAATATGAAACTTTCCTTTATTTTATAGCAGCAACTTTTGCACCGTTATTTGCTATTGCTTTTTCTGAATATTTCTTTAGCCATAATATTTATCATCAAAATTCACTTATCACTGGTAAAAATTGTCTTTTATGGTTAATTGGTTTTATAGCTTATGAATTGTTGATTGATTATAGCACTTTTATTGGGATTACTGTGCCAGTTATGTTAGCTATAGCCATTATTAATATTTTTGTTAATCAATTGATTGGAGCAAAAAAATTTAGTTTAAATAAGAGATATTAAAAGTATTTTATTATTTAGCCATAAATCTAAAAGTAAACAACATAAATATATTGACAAGGATTTTTTCTTTTGCTAGACTTTATGTACAGCAATGAACTAGAAAAGTAACTTTAATCAGCGAGTAGTGATGGTGTAAGACTACAAAAAGTGAATGGCACTAGGGAGCTTTATAATAATAAATAACATTCTAAAGAGGACTTAAATATATTTAAGTCAATCAGGGTGGAACCGCGGGAATACATCTCGTCCCTGTAACATTTTGTTGTTACATGGGCGAGATTTTTTATTTTGTCGCCCATGAATATCAAGGAGGTATATTTATGACATTTCAGGAAATTATCCTGACTTTGCAGGAATTTTGGTCTAAGCAAGGCTGTATTTTAGCTCAACCTTATGACGTGGAAAAAGGTGCAGGTACTATGAACCCTTCTACATTTTTACGTGTACTTGGCCCTGAACCTTGGCATGTAGCATATGTAGAACCATCTCGTCGTCCAGCTGATGGTCGTTATGGTGAAAATCCTAACCGTTTATTCCAACATCATCAATTTCAGGTAATCATGAAACCATCTCCTGATAATATTCAGGAACTTTATTTACAGAGCTTAGCAAAACTCGGTATCAATGAAAAAGAACATGATATCCGTTTTGTTGAAGATAACTGGGAATCTCCAACACTTGGTGCTTGGGGACTTGGTTGGGAAGTTTGGCTCGATGGTATGGAAATCACACAGTTTACTTATTTCCAACAAGTAGGTAGTGTTGATGTAAAACCTGTAGCTTCTGAAATCACTTATGGTCTTGAACGTATTGCAATGTATATTCAAGAAAAAGAAAATGTTTATGATATTGATTGGAATGGCACATACACTTATGGTGATGTATTCCATCAAAATGAATTTGAACAATCCACTTATAACTTTGAACTTGCAGATACTGCTCTTTTATTTGACCTTTTCGATAAATACGAAAAAGAAGCTGTTCGCGTAATTGAGCTTGGATATGTTCATCCAGCATATGATTATGTATTGAAATGTTCTCATACATTTAACTTGCTTGATTCTCGTGGAGCAATCAGCGTATCTGAACGTACAGCGTTTATTTCTCGTGTACGTAATCTTGCTCGTCTTTGTGCTCAATGTTATTTAAAACAGCGTGAAGAACTCGGCTATCCTCTCTTGAAGAAAGGAGCAAAATAATAATGGCTAAAGATTTATTATTAGAAATTGGTACAGAAGAAGTTCCTGCTCATTTTATGCCAGGAATTTTAGACTCAATTAAAAGAAAAAGCAACTGCAAAATTTCAAGAAATGCGTCTTGATTTTGATGAAGTAACAACTCTTGGTACACCTCGCAGAACTGCACTTTTAGTAAAAAATCTTGCAGAAACTCAGCAAGGTGCATCTAGTGAATATAAAGGCCCATCTACTGCTATCGCTTTTGATAAAGATGGCAATCCTACAAAAGCAGCTATTGGTTTTGCTCGTGGCAAAAAAGTAGATGTTGCTGATTTAGTAGTAAAAGATGGTTATGTATATGCTGTTTCCAGCGAAGAAGGCAAACAGACTGTAGAACTTTTACCTACTTTATTAAAAGAATTGGTAGAAGGTTTGAACTTCCCTAAAAATATGCGTTGGGGCGATTTAGATTTCCGCTTTGTACGTCCACTTCGTTGGCTCGTAGCTTTGTATGATGAAGAAGTAATTGATTTTACAGTAGCTAATGTAACATCTGGTCGCGTATCTCGTGGTCATCGTTTCTTAAGTGAAGGCGATTTTACAATCAATAAAGCAAGTGATTATGAACAAGCTTGTAAAGATGCATTTATTATTGTAGACCAAGAAAAACGTCGCGATATCATCAAAGCACAGATTGAAGAAATTGCAAAAGCTCACAATGGTCATGCAGAAATCACTGAAGATTTATTAGAAGAAGTAATTTATCTTGTAGAATATCCAACAGCACTTTGCGGAACTTTTGAAGATAAATACCTTAAATTACCAAAAGAAGCAGTAATGACTCCAATGAGAGATCATCAGCGTTATTTCCCTGTTTTAGATGATAATAACAATTTATTACCATTATTTATCACAGTTCGCAATGGTGGCGATTATTGCTTAGATAAAGTACAGCATGGTAATGAACGTGTACTTCGTGCAAGACTTGCTGATGCTCAATTCTTCTTTGATGAAGATAGAAAACATAGTCTCTATGATTATGTAGAAAAATTAAAAACTGTAGTATTCCAAGAAGGTCTTGGTACAATTTATGATAAAGCTAATCGTTTAGCAGAACTTTCTGCTTTTATTGGTGAAAAAGTAAATGCTACAGAAGATGAAATAAAAACAACTAAACGTGCTGCAATCTTAGCAAAAGCTGACCTTGTATCTGCTATGGTTTGTGAGTTCACTGAACTTCAAGGTATCATGGGTCGTGAATATGCACTTTTAGATGGTGAAGGTCAAGAAGTAGCAACTGCTATTTATGAACATTATATGCCACGTTTTGCAGGTGATGCAGAACCAGCTAGCGTAGCAGGTCGTCTTGTTTCTTTAGCTGATAAAATGGATAATATCGTAGCTACATTCAGTCGTGGACTTGTGCCAACAGGTTCTCAAGATCCATTTGCACTTCGTCGTCAAGCTCTTGGTATTGTGCATACAATTATTGAAGCAAACTACACTATTTCCATCAGTGAAATTGCAGATAAAGCAATGGATTTACTCAATATCACTGATAGTGAAAAACGTGCTGAAATCCAGAAAAACTGTAGCAGAATTCTTCACTTTACGTCTTAAAAATGTACTTGGCGATAATGATGTTCGCTATGATATTATTGACGCTGTACTTGAAAATGCAGATGAAGTTGCAGGTACTTATGCTAAAGCTTGTGTAACAGCTCAAGAAATCGCTTCTGGTGTATTAAATGATGCAATTCAAGCTTTTGTACGTGTAGGTAACATCAGCAAAAAAGCAGAAAATAATGTTATTAATGAAGCATTATTTACATTAGATGAAGAAAAAGCTCTTTATAATACTTATGTAGCAGTAGCTAAAGATGTAGAAACTGCTTTAAATAATAAAGATTATAAAACAGCTATTGATAAAATGCAGGAACTTACTGCACCAATCAATAATTTCTTTGATAATGTAATGGTTATGGATAAAGACGAACAAATTAAAAATAATCGTCTTGCACTTCTTAAAAATATTGATACACTTATTAAATCTATTGCAGATTTCGGTAAAATCGTATTATAAGAATGATTGATAAAAGGCTAGGTAGTTAAATGTTAGGTTTAACTATCTAGCTTTTTTGTTATTAAAAATGAAATTAAATAAAACAATAAAAAGACTTGTTACAGTTATTTTTCTATAGCAAGTCTTTTTTAGTATTGATATTTCTGACGGGTCACACCAAGTTCATTGTAATAACAGACAATTTTTCCTGCCCGGATCTCAAAATAATAATGGATCGGTTCACTTCCCACCGGAATCTGAATCGCATAATAATCAAATCCTTCCCGGCTCTCCTCCACTTTCATCTCTTTGCGGATCGTACCGCTGATAAAATAAACAGCATCTACATTGTTTTTCAGTGTCCGGAATCGAACCGTCACGATATCTCCCGGTTCCGGTTCCATCGGTGTTCTGTACTGTGCTGTCTCATCACTGTATAAGGCCCGTTTATTAAATACCGGTCGCATTTTATTGATATATTCCTGTGCACGGAGTACATTATTCAGATCTTCCATGTTTTCCCTTCCCTTCTCGCAGTCGCTTATATGTAACCGTTCAGTACCCGCACAGGATACCGCCTGCTAAATAGTTACACTTATATTCTATTTTATTCTCATCCTTCTCCTGTCAGTGCAGGAAAATGCTTTTTCATGATATCGCCAAGCCACTGGATCACAGGTCCCAGAGCCAGGATCATAATGACAGTCATCGCTCCAATCTTTCCGCCAAAGGAAAACCCGATCATGGTTACCGAAAAATCAAAGGCGATCCGTATCACCTTAAACGGTACTTTGGGCAAATGTCCGGAAATAATAATCGGAATGGCATCATAGGGAGCCGTTCCCATATCCACATCCATATATAAAGCAGCTGTCAGAATGAACAGTATCACCGATGGAATCAGTACTGCGATCCGAACCGGCAGCGTGGTAAAAAAATCTGCCGGCAGTACCCGGTTCCAGATCCATGTGAAGAAGTCTACAAAGTATCCTATGAGAAACATATTCGCCAGTGTTCCAAAGCCAAGATTTCTTCCTCCGAAGATTACGACCAGTACCAGAAGCACCGTGTTCATCAGTGCCTGCCAGTTTCCAAAACTCATACCGGTCTTTGCGGAAATCGCTTTGTTCATCATACTGCACGGATCTGTTCCCATATCCACCAGCAGCAGCAACGACAATGCAAATCCCATTCCGAATACTGCCAGCAGTACCACGCCAAGTCTCAGCCAGAAATGTTCTTTCTGATAAAATCCCTGCAAAATCGCTTTCATATATCGCAAACTCCTTTATTTTCTGATAATACTTTTCCATTTTATTATAGCTTCCTGTGAATTGCAAATATTATTTTCCCCGTATAAGCCACGATTTTTCCGTTATTGATAGCAGGGCACCGAACTTGAGCCGGCGGACCGGCTATTGATATGCAAGAAAGCAAAAAAAGACAGCCAAAGCTGTCGTTTTTTGGAGAAGGTATTTCTCTTATGGGGTGTAGCAAAAACTATATAATGTATTGGGGGGTTTTTACAGTTATTATAATAGCATGTAGCCAGGGAAAAGTGTGCACAAACATGGAATTTTTTTTGTGCAAATTTTTTATTCACTTTTTTTACAGATAAAAAAGCTCTTAATTTTTTCTCTTCGGAATTTTGTACAATTCCCCCGGAAGCTGCCGCAATTTTTTTCCTCTTCGAATAATTTTTCGAATTCTGTTCTTCCAATCTTCTCTTTTTCCAGAAGAAGCTGTGCACAGTGTTCCAGAACATAACTGTGTGCCTGGATACTTGCTTTCGCTTTTACATAACACTCATCGATAATTTCTTTTACTTCCCGGTCAATCGCTGCCGCTGTCGTCTCGCTGAATCCACGGCTGTGCGCCAGATCTCTGCCGATAAAGACTTCGTCCTGCTCATCACCGTAGGTCACCATACCCATATTGGCAGACATACCATATTTTGTCACCATTGCTTTGGCGATGCTTGTGGCACGGCGGATATCTTCGGATGCACCGGTGGTGATATCGTCAAAGATCAGTTCCTCTGCGATTCTTCCACCAAGGCATACTTCAATATTTTCCAGCATCTTTCCTCTGGTATTAAACATCTCATCCCGATTCGGAAGCGGCATCGTATAACCTGCTGCACCGGCTCCCGTCGGAATAATGGAGATGGTATACACCGGATCCATCTTTTCGAGCACATGGAACAGGATTGCATGACCTGCTTCATGGTACGCTGTGATCTTTTTCTCTTTTTCCGAGATCACGCGGCTGTGTTTTTCCGTTCCGATACCGACTTTGATAAATGCTTTCTGGATATCTTTCTGGCAAAGGAACTGACGATCCTCTTTTGCTGCCAGGATGGCCGCTTCATTCAGCAGATTCTCCAGTTCCGCTCCTGTAAATCCTGCGGTGGTCTGTGCGATCTGTGCCAGATCCACATCATCTCCTAGGGGTTTGCCCTTTGCATGAACCTTCAGGATCTCCTCTCTTCCACGGACATCCGGTGCACCTACCGCAATGGTACGGTCAAATCGTCCCGGACGAAGAATGGCCGGATCCAGGATATCCACACGGTTGGTTGCTGCCATCACGATGATTCCCTCATTAACCCCGAAACCATCCATCTCTACCAGTAACTGGTTCAGCGTCTGTTCTCTTTCGTCATGACCGCCGCCCATGCCGGTCCCTCTTCGTCTTGCCACAGCATCGATCTCATCAATAAAGATAATACACGGGCTGTGACGTTTTCCTTCCTCAAAAAGATCACGGACACGGGAAGCACCAACACCGACAAACATTTCCACAAAATCAGATCCTGAGATAGAAAAGAACGGAACGCCCGCTTCCCCTGCAACTGCTTTTGCCATCAGTGTCTTACCGGTACCCGGAGGGCCTACCAGAAGTACACCTTTCGGGATTCTTGCACCTACTTTGTTATATTTATCCGGGCTTTTCAGGAAATCGACGATCTCTTTCAGATCTTCTTTTTCCTCCTGCAGACCGGCAACATCACGGAAAGTAAATCGTTTGCCGGATGGTTGTGTCAGCTGTGCACGGCTTTTGCCAAAATTCATCATTTTGCTTCCGCCACCACCGCTTCCGGCGTTTCTTCCCATCAGCATAAACAGCAGGATCACCATCACACCAAGAGAGGCGATCGGAACACCCACGCTGAGCAGTTTACTTTCCTTCGGTACATCTGTCATCTGATAAGATACATTTGCATCTTCCAGCATCTGACGTACTTCTTTGACATCGTCAATATACATATCTTTACTTCTTCCGTTCATAAGAACCGCAATCAGCTGGCCGGTAGGCGTCTGCTGGTTCTGATGAATCACTGCCTCTGCCACCCGATGATTTTCCAGATCCTCTTCCAGTTCTTTATAGGAATAGTTATTCTGCGTCTGCAGCTTCTCGCCAAGATAGGACAATCCGACAATCATCAGCACCAATACAATCAGCCAGACTCCTACCCCTTTCAGTTGTTTTGACACGTTGTTTCTCCTTTCGGGTCTGAGGTACGCAGGAAATCTCTACGAAAATTTTTCCGGAAGCTCCCCTGCGTACACTCTATATTTTTTCCAGTCTGTGACTGTTTTTATTCAATTATTAAAAACTATGTGAAACACGCTCTGCGAGTTTCTCAGGTTATTATTCTTCTCCTGCACCCGGTTCTACCACGCCGATAAACGGCAGATTTCTGTAACGCTGTGCGTAATCCAGACCATAACCTACAACAAATTCATCCGGAATATTAAAACAGGTATAATCTACATGTACTTCTTTCACACGACGTTCCGGTTTGTCCAGCAGTGTACACAGTTTCAGGCTTGCCGGATTTCTCTTTTTCAGAATCTCGATCAGATAACTTAAAGTACGTCCGGAATCAATGATATCCTCCACGATCAGAACATCTCTTCCTTCCAGCGGCTGATCCAGATCTTTCACAATTTTTACAACACCGCTTGATTTCGTGTCATCTCCATAGCTGGATACGGACATAAAGTCAATGGTTACCGGTACACTGATTCTTTTTGCAAGTTCGCATGCAAAAAATACGCCGCCTTTTAATACACAGATCAGATGTACGCATTTTCCTTCGTATTCTTTGCTGATTGCTGATCCTATCTCCTGAATCCTCTTTTCTACATCCTCTTCGCTGATTAATACACTGATTTTATCACTCATGAGTACTTCCTCCTTTAATCTCTGCCTGTAAGATTCGACTGCTTTGCTCCTTCACTTTATACGCTGCGCTGATTCTGTCTCCTATGATCCACAGGATCTCAGAACCGTCTGCCAGAAGCCACAGCTGATCCCGTTCTTCCACCGGGATCTTTCGGTCGATCAGGTAATCTTTCAGTTTCTTACTGCCTCCTCCGTCAAAAAGACAGATCCGATCTCCCGGCTGTCTGTGCCGGATCACCAGTTTCTGTTCTATTCTATCATAATCAAACCATTTCGTATACTTCTTTTCCTGTATTTTCCCAAAATCACGGGAAATCAGACTTACTGTAAGAATCAGATCTCCTGCCTGAAAAGATTCTGACTGTGAACTCTGTACCGTTACCGGAATTGCTTCATTTTTTCCGGTATTGCTGGTTTTTTCTTTTTTCTGTCCCAGCAGAATCCCATCATAGGTTCGCCTTGCCTGCATCTCATAAGGAAGATCTCTTCTTGCCCCTACCTTCTGTTTCCATAACTGCTGCACCGCTTCTATATGGATTCTGGTAAAATTCTTCTGTTTCCCTGAAATCTCTTTTAAAAGTGTGTGTATGATCTGCCGGCTGATCAGATCCGGTTCTTTTTTCAGTGCTTCTAAAAGTATGGCACCATCTGCATCTTCTTTTACATATTGTTTTCTCTCTTTCTCTGCCACCCGGGCAAGCACTTCTCTGGCTTCTTCCAGTTCTTCGCTCAGCTGTGCCATATGCCTCACTGCCTGTGGATTAACCTCTGTTTTCAGTTCTTCCAGCACATGATGCCGGATCCGGTTTCTGGTATAATCATCTTCCAGATTACTGCTGTCTGTTCTCCAGGACTGTCCTGCCTCTTCCAGATATGCCAGAATCTCCTCTTTTCCCAGACAGAGTAATGGCCGGATCCGATTGCCGGATACCGGTTTCAGGCTGCAAAGGCCCGCTATGCCTGTTCCCCTCACCAGGTGATGAAGCATCGTTTCCGCAAGATCATCCTGATGATGGGCAAGAGCAATCTTTCCTCCGCAGGCCTCTTCACAGACTTTTGTAAAACACCGGTACCTTGCAAGCCTTCCCGCCTCCTCAAGACCTGTTTTCTCCCGGTTGGCAATTCCCTGTACATCCTCATGAAACACCTGGCAGACAATTCCTTCTCCTTCACAGAGTCGTCGAACAAAGGCCTCGTCATCATCTGCCTCCTTCCCCCGCAGCTGATGATGTACATGAACCGCCTTCAGCGAAATTCCCCATGATTCTTTCCACTTTGAAAGGAGCTTCAGCAGGCACACCGAATCTGCCCCACCGGAAATCCCCAGTACAATGGTGTCACCCGGTTCGATCATGTGGAATTTTTCCACATATGTTTTCACTTTCTGTTCTGTTTTCCACATCGTTTTATCAGTTTGTCCACTTCTGCCTTTTGTAGTCATTTATTTTCTCCATATTCCCGCAACCAGGACTGTCATGTCATCTTTTGCCCGGTAGTCTGCATACTGTAATGTTTTTTCCAACAGATACCTCCCCAGTTCTTTTGGCATCTGTTCCTGTGCCTGCAGAATCCACTCCTTTAAGATTTCTTCTCCGGGCTCTTCCCCAAAAGCATCCAGTACACCATCTGTGACCATTACCAGATAATCACCGTCATATAACTTTTTTGTGTTTTTCAAATTCCAGTTTCTGTACCAGTCCTGCTGCCATACTGGTAGAAGTGATCGTCTCCACCCAGTTACCTCTCCGTATAAACGTTGTAGCAGCCCCTGCCTTTAAAAATTCGCAGATGCCCGTATACAGATCCAGCGAACACACATCCAGGCTGGAAAACATCCCACCCTTTCGCTGTAAGATCAATGCCGAATTCACCATTCGTACCGCTGTCTCTCTGGAGAACCCCGAAGTTACGAACTGTTCCAGTAACTCTACCACAGTTTCACTTTCCTTACTCGCCTCCATACCGGACCCCATCCCATCCGAAAGACACATCGTAAACTGTTCATCTGTGGCTGCACAGGCATAATTATCCCCGGAAATCGTCTCCCGTTCTTTCGTGACTCTGGCCACACCATAAAGCACTTTATAGTTCACATCCTCGCAGAACAGTACCGTACGCCACTCACTGTTCAGTACGGCCTTACTGTCCTGTGACGGAACCATCCGACAGCCACACACATGTGAAAGATGCTTCGCGACTTCTTTCATGGTCAGACATTGTCCTCCCCGTGTGCGCATCGTGAGGGAAATCCGTTTCTTTTCGTCCTGTCGATCAAGAAACCAGATCTGTTTTACCAGGATTCTCTGTTTATGCATATACTTTCGCATCCGCTCTTCTTCCTCATCCGGCAGGATACACACCGCACTGACATCAGAAGAAATTTTCCGGATCGTCCGCGCCACCTCCTGTAGCTGTTCCGCCACAGCAATCCTGTTTTCAATCAGCCGATTGCGATACAACAATTCTTCTCTGGTTTCAAAAAAGATGCGCTGCAGTTCCTCTGTAAACCTGAAAGCCTGGTGGCACTGCCCAAGCCATTCACTCTGTGCACGTAAAAAGCGGTCGGGATTGCCCTCTTCTATGATCTGCAGCATTTCAAATACCTGCTGGCTGGTTCGCGGATCAAGATCTGACCAGCAGTTTTCTCTTCCGGAGCACTCCATGCACACCCGCTGTTGCACCTGCACAAACATATCCTGTACTTCTGCCTGGCTCAACTGTTCCTGCCTGCCGGGCATCTCATAGAATGTATGGGCAAGTTTCTGTAAAGACCGTGCATACCGGTCAATCTTTTCTTTCTGTGGATAAACATCGTATACCGGACGACCCTTTTTTCTCCCCGTGAAAACAAGTTTTGCCATGTCCCGTAGTATCAGCACTGCACTGACTGCGAGCATGGCAACCATCCATATCTGCATGCATCCATAACCCCCTTACGGCATCTTACGCTGATAACTGCTTTCTCCTTTCACAGTTACTCCTGAAAACTTATTATAGATGACATGCTGCAAAAAACTTGTCAAACAGACAGGCTGTCCGGTCAGAAATTTTTGACACGAATCAGCCATTTTTTGCTATTATTTTCTTTAAAG
>ENA-OPZZ01001907-OPZZ01001907.1-human-gut-metagenome-genome-assembly--contig:-NODE-1907-length-11494-cov-3.135656_pt1 | contig 11494 bp, 10 predicted proteins | sample MGYA00242487_ERZ504511 | MGnify/ENA primary metagenome ERZ504511 (study PRJEB26092, sample SAMD00036241) | human gut metagenome | host: Homo sapiens | study: EMG produced TPA metagenomics assembly of... | reverse complement strand
GATTATCTTTATGTGGACACTACCCCCTGGGACAAGACCAAACATAGCAAGGAAGCTGAAATAACAGGAGACAGTAACCCGATAGGTTTGAAAGGAGTTATCCGTTTTTTGAAAGACCGTAAGGAATTCGACCTGAAAATTCGTCTTTATCACGGCTACAAATCCAAGGGCAATCCGGAAACAGGTACTTTTGATCCGTTCTATAAACCTTCCGGAATATTGATCCAGCGTGGTACATGGGATATCAACCTAAACATTCCGGTAGTGGTGTTCTGGAGCCGTGAAGAGACTGTGGGGGTAGACGAAGACACGAACCCCGAAGGGGTGGAAGAAGACGGGCTTGATGAAAAAAGTAATCGTGCCATACATTCAATTATGGGAACCTTCAATCTTACATGGAAAGAAGCGCTTGAAGAGTTTATAATTTACACTTATAAGTCAGGGGATGTGGAAGCCGGAGCGATTTGGCTTTGAAAATCGGTTTGGACTGCCATAAGTAACCATAAAACTGCCTGTTGTGACATTGGTGCCGGTATTGTTTCAACAGGCAGTTGTTCCTGTTAAACCGTTTCATCTTTTTTTGCAAGAATGAAACGGAAACAAGTGCCATTCGGCAGTGCCTCCAATGAGAACTGCCATAGGGCATTGAAAAGAAAATCATCTCGTGTTATAAACGATTAAATTCATGCTGTTTATTAGAATATTCAATATATTGTGAGATAATGAGTCATAATATTGTAAGATTATAAGAGGATTTGATTCTATGAATATCAGGAAATGGTTATTTACAATTCACATTTAAGATAAAATAGAGATTTTACAATGGAAGGCTATAATAAAAAGTAATAATGAGTTATTGGACAATTTGCAGGATGAAAACAACGAAAAAAATTCTACGTAAAGGTTAGCATTATCTTTTTATTGGGAGGAATTTTACTTTTTTCTTCATGCGAGAAGGATGGAAAATCTAAAAGATAGAAGCCAACCGGAAAACATTATTCAATGTATTTGCCATGGTCCATCAAATTTGACGAACTATTTTTATAATAACATATCTGACCTGGAAAAATGTATAACGAAAATAGGGCTGAACAATGAGAAAGTAATTGTTTTTATTTCTACCGGTAGTACGGAGGCCATGATGTTTGAAATTGTGTCTTCTCACGGGAGATGTAAACGTGAAATACTTAAAAAAATATAAGTCTCCGCCTTTTACGACAATCGATGGGATAACAGCAATTTTAAATGATGTAAAGGCATTTGCTCCGGCTTCTGTTTATACCATGATTATAGGATGTCACGGTATGGGATGGCTTCCTGTTTATGAGATGAAAGTGCGTTCCGCACCTCACATGAAAATGCATTGGGAATATCAGGGTGTTCCATTGACACGTTATTTTGGAGGACTGACCGCCGAATACCAAACAGATATAAAATCTCTAGCCTCCGGTATTGCTAATGCAGGCATGAAAATGGAATATATTCTATTTGATGACTGTTATATGTCATCTATAGAGGTTGCCTATGAATTAAAGGATGTTACAAAATATTTGATTGGTTCTACCAGTGAGATGATGGCATACGGAATGCCTTATGCCGCTATTGGGGAATATTTACTGGGGAATCCCGATTATCAATCGGGATGTGAAGAATTTTACAATTTTTATTCAACCTATGAAATAATGCCTTGTGGGACATTAGCAGTAACGGACTGTTCAGAACTGGAGAATATGGCAGCCATCATAAAAAGTATCAATAGTAAATATTCTTTTGACAAATCCCTGAGGGGAACAATCCAACGTTTAGATGGTTATACTCCTGTAATATTTTATGATTTTGCAGATTATATAACCTCACTCTGTAACGATCCTATATTATTAAACCAATTTAGAGAGCAGCTAAATCATCTTGTTCCATATAAAACCCATACAAAAAATTTCTACACTATGGCCAAAGGTATTATTCCTATCAATACATTTTCCGGTATAACAACATCCGATCCGAGTGACAATCCTATGACTGTGCTGAAAGAAAATACATTATGGTATAAAGCAGCGCATAATTAAAGTTGATAATAAGATGAAGAATACTAAACTCCCAAGCCTGCATATTTTATAACTTTTTGGTTATTGTCTGTTTTTGGAAATGGTATATATAGGAATTGAGAACTATCATGCAGGGAATCATGCAAAAAAAGTATTTATGGTTTCTGTTGAGATACAAAGAATGTAATAATAATTATATTTCTTCTAATAAAAGCTTTCCGCATCGAAATGTGTTTGTTACTCCTAATATTCGCAATATGAAATATAAAATTATAATTGGACTATCAGCTATTCTCTATTTTACAGGTTGTTATAACAGGGAACAGACCCCTCGCCTTAGTGAGGCTGAAAAGCTAATGCAGAACAACCCGGATAGTGCATTAGCAATACTACAAAAACTCAAACCAGAAGGCAACCGGGCTGAACAGGCCAGATATGCATTGCTCTATTCCGAAGCTTTGGAAAAAAAACAAATGAAAGTTACTGACGATTCATTGATCCGCCAGGCTTGGCAATATTATAAACATTACCCCAAAGATTTACGTCACCAGTGTAAAACTCTATATTATTGGGGAAGAATTAAATTACGCACAGGTGATAAACCGGGAGCATTACGTCTTTTTCTCAAAATAGAAGAGAAACTGACAGATACCGATGAATCTTATTACAAAGGGCTTTTATACAGACAGATCGGTGAAGTATATTATAAACAAATGAACTACAGCCGGGCATATCATTATTTCCACGAAGCCAGAAATAATTTCCGCCAATCGGGTGATATCCAGGAGGAGACAAAGGCAACCCTTGACATGGCAGCCGCTACTTTTCACTCAAAAGATATAGAAAAAGCAATAAGGCTGTATTCGGCGGCTCTTGACTTGGCCGATGAACATAATAACAGTAATCTGATAGAAGTCAGCCTTACTAATCTTGCATCACTATATGTGATATCCAAACGGCATATATCCAATGACCTGTTACAGCGAATCGAACTTTCCGCCCGACAGGATACGGTATATGGATATCACACATTGACAGATGTAAGTCTTTTGAAGAATCATATAGACAGTGCACGGTATTATCTGGAGCTTGCAAAGGCGCACACTACTGATATTTGCGACATGGCAGAACTACAATACACTGCATACCATATCGAAGTGCAGGCTAAAAATTTTGAAAAAGCAACGGACAATGTACATCGCTATATCTACTTGAACGATTCAATAATGCGCTCAAACATGCAATTCTCCGCCGGTATGGTCGAGCGGGACTATTTTAAAGAGCGAACAAAATTCGCCCAATACAGAATGAAAAACCGGACTGTCTGGGAAATAGCTATAGCAGCCGCTACCTTTTTTATTATTGGAATTGCCTGGTATATCGTCCGCCAACGTTTACGCATGCAACGTGATCGTACCAACCATTATTTGTTATTGACAGAGAAAGCCAATTCCGAGTACAAGGCTCTTACTGAACGCGTGAAAAAACAGCAGACTACGGAAAGTTATTTAAGAGGATTGGCTGCTTCACGCTTTGACATTGTCGATAAACTTGGAAAGACCTACTATGAACGTGAAAATACAACATCGCAACAGTCAGTCATATTTAATGAAGTAAAGCAGATAATTACAGATTTTGCAGAAAACAATGGCATACTGCAAGAACTGGAAAAAATCGTAAACACTTGTCATGACAATGCCATGTACAAGCTCAAGGAAGATTTTCCAACTATGAAAGCTTCCGACACCAGGTTATTATGCTATATTTTTGTAGGATTTTCACCGCAAGTAATTAGCTTATTCATGAAGGATACGGTGGCTAATGTATACGCTCGCAAGTCACGGCTCAAATCACGTATTAAATCTACGGAAACAGCTAATAAAGAATTATTCTTAAGCCTTCTGGGATAGGTATTTCAACTTTATACTAGGTTCCAATGACTAATGCATCATCCGGTAATTAAATCTAGAATATGTTCAGATTGTTTTTGCCATAATACCGGAATGATGTAATTGTAGAATGGTTTTGTCATGGAGGTAAGCCATAACAGGTTTAATTCTCCTGGGAGGTATGTCCGGAAAGTATGAAGATGCTTTCATTATAATATCTGTTACTATTCCAGTCAATTGTCAGAAACTTATTGATTGCCCTATATTTTTTAAGGTTGTAAATCATCTGTTAGCGTCGTGTTAGAAAAATAAGAAGAACGAAGTCTTTATGTTTCTGTATTATAATGTTTTATGCAATGCGGACGTTAGATTTGTGGTTTCATTTTGTAACTCGTGATTTATGTGTTATTACTTTTGCAACCAGGAAAAACAAAACAGATGTGATAATATAAAACTGTTTCTTGTTCATTAAAATACTTCATTTTTACAGGTTGCACGTAGAATAAGAACAGTCTTATTATGATGACACAGCTTTTCATCCGTTTACTTTGGGTGCATGTTTTGTTTATCCACTTAAAGTTTGAGTTATCCTAGTTTGAATTATGAATTTGAATAGAAAAAGTACTTTTTATGTTTTGCCTGTGTCTTGGCCTGCCTTGTGTATTCAGACAAGGTTTCCGCGCAGATTTTATTCTGTCAGAACCAATCTGGTGGGTTTAGGTACGGGGAATCTGAATGTGGAGGGTTCCATGGCTTTTTCCACGCATTGGTCCGCCCATCTTCCCGTACAGTACAATCCTTTCCGTCTTTGGGAGACGGCAAGCTTAAAAACTTCACAGTCCAGCCTGGTGTGCGTTATTGGATGCGCGAAACTTACGGAAGGGGTTGTTTTATCGGGCTCCACGGTGTGTTCTCCATATATAATGCGGGTGGTCTGTTCGGACATCGCTACCGTTACGAAGGCACAGCTTTCGGCGGCGGGCTTTCTGCGGGGCTGGTGCGCCCCCTTTCGCGTCGCTGGAATCTGGAGTTCGAACTGGGTCTCGGTGTTGTCTGGGCCGACTGGGAACGTTACCGTTGCGTGAACTGCGGTAAGCGTACCGGCAAGGGCTCCGGTGTCTATGTGACACCCACACGTACCGCCGTTAATCTGGTTTATCTTTTCTGAAACCATCTTATCTGTTGAAACAAGATATAAAAAGTTGAATGATGAATAAGTATCTCAAATCCCACATAACGGCCGCCGCTTTCTGCGCGGGAGTGTTACTGGCCGTGTCCTGTTCCACTTCCCGCGAACCGCGGACTATGCGGCTGTTTATGCAGTCCGGCCGTCCTAATATTTTTCTTCCCCACGAGGAGAGCGCACCTTCCGGAGTGCTTGCCGAACAGGTGGGGTTCACCACTTCTTCGGACACTCTTCCCGGTGAGTTCGAAGAGGTCTCCGACAGTACGGATGACGTATGGAAAACCATACACCTGGGCGGTGTTGACATCGTCGCTGCACGCACGGTCGTCAAGCAGGTCACCATGCGGGAAGGTTCCGTGCGTTTGGAATTCAATATCCATGTCCCTTCCCTCCTGATTGACAGTTGCTGGCGTGTCACACTCACCCCGATGCTCTGCACCTCTGACAGTTCAGGCTTCCCGCTACCACCTGTTGTGCTTTCCGGTTCTTCCTTTACCCGCATGCAGGAAGCGGACTATAAGGCGTACAGGCTGTTTCTTAATGGAATTGTCGATCCTTCGGCTTATGATAGTGTGTATCTTGACCGTAAAGGCATCAATAAGGATATCGCCTGCCGGCAGAGGTTCTTCTATGAACTTTACGGCAAGGAGCGCGACCGTCAGCTTGCCTACGAGAAGTGGAAACGCCTTGCCCTTGAACGCCAGAATTTCTGGAACACGCGTACGCAGGCCAACCGTGCGACACTCCGTCACCGCCTGGAACGCAAGCGGATCGAAGAAAGCGTACGGCGCTATGTGGCTGGTCGTGACACGCTCGGGTTGTGGGCCTCCTATGACCGTAAATATCATCGTACGGCCTCCTTTTGGCCGATGTACCGGCTGGAACGCGAGCTTACCGCCGATCGTGTACCTTCGAAATTCCGTGCTACTTAATGACGGGGGGCGCAGCCTGTCCAACATACACAACTATGTCCTCACCGCCACCGATTCGATGGACATCTCCCGCCACCGTTATTTCTACGACCGGATTGCCGAAAATGAGATGAATGACCGTAACCGTGATGAAATCCGCCGGCGTATGATTCCCTTCCCCTATATCGACTCCGTGATGGTCCGCCAGAATTCGGATTCAGTTTCCGGACATGATTATATCTACAACTATGTATATTCTCTGCCCGTCACCGATGGAATGAAAAAGCTCCGTGTGCGGCTAGAGTCTATCGTGGAAGCCACCGACCGCAGCACATGGCGGCCTGCCGCCTCGGACACGCTGCTCTTCATTGTGGCCTCGCTTAGCGACCTGGTTGACCGTTCCGCTCTGGACCAATATGTCATAGCTTCTGCGGAGACAGACTCTCTTGCGGCAAGCGGTCCCGTATATACTCCGCAGGGAGAAGAGTATGCCGAAGCCTTGCGGCTCCTTTCAGAGCGACAATACCGGCAAGCCTTGCCGATATTGGAAAAACGGCCTGACTATAACACCGCCCTTTGCCTGACACAGCTCGGTTATCATAAAGAGGCTTCCGCTCTTTTAGACCAGTTACCCGTAGATTCCCGCAAGGAATACCTGCATGCTGTGGTAAGCGCCCGGCAGGGCGATGATTACTTAGCAGTGGAACATATGCTTGCGGCCTGCCGCATGAATCCCAATCTTGTCCTGCGTATTCCCCTGGATCCGGAACTGTCGGACCTCATTCCCAAGTTCTTCGGGCTCCGTATGGAACTGGACAGGATAGCGGAAGGGAAATAGTAAAAAGTAGAAAGAACAAAACAGGAAAAAAAGTATAAGTACGAATTAAATATTAACAAGTGTTTTATTAGTGTTTATTTTTTATTAACAATTTAATTACAATGATTATGAAAAAAAGTTTGTTAAGCGTGTTTACAATGGTTGCTATGGCTGCAGCATTCACCGCGTGCAGTAACGATGACATCGAAGTGCCTGACGTAAAGAACGGGGAAGCGAGAAGCGTATTCATGAAGCTGGAGTTGCCGACGCTGACGAGATCGACCGAGCCTCCTGTAGCCTCGGGAACGGTTGCTACGGTAAGTAATCTGCATGTATACTTCCATGACGGGACCAGCATTCTGAAATATGTGAACGCGACTACAACCACTCCCATCACGATTGCGAATCTGACTACCGGTACCCAAATAACGGATGTACCCGCGGCGGCTACCACTGTAACGGTATGTGGTAATATTCCTGCCGGAACTTCATTGCCTACAGGTGGAACCGTAGCTGCATTGAAAGCTGTACAACTGGAAATCACAAGCCAGTCTGCAGTTGCGGATGTGGTGTTGAGCGGCGATGACAAACCCCTGCAGACATGGACTACCGGTAGTCCGGCCCTGCCTTATGCCCCTGGAATAACGGACGGTGACAAGTATGCCGAAGTGGAAATCGGTCCTGCCGTGGCACGTGTCGAAATCGAAGGTCTGGCGACTACGGCCTCCAGTGCGGTGGATGGTTTTACGCTGGAAGGAATCTATGTGAATAACTTCTTTGAAAAGTTCAACCTGGCCGGTACCGTTGTGGGAACGAAAGTACAATATGGTGCTACTCCTGCTGCCTATGCTCAAGGACAGGGGCTTTACACCCCTGCTAACGCTGGAAAACTCTTTGACCAGTCTGCCGTCGCTGCTACAGGTATCCCAAAGGAAGTCATTCCGCCAACTGCAGGGCAACGTTGGGCATATCAGGTTGTTCCTAACGGTAACAGTACTGACGCGAACGAGCAACTCCAGCTCGTATTTAAGTTGAGTAATTTGGCTGCTAAGGCCGGCAGCAGCGTGAATTTCGGCACAGGTGACCAGTTTATCACCGTGAGAGGATTCAAAGATGGCAGTGGCAATATTGTAGAACTGGAAAAAGGAAAGATTTATACTATCTCGAAAGCCGACTTTACATTTGACGAGAGCAACCTTTCCACAATACCTAATACCAGTGCTGTCAGCGTTTGGTTGAAGGTGACGGTAAAAGCCTGGACGGTCGTTCCTGTCAAGCCTAATCTCTAACTGTCATACCATCAAGGTATATTGTATTTGTTTGTTTCTTTTACAAGTCCGTTTGCGTAGAGGAGATTTTTAGCTCATTTTACTAGTTCACCAGTTCCTCTCGCACGGCGGAATGTAAGCAGGTCGTGGTGTCTTTTGCCCTGACCTCACGACCTGTATTTCTATAACCTGTTAAATCATAACACGTATATTCATATAAAGTCATAACCACAGTTATTCACCTAAAAGATACTACGCATGAAATTGTATAAAGCTATACGCTTCCTGATGCTTTCCGGTATTTTAACCTTAGTCTTGTCGAGGTGCATCAGGGAGTCCCTGGAGGGCTGCCCTCTGGATACCCTGTTACGATTTACCTACAAGCCTCGCGGCTCTACCGCTGACCTTTTCGGAGAGCGTGTTCAGAGGGTGAGGCTGTGTGTGTACCGTCCCGATGGCAGTATTGAGCATATGCAGACGCTGGAGAAGAGTGAACTTGACCGTTTGCAGGGTGTTGAGATGTATCTGCCGCAGGGAAACTACACTGTCGTGCTCTGGGCGAATGCTTCGGATGCACAGACCAAGCTCGGCGGCTTTTCCGAAGGAGAAACCATAAGGAACCTTTCCGCCTCACACCCGCATGCGGAGACTTCCGCTTCCATCCCCACGCTTGATCGGCTTCTTTTCGCTGTCACGCCACTTACGGTCAGTGAGCACGAGACTGGAGACCATACTGTCAATTTCAGCCCCGGCACTATCCGTGTAAGTCTTCACCTTGATGGTGTGAGCGTGCAGCCTGTGGTACACATCACGGGCATGGAGTCAGCCTTGCGACCGGTGTTCGACGAAACCTCGGGCACATGGCGTCTCCAGTCCGTAAGCCGGAACAAGACATTCCAGCCTGCCGTAGCATATGATGTCACCAACCGCCATGCTAATGCCACGACTGACATCCCCCGTTTCAAGGCCGATACCCCCGGCATGGTGGAAATTATCGATCCCACCACGGGAAACCATATCGTGCCCCCGATTTCGTTGGCAGGGCTTATTGCCCGCTACCACATACCGATGGAGGAAGATATTGAAGTAACCATTCCTATCGAGATTACCTTTACAAACGGTCATGCGAAAATAACGATCAGGAATTGGGAAAATCAGAATGTAAAACCCGGAGGAGTGTAAAAAACGCACCGGTCAATCATGAAATGCAAATCATAAAACAATATATTATGCCAAGTAGTTCAATCATCATACCGTTCCGCAACCTGCTGTCGGTCCTGTTATTACTGCCGCTCGTACTTTCGTGCCGGCAAGACGAACTCATTCTTCCTGTTCCGCCCGTGTCCGGCAAAGGTGAGACGGCCGAAGTGACACTTTCTGTCAGGATTCCCGATTTCCGGGCGGCGAATACTCGTGGTGTAGACGAGAAAGGGATAACAGAGATTACCGTACTGATGTTTGCCGATGAAGGCGGTACGGAGAAAGTCAAGGTGAAATATGATATTCTGGGCAGCTCGTTGCATACACTTTCAGGCTCTTCGGATACGAAATACTTCTCTGTGCCCGTTATTGCGGGCAGATACAAACGTATAGCTCTCATAGCTAATGCCCAAACAGAACTGGCAAATATAACAGCCGGTTCCACCTATGATGCTCTTAAGCAAGTGGAAGTCGTGGGTAGGTTCGGACAAGAAGGTACGGGCACATACATACCCATGTACGGCGAGCATGCCCCGGCGGGAGGCTTTGAACTGAAAGCCGGTGTGTCGCAAACCATTGCGCAGGAAATACCGCTTATCCGCATGCTGGCGAAGGTGGATATCATCAATCCTACAACTTCGGGAGCCACGACAGCTGCGGGAAAGGTTTACTTCGTCAATTCCGTAGGCAACGGACGCGTTTGGGTAGATCTTGCTACATACAATACCACCGCTTCACAGTCGGGATACATGACTCCCACACTGCCTGCCACATCGCAGCCAGCAGTCAGTGGCGGGCACCCGCTTGAGGGAACTGCAAACACCGCATCTCCGAATGTCATCACTTATTATTTGAATGAACAGTCGGCTATCTCCGGCGGCAGCCGTCCTTGTATAGTTATAAATCTTGCCTATCAAGGAAGAGAATACTACTACTGAATGGATTATACATGGGACGGTATCAAGGGCGGTGGCACGAGTCCTTACGAAAAAGGGTAAATACATGCCCATTCTGCGCAACCACCGCTATATTTTCACCATCAAGGAAGTGAAAGGGCCGGGGTTTGCCACTTTGAACGAGGCTGTAACCAGCCCGGACAACTTTACCAACCATAACATCGTAGTAGTGCCCATCGTGATAGACGCATTCACAGATATAACGTTCAATGAATCGGGGCATTTCTTGGCAGTGACCCGAACGGCGATGACACTTCAAGGCAAGCACGATGCCACAAGCACACAGAACAAATTTTCTGTGCGCACCAATTACCCCAGTGGGTGGAAGGTCGGTGCCTATAATGCCGACGGAACAACAATTTCAGTTTCTAATTCATGGCTGAAACCCAGTCAAAACAGTGGGGCGGCTGGCGCCACTCTCACCAATCCGGTTACGGAGGAATTGCAGGCCATCACGAATGGCAAGGGATTCAAGGATGGTTATCTGTAGATACGGGCTGGACGACTTTATACTAAAATCAATATTAAGCAGATCGGTACGCCTTTGGATTATGTTGCCGAATATAACCTCGCCGGTGGCTCTATCTATAATTCTCCTTTCATTTCTTCCGTTCCTCCGGGTATTTCTCCCACTGCAGCCCAGACTGACCCTAATCTTCATTGGGCTTCGAGCCATAGCAATGACCAATCCGGTTATTATAATTGGTACGTGCTCACAGGAGAGAATAATGATACTTACAATCCAAATGCCAAGAAGCTCTTTGATGATGTCTTTTTTAAACTGGGGCATCCCGGTTATGGTTACCACCTGCCTTCCCGCTGGGAGTTGACGGGCGTTTTCTCCTACAGCGGTAATACCCAATATGATTCCCCTACTAATACTTCTAATGTCAACGAGGCTATTGAGTTCGGTGGCATCAAAAAAACTTTCGCCAACGATTATTTCTCTTCGGGTAACGGTGTTTGTTACGCTCTGCGTTTCAAACAAGGTACCGGTAATCCTATCGATGATTCTTCCCTATCCGATTTCCCTCTTGCTACTGATAATAATATGGTTTGTGCTTACCGTTACACCCGCGTGGGTTCGTTTGCCAACCATGACTTTACTTCCCTATTGAAAGTGGATTGTGTTTACTTGGGCAGCGCATTTACAGGAAACATTAGCACTATCAATAATGATTCGTTGGTGGGATAGCCATACTTCCGAGGCTGTCGTTCTGTA
>ENA-OPZZ01001906-OPZZ01001906.1-human-gut-metagenome-genome-assembly--contig:-NODE-1906-length-11506-cov-3.602689_pt1 | contig 11506 bp, 11 predicted proteins | sample MGYA00242487_ERZ504511 | MGnify/ENA primary metagenome ERZ504511 (study PRJEB26092, sample SAMD00036241) | human gut metagenome | host: Homo sapiens | study: EMG produced TPA metagenomics assembly of... | reverse complement strand
AAGACTTTTGGATACTTTTTTGTGTTTCTACAGTAATCTCCTGCTGTTCTTTGGTGCTTTTAATATTTTTATCTCGCCTGTTGCTATGTCAAGATCCAATTCTCGGATGCCCTGATAGCTTTCCTGAATATTCGGACTATAAGTCTCTTTTATTGGAGCACGTTCTTTCACTATTTTCCATCGTTGCGCCCCATTCCCAGTCCAATGCCTAAAAGTGCAATACCGACTACCAACGTAATACCACAGGTCAGCCAGAATATTTTCCATCCTTTTTTCATCTTCACGCTACCACCTTTCTATGAGAAATCTTTCCCCAGAGGTACTTCATTCCCTTTGCCAGTCCACGAAGTACTACTTCGCAGAGTTTTCCAAATCCTACTGTTGCAATCACACCAAGAACCATTATGATCAGACCGCTGCCAATCAATGCCAATCCTGCGGCTGTCTGTGGCAGAAGTATAACGGAACCGGATATTACCAGCGAAATTCCTACAATTGCAATGGCAGCCCCGGCAATAACCAATGCAAATACTCCAACAATGATAGTTAACACCATTGCCAGTCCTGCAGCCAGAATACCTCCGATAATTGGAATCAAGACCGGTCCTATAATTATCGCAAGAGCCACAATTAAAACAATTTTTCCAATACGGGCATTTTTCTTTTTCTGATCATCTGATGTCCCATACTGATATTCCGATGACTGCTTATTCTCCTGATGATTCATCTGATATTGCTGTCCTGCTGACTGATATTCTTCCTGCTGACCATGCGTTGTATTTTCCGTCTTGCCTTTTAAATCTGCTTTTATATTCTCTGCCACTTCCTCCGGAGCGCCAAATTCCCGGATAACCTGTTCTTCATTCTCTTCGCCGGCCTCATCAAAATAATCGTTATAATACTTCATAGCATCTCTTCGTTCTACTTCAGGAATGTCCTGTAAAAGCGATGCTAGTTTTGTCATATATTCAATTCGGTTCATTACTTCTCACCCCCTGCAAATAACTGATTGATCTTGTTCGTATATTGTGTCCATTCTGTCCGATACATATCAAGCTTTTCCCTTCCTGCCAAAGTCACCTTATAATATCTTCGATTGCGCCCATCGTATTGTCTGTCGTACACTTCAAGACAACCATCTTTTTGGAGTCTTCGAAGAACTGGATAGAGGGTTGATTCAGACACTTCTATTGTCTCCCGCACATCCTGTGTAATCTTATAACCATAAGTGCCTTCCTCTGTCCGTGACACAACTGCCAGAACAATCGCATCTAAAGAGCTGCACCTGTATTAAAGACCATTTCACCACACCCTTTCTGCAAAATCTGGATTTACCTAAAAATTGTTATGCAATTATCTTTACAGATTCGCTATATTATTTCGTTTCATATATTATATGCCGTATAATATATGCTTTTGTATATTATACGGCATATAATATTATAAGTCAGAGAACGCAGGCACAAAGTTGAATAACCTGCATTTTAACAGATATTTTCAATAAAACAGCATCAAGTGCATATTCTACGCGACTTCTACACAATGGAGATGAAACTCTTAACATCATAGAGGCCTCTGCCGAATATGATTGTTTGTTTTTAGAGGTTCATCGTAATTCCCTGTGTGGGGAGCTTAGAATATGCACTTTGATGCATCCTTTTTAGTAATTAATATTTGTTAAGACAAACTGCAGGCTTCCCCCAGTGTAAAAGAGTACAGCACCTTTTCTTTCACTTTCTTCCCGGTGATCTGTTCCAGTGCCCTGCCATAGTAATCTAGCTGAGCATAGTATTTTTCCACCAGTTCTTCTATCTTATATACTTTGTCTGTCTTGTAATCTAGTACGACCAGTCCGTCTTCTTCCTCAAAGTACACATCTATGATTCCCTGTACAAGAGCAAAGTCGCCTTCCGGCTCATCTTTATATAATTCCTGCTCTGGTATCCCAAGTACAAACGGCTGTTCTTTCCACAGTTTTCCACAATCTGCACTTGTTCTCATTCGTTTTCCCACAGAGCTATCAAGAAATCCCAACACATCGGCTGTCTGGACGGAATCTGCCATTTCTCGCGTCATTCGCCCTTGTTCTACAAATGTGTTTATCTCTGCCTCCAGTGTCTGCCTATCATACATTTTTTCAAAATTCAAGAAGTTCCATGACGCGGTGATAAGCAGTTCCTCGCGGAGCTCCGGTCAGCGTTTCTTCTTCTGTCATAAATTTGGGAAGAAGCGGTACAACTTCCGGTTCTTCAAAAACTACTTCCCCCAAAGCATTTCCTCATTGTCAAGTTCTGCCTGATAAGCCATTTTTTTTGAGCTCAGATACTGTAATTTCATCTTTCTGGCATGACTTTTTGGATAAGGATACTGATATGCGAACTGTTCTTCTAATGTCTGTCTTACATTTGCATCATATTCTGCTGAAGTGTCCCATCTTCGTAATATTTCTTCCTGTATTTTTCCGGATACTTCCGTCTCCACCTCATCACGGACAATCTCTTCTAGCAACACTTCTTCGAAAGTGACCGGTATCTCTTCTGGTATATATGCAAGTGCCGGTATGATCCAGTCCAGATATTGAATAGCACTACTTCTCTGTGCAAAGGTCAGTGTCTTTGCCATTTTTGTCTCTAGATTATCACAGGTTCCTGTAATAATCAGCTTTTCCTTTGCTCTTGTCAGTGCAACATAAAGCACACGAAGTTCTTCTCCTAAATTATCAAGCTTCGCTTCTTTTTGAATCACTTTTTTTACCAGACTTGGAATTTTCGTTCTTCTATCTAAGTCTACTACATCCATACCGACTCCTAGTCTGGCATGAATGATCACTTGTCCTGCAAGATCCGTCACATTGAATTTTTTACCAGTTCCTGCTACAAACACGATTGGAAACTCCAGTCCTTTACTTTTATGAATCGTCATGACACGGACTGTGTCTGACTGCTCATCTTCCAGACTTGCCTCACCATAATCCACTTCAAATTTCTGAAGCTGCTCAATATAACGCACAAAATGAAAGAGTCCTTTATAGCTGGAAGACTGAAATGCCTGCGCCTTTGTAATCAGCATTTCTACATTTGCCGCACGCTGCGCGCCTCCCGGCATTGCTGAAATAAACTGACCATACCCGGTTTGTGTCAGAATGCTCCGTAGAAGTTCATGGATTGGTGTATAAGGAACAATTTCCCGGAAATCATTCATTTTTCCATAGCAATGTTTGAGTTTCTCACATATTACGGTATCTTCTCCGTTTTCCAGATAATTTTCTACCGCCTGGTAAAATGGAATTTCAAAAGCTTCAGAACTTCGGATCACTGCCATTTCTTGTTCGTTCAGTCCACAAAATGCCGACATAAGAATCGCCGCCAGTGGAATATCCTGTTTCCGATTATCCAGCACTCTCAGATAATCCAGAAGCACACCGATTTCCTGCGTCGCAAAATATCCCTCTTTTGTACCTGAAAATGCCGGAATCCCTTCCCGATTCAGTTCCTGTACGAATATGTCAGCAATCCCTTTCACACTTCTTGTGAGAATGACTATATCGGAATATCTTGCCGGACGCAGCTTTCCTGTCTTCTTATCCAGAACCTTCTGCTCTGCAATTAGCCTGCGGATCCGGCTTGCGATCATCCGGGCTTCCATCTCCTGTTTGGAGGCTTTTATGGAACGGTCATATTTTTTCAATTCTGTATTTAATACAAGTACTTCTGTTTCACACCCCGGATTTTCAGGATATTCTGCACCCACATACAATGCCGCCTTGTCATCGTAATCAATTTCTCCAAGATTTCGCATCATAATCTGCCGAAAAAATGTAATTCACACTGTCCAGTACTTCTTTTCGGCTCCGGAAGTTTTTATGAAGATCAATCCTTTGTTTTGGTCCTTTTTCCAAATCATACGTGTCAAACTTTTCCATAAAAAGCTCTGGTCTGGACAGCCGGAAGCTATAAATACTCTGCTTGACATCTCCCACCATAAAAATATTATATTTTCCTTTCGAAACACCGGAAATACTGGTCAGAATCGTCTCCTGGATCAGATTACTATCTTGATATTCGTCAATCATAATCTCCCGGAACTGATCCTGATATTCCTTTGCAACCTCAGAAGGTTCAAACCCTTCTTCTGTTTTTTTTGCCAGGATCTGAAGTGCAAACTGCTCCATATCTGAAAAATCAATAACATTTTCCTGGCGCTTCTTTACGTCAAATCTTTGCGAAAAACATTTTACCAGGCCCACCAATTCTTCCATATAAGGAAGACATATCTGCATATCTGCTGCCATTTCTTCCGGTTTCTGATAAAAATAATCTTTCTTCAGACCACTGACAATTTCCTTCACCTGCTCACGAAGATCCTTAACTGCTTCTATTTTTTCTTTCGATACAGTCTTATCTCTGCATGATGCGAACCTGCTCCACTCTACATTCTGGATGCGCCCAGACAGCTCATTATAATTTTTTGCACTTAAGAGCTCTCTTATTGTCTGAGCATCCAGCTTCAAAGCCTCTTCATACACAGCCGGGCCATCTATTTCCAGACTAATTTGCGTTGCCTGTTCATTCAATAGTTTTGCTTCTTCCAGGTAGGCTTTCGCCCAGGTTACAATTTTGTTTCCATAATCACTTTTTTCCAGATCTTCTGCACAGTCGACTCTATATGCATCAACACATGAATCAAGCCAGCCCTCTCCGTCTGGATAGCTCCGGCTGTAATCGTAAGCCTTCTCAATCATTTCTTCTAGCTTTTTATCATTTCTTCTTCCACCATAGGCATTAGAAAACCGCAAGAACCGCTCTTCTTTTTGCGCGTACTTTTCTTCCAGCAGTTCATCTAATACATCATGCCGCAAAAGTTTCAGTTCTCCTTCTTCTGCAGTACGGAAACCTGGATCAATGTCAATTACATGAAAATGATCACGGATCACAGAAAGACAGAAACTGTGAATTGTTGTAATCTGCGCATTGTGGATCAAAGTCGCCTGTCTTTTCAGATGTTCATTTTCCGGATTCTCTTCTAATGCCTTTTCAATGGCACCCCGGATTCGTTCTTTCATCTCACCTGCCGCTGCTTCTGTAAATGTTACAATCAGAAGTTCGTCCACATTGACCGGGTGTTCCTCATCAGTCAGCATGGTAATAATACGCTCTACCAACACTGCTGTCTTTCCCGAACCTGCTGCTGCAGACACAAGAATATTGCGGTCCCGAAGATCAATGACCTGTTGCTGCTGTTTTGTCCACTTTACTCCCATGAGCCCGTTCCTTTCTCCTGCTCCTTTTCATGATCGTCCCGATTCATGTTCTCTTTGACTGCATCTGCTTCCATGGCTGCTATCACCTCTGACTGTGTCATCTCAAAAATATCCCGATATTTGTATCCCGGTATTTTCTGGTCAAAACCACAGATATGCCGGTATGCACAATAATCACAGCCACTCTCCTGTTTTCTCCGGTATGGAAATGCCGCAACTTCTCCACTTAATATTTTTCGATGTACCTTTAATACTTTTCCCAGGGCATGGCGCATCATCACTTCAAATTCCTGCTCCGATGCAACTTTTGAATTTTTTGACAGACTACCATTTTTCATTATATTTCACAGGAATGACAGCAGATTCTCCGGCCTGACAATGATCCAGATGCTCCAGTGTCTCATCTTTCAAATTCATCACGCCATCCACCTTCAGCTCTTTTAGTACTTTCTGCCAGATTTCTTCTTCCTCTCCAACCACTTTCTTCTCCACAAGAGGATCATTTACCGGTAATAAAGACACCTGCCGGAATCACCTCACTGTCCGGGTAATGTTTTTGAGTCATTTTTACTGCTGCGTCCATATAGACCATAAGCTGAAGCTGGAGCCCGTGATATAAAGCCACCACATCAAAGGCCTTGCTCCCGGTCTTATAATCCAGAACCTTGACATAGACCTTGTCTTTGTCTTTGCACAGATCCACACGGTCAATCTTACCATTCTCAAAACGCATTTCATAAGCCACCGGCACAAAATCTCCTGCTTCTAGCTGCTTTGTAAGCGCCCATATGGTTCTCGTCAGAAGACGCTTCATGCGCTCAATCATATACTCGTTGCGCGCCGAACTGTAAAGCACCGAATTCCCATAGTCGGAAATGGCATGTTCCACACTATCGTCAATGTATTCCTGTCCTTTTTTCTTCCTCTATCTCTGTCCAGGACAAATGCTCTTCTTTTAGCTTTCTGGAATAATACTCCAGGGCGCTGTGGCACACATTTCCCAGATCAATTGGTTGAAATTCGTATATCTGCCGCTCCCGAAGGCGCAGTCCATAAGTAAGAAAATGCGCAAATGCGCAGGCTGAAAACCGTTCAATTCTCGTGATACTGTCCTGAAAATGTTCTCCATAAAGCTGCTTAGCCACCTCTTTTGTCAGTCCATCTGCCGGCCGGGTATAAAATCCCGATTTCATAAGTTCTTCTACACGATACTGCCACTGTGGCTGTCTCTTGTACCAGGAATATAATTCCTGCCATTCCTGATCCATAGCGTTCCCGTCCTGGAATCCTCTGATAACTTTTTGCATACCAAGCCTGGGGGTCCACTCCTGGGCAGAAAATGCCTGTTTTTCTTCGTCTTCTATTTCCAGACCCGAAAATAATCTCTGCATCTCCTGGATCAGATATGATGGGCGGATACTTTTTCCGTCCGCGGAAACCTTGCTGTAATAAATATCCAATGTCTCAGAAGGTTTTGTCAGATTCATGTAAAGATAAAATTTCTGCTCGTACGCTTTCTCTTTACCTCCCGGTGACAGATGGATCTTTCCTGTTGCAAACTTATCCCTGTCGCGCTCTGTAAGAAGACCACTCCTTATTAATGCTCCCGGAAGAAATGTATCATTTGCCCCGACAAAAATAAGTGCTTTCATATCTTTTAATCTTGTACGTTGCATGTCTCCAACAACAACCTGATCAATTCCAGGTGGAATGACTCCGACTCTTGCTTCTTCAAGACCCGCGTCTAAAAGCTTCAGATATTCATCCATGGTCACCTTCTCATCACCAAGAAGTTCTACGAATTTATCAAATAGTTCAATCAAAATACGATAAACCTGACTGTATTCCTTGGCAAGCGCAAGTTCTCCTGCCTCTTGAAATGCTTCAGACTGACGCTGCAATTTTAACTGAAGTTCTTCTCTCACCATAAACTCATAAAGCGCCATTGTCACATCTTTGACTGTCTTGCTCCTTTGTCTTAATACATACACAAGCGTGTCCACCTTTTCCACAAGACGAACCCGGTTATGATTCAAAATTTCCAGATTTTCTTCTTCCATATATTTCGGGCGGCGGATCCAGCTCTCCTGCCATTTCTTATATCCACGGATTCCAAGTGCAATTACGTAATTTTCCAGTTCATCGACTTCACCATAAGTAAAACCACTAAGATTTGTTCTTAAGAAACGAAATACACTCTCATAACTGAAATTATCTTTCACCATATTCAGAAGACTCCGGATATATTCTACAAAAGAATTCAAAAGAATACTCCGCTTATGATCCATAAACACCGGAATTTCGTAGAGGTCAAATGCCTGTCCCAGGTCATCACCATACACCTCCATATTGCTTACAATAACTCCGATATCCCGGTAACGATATCCTTTTGTCCGAACCAGGTTCCGAACTCTTCCTGCTGCTTTCATCGCTTCTTCTCTTGGATTTCTGGCCACATGTACCTGGACTGCTCCCTGTCTTTCCTTATAACATTCTTTGCTATAGCGGAATATATTTCTCTCCAGAAACTCCATAGCCGAATTGTCACAGAATCGATAGAGTGGACGTTCGTACAGACACAATGGGTCTTCCACACTCACTTTTCTCTCTGCCGCAATCTGTATTAACGATGTCACGGTATGCTTGCCGAGTGCAAATAACTGATATGGGTGCTTATAAACGTACGGATTTTCCCGATCATCCATCGTTACAGTTACGATCACTTCCCGGCATACTTCAAGAAGTTCTCCAAGCAGCCGGTTCTGTACTGGTGTAAATCCTGTGAATCCGTCCAGAACAATCGTACTTTCTTTTAAAATATCCGAACCTTTCACTACACGGCAAAGTGCGTCCAGGAGTTCTTCTTTCGTAATAAATCTATCTTCCAGATATTTCTTAAAACCAATATACAGAACTTCCAGATCCTGAAGTTTATAATAAAGCCTTGAATTCACCCCTGCTGCTGCTTTCATCTGCCTCAGTTCCTCTTCCCCAATATCGTACTGATCAAATTCTGAAAGCACTGATTTGACTTCGCTGATATAGCCAAGCTTTTTCATATTTCCCTTTAAGACTTTTAAATCCTTTTCATAATCACCGGCAATCTTTCGCAGAATCAGATTCTTTCCCTCATCATCCAACACCGGAAGGGCCTGCCCACCGGTCTCCTCAAAGATGCGGTAAGCAAGCCTCACAAAACTAAGTACATCGATATTCATAATTCCATGATTCGGATGTTGCATGACAAGATCCTTCTGCGTCTGCATTGTAAACTGCTCCGGTACAAGGACAATATACTGACGATCCGGGAACTTTACAGATTCCCGGATCACATAATCATATAATTGATAAGATTTTCCTGAGCCAGACGGCCCAAATACGAATTTTAAAGACATATCTCTCCTTCTTACAGGCTTCTTACAGGCTTCTTAAATTCTCCGTAAATTCACTGCTGAGCGTAATCTTTGCCACGTAGAATACATCTCCTGTCATAAAGACCGTTCCGTCATCTTCCACTTCCACCTGAAGATCTCCTCCCGGCATATGTACGATTACTTTGTTATTCGTCATACCAAGCTTATGTGCCACGGCTGCGGCTGCACATGCACCTGTTCCAGATGCCAGAGTATAGCCTGCACCACGTTCATAAATCTCAATAGCAATATTCTCTTTGTCGATGACTTTCATAATCTGTGTATTGATTCTGTGTGGAAAATACTTCGCACACTCGGAGTAATCACCAATCTTACATACAATATTCTTAGAGATTTCTCTCATCGGAATCACGCAGTGCGGATTACCGACACTTACACAAGTAACCGGATACAATGTCCTTCCGAATACCATATCTTCATTGATCACTTCTCTCTTCTCTCCTGTCACCGGAATTTCATCACTCCAGAAAGAAATCTTTCCCATAGAAACGCGGAGTCTGCTTCCGTCTTCATTTAAAAATGTAACTGCTGCCTCCCCATATCTGGTATATAATTTGAAATTCTTCTTTTGGATATAGCCTGCATCTTTTAAATATTTTGCAAAAATACGGACACCATTTCCACTTGTTTCAGATTCACTTCCATCCGGATTCCATACTTTGACATGCATGCCGTCTTCTTTTATAACCGGACCTTCCAGGACTCCATCTGCTCCAAGTCCTGCATTACGGTCACAAATCATCTTAACATTTCCCGGTGTCAGTTCCAGTTCATTTTTATTTGGATCAAATACTACATAATCATTGCTTAATCCATGATAACGCTCTAATACCACTTTCATAACATACCTCCGTTTTAAATCTTCAGACAATTTTCACTATTCTTATCATAACAGGCATCAATTTCTTTTTCAATGTATATAATGATTTTTCTGTCGTTTAAATGTATGAAAAAATGATACACTATAAAACATAATAAGATTTACCTGTTGACAACAATTTGCGGATAAATATCAGCAGGTACATATGCCGTAACCTGGATACCTTCTTCTGTATAATTCTCTTCCAGTAATTCTCCATATTTTCGAATAAGCTGGATCTTCCCGGCTTCACTGTACGGATATACTTCCTCTATATAAACCTTCTGCTGGCGAAGAAGCGCTTCAATCGTCTCCAGCAGATCCCCGAGTCCTGCTTTAGTCTTTGCAGATATTGAAACCGTATAGTCTGCCTTAAAATCTCGAATAACTGGCATTCCTTCCAGTCGGTCCTGTTTATTAAATACGGTAATAATCGGTTTATCCTGGACTTTTAATCCCTGAAGTGTCTCATAAACAGTAAACATCTGCTCATCCGCCTGAGGATTCGAGGCATCAACCACATGCAGAATCATATCTGCATACTTTGCTTCCTCCAGTGTACTTTTGAATGCATCGATCAGATGATGTGGCAGTTTCCGGATAAAACCTACGGTATCTGTCAGAAGTATCTCCTGACCGCTTGGAAGCTTCAGACTTCTTGTCGTCGGATCCAGTGTTGCAAACAACTTATCTTCCGCCAGAATATCTGCACCAGTCAAAGCGTTGAGAAGTGTTGACTTTCCGGCATTCGTATATCCCACGATTGCTGCGACCGGAATCCGGCTCTTTGCTCTTTTTTCTCTTGTCACTTCACGGTGTTGCTTTACACTCTTTAGCTCCCGATTCAGAAGTGCGATCCGATTTTTAATAAGACGTCTGTCCATCTCCAGCTTCTTTTCTCCCGGACCTCTCGTACCGATACCACCGCCAAGCCTTGACATGGCAGTTCCAAATCCGGCAAGTCTCGTCTGTCGGTACTTAAGCTGCGCCAGCTCAACCTGAATCTTTCCTTCACTGGTAGATGCTCTTGCGGCAAATATATCCAAAATAACCAGAGTCCGATCCATAACCTTTGCATCTAGTTCATCCTGGAGATTCTTCATCTGTGCCGGCGACAATTCATCATCACAGATAATTCCTGTTGCATCCAGCTCCCACAAAAGGCTTTTGATCTCATCAATCTTTCCCTTTCCGACATAAGTTCCCGGGTGTACCTGATCCCGGCTCTGCACAACTTTTCCTACTGTAACAGCACCGGCTGTCTTCGCAAGCTCACTTAGTTCTTCCAGTGAAGCATCGATATCCTCCTGCCCCGGAAGACATACCCCTACCAATATAACACGTTCTGTCTCTTTCTTTAATTCTATCATTTAAACTTCCCTTATCTGGTTTTTAAAAATTCTGCTTCTTTAGCAGCTTTCTCGTCATCTGGATATGCGGTCACATAATCTTCCAGTTTTGCTTTTGCATTGTCCCAGTCTTCCAGTTTTTCATAGCAGACTATTACATTAAACTGAATTTCCTGCTTCATATCGTCAGAACAATCTGAATGATCCAATGCTTTTTCATAATAAGAAATAGCATCTTCATAGTTTTCTGTCTGCATCTTACACACTGCCATCATATTACAGATTGTTCCCGTCTCCTTCGTTCCGGCTGAAACTGCATTTTCAAATGCAGCAAGCGCATCTTTGTATTTTTCCTGTTCATAATATGCAATTCCCAGTCCACGATAGGAATCGGCCACATTTTTCTTATCCTCTACTGCTTTCCGGAAATTCTCCTGTGCTGCTTCGTAGTCTTTATTTTCCAGACTTTCCACACCCTTTTTATATACATTCTGACCACAGCCGGCAAGCATCATGCACGCCAGTATCAGTGGTATAATTCTTTTATAACATTTCATAATTGTTGTCTTTTTTCCTCCTGTCTAAGCAGTATATCCTGCTAACT
>ENA-OPZZ01001905-OPZZ01001905.1-human-gut-metagenome-genome-assembly--contig:-NODE-1905-length-11518-cov-2.534545_pt1 | contig 11518 bp, 10 predicted proteins | sample MGYA00242487_ERZ504511 | MGnify/ENA primary metagenome ERZ504511 (study PRJEB26092, sample SAMD00036241) | human gut metagenome | host: Homo sapiens | study: EMG produced TPA metagenomics assembly of... | reverse complement strand
GCCGCTGCCAAGGTCTGAGTACTCCTTTATCGCTGCAAGACGCTTTTCTGCCACCTCTTTTAGCATCTTGTTGCGCCTGTACATGAGAAATGCATACGCAGTACGGTTAGATCTGCCGACTCGTCCGCGGAGCTGATAAAGCTGTGAAAGTCCCATGTTGTCCGCATCGTGTATAATCATTGTATTGACGTTTGAGATGTCAAGTCCGGTCTCTATAATGGTCGTGGATACAAGCACATCTATTTCACCATTGATGAAACGGTACATGATGCGCTCAAGCTCCGTCTCCTTCATCTGTCCGTGCGCAAATGCAACAGTCGCATCCGGCACCAGCTCCTGCAGCTTTGCTGTTATGTCTGCTATGTCGCGCACCTTATTGTACACATAGTACACCTGTCCGTTTCTGGCAAGCTCCCTGTTAATTGCCTCTCTGACAAGCTCATCATTGTACTCCATGACATATGTCTGAATCGGTACACGGTCCATCGGCGGCTCCTCAAGCACGCTCATATCCCTTATGCCGATTAAACTCATGTGGAGTGTCCTCGGAATCGGTGTAGCAGTCAGTGTGAGCACATCCACATTGACCTTCATCTGCTTAATCTTCTCCTTGTGAGTCACTCCGAAGCGCTGCTCCTCATCGATTACCAAAAGCCCCAGATCCTTAAACTGCACATCCTTTGAGAGTATACGGTGTGTTCCGATGATGATATCGACCTCACCCTTTTTAAGCTTTTCTATCGTCTTTTTCTGCTCTGCTGCGCTTCTGAAACGGCACATCAAATCCACATTCACCGGAAAATCCTTCATCCTCTGCGAAAACGTATCGTAAATCTGCTGTGCCAGAATGGTTGTCGGGGCAAGATATGCCACCTGCTTGCTGTCCTGCACCGCCTTGAAGGCCGCACGGATTGCAACCTCCGTCTTGCCGTAGCCCACGTCACCGCAAATCAGTCTGTCCATTATTTTATGACTCTGCATATCAGTCTTTGTGGCTTCAATTGCAAGAATCTGATCCTCAGTCTCATCAAAAGGAAAAAGCTCCTCAAACTCTCGCTGCCACACCGTATCCTCGCCGAAGGCATAGCCGCTTTTTGCTGCTCACGCTGTGCGTACAGCTTCACCAGGTCTCCTGCAATCTGCTTTACCGCACCTCTGACACGGTTCTTTGTTCTGGTCCATTCCTGACCGCCAAGCTTGTTGAGCTTTGGTTTCTGGCATCCTTCCGCATATTTTGTATCATGTCAATGCTGGGTGGCAAGAATATAGAGATTGGAGCCACCCTGATACTCTATCTTGATGTAGTCCTTTACCTTTTGTCCACCTCAAGCTTTTCAATGCCGCGGTAAATACCTAGTCCGTGGTTTTCATGCACTACATAGTCCCCCCACCGACAAATCGGTAAAGCTCTGTATTTTTTCACCCTCATAGGTGCGGTGACGCTTCTTTTTCTTCTGCTGCGCCCCAAAAATATCTGACTCCGTAATCACGGCAAACTTTAGGATAGGATACTCAAAGCCTCTTCTCACCTTGCCGTAGCAGACCATAATCTGCCCCTCGGAAAGCTCATGATCGTAGTTTTCAGTGTAAAAGCATGTGATTCCCTGGTCTGTGATATCCTCTGAAAGCCTCTTTGCCCTTGTCCTTGAACCGGATAAAAGAATTACTCTGTAGCCGTTTTTCTTATAGCGCTTTAAGTCCTTTATCAAAAGCTCAAAGCTGTTGTTGTATGGGCTGACGCTCTGACAGTGAATACCATAGCTTCCCAACTGGTGCAGTCCGTTTGCTTTATTATCGAGCGCAGCGAGTGCGATGCACGAATACTTCTCGAGCTTTGCCACAATCTCCTTTTCTGTAAAAAGACCGTTCATCTGCCCCGGAAGTATATATCCCATCGCAAGTCTCTGCTTCATGCTCTCTGAAAACTCAGTCTCTGTAAGCTTTCCCTGCTCTGTACATCTGGTCAGCTCATCGAAAAATATAAGGCTGTCCGATGGATTAAAATAATCCAAAAGCCCGACTCTCTCGTCAAAAAAGTACGACAAAAAAGCATCCATGCCCGCATACATGGACAGCTCTCCCCACTCCTCGATAAGCTCGTCTGCCATCACAGTCACTCTGTGTGCTTCCTCTGTCTTCATCTGCTTTCTAAGCTTGTCAGACACACGCTTTGCCTCTGCCTTAAGCTTGTCAATTCCCCCGGCCTTTTCCTCATCGCTAAGTACAAGCTCTGCCGCCGGATATATGCTCACCCGATCAATATTTTCAATGGATTTCTGGCTCTCGCAGTCAAAATATCTGATGGTGTCTATCTCGTCTCCCCACAGCTCAATTCGGATAGGATTCTCCTCCGTCAGCGGAAAAACATCAAGAATACCGCCCCTGACAGAAAACTGTCCCATCGTCTGGACCTGATACTCTTTTTCATAGCCCATTCTGATAAGAGCAGCCTGAATTTCCTTCAAATCCAAAAGCTGTCCCTGCTCAAGTGTAAGCACGTTTTCCCACATCTTTTCTATCGGCGCCATCGTATTCATCAGCGCATCAAATGTGGTCACAAGTGTCACACTCTCCTGCTCATGGATAGCCTTCAAAGCCCTGATGCGCTCCGCTGTCGGAGATTGCCCCGATATCCGACTGGTAAAAAAGCACATCCTTTGATGGATAATACACCACCTCTTTGTCAAAAAAAACTGTACTCATCGTACAGTTCCTTCGCCTTCTGCTCTCCAAAGGTCACAATAAGCTTGTTTTTCCTGTGACCTCCAAAGGCATATATCATCTGTGATTTTTGCGCATCTATGCATCCCGTGACAGATATAAGTCCGGACGAATTTTTCTGCCGTTTTTGTCATCTCCTCAAAGCCCGCAAGGGAAAGGAGTGGCTCTGTAAATGCTTTCACTTTCAATTCTCCATTTCTGTCTGTTCAAAATCACCTTGTCGATTTCCAGCTAGTTATATATGTTCATAGCCTTATCCGTCTCGCCCTGCATCATAAGAACTGCTGCATCCATCGCATGACCGATAGCTTCCTCCACCTTTGCCCTGTCCTCAGAACTGAAACGCCCGAGCACATGGTCAGCAAGATCCCAGCCCTGCGGCTTTTCTCCAACACCGACCTTGATACGGCTGAAGCCCTGTGTGCCGGTCATTGCAATGATGCTCTTAATCCCATTGTGACCGCCGGCGCTGCCCTTTTTGCGGATACGGATACGCCCCGGCTCAAGCGAAATATCATCAAAAATAACAATCATTTCCTCATCCGGATCAAGCTTATAAAAATTCATCACCTCAGCAACAGACTCACCGCTTAAGTTCATGTATGTCTGCGGCTTCACGAGCAGCACCTTCATGCCGTCGGTCAGCTGGGTGCCGACCATCATGCCGCCGTCGCCATGATCCTTCTTCTCCTTGCGGTCGAAGGTGTAGCCGACTTCCATACCGTGGCCGGAAGTCAGAGCGATCGCGGTGGAGACGCCCAGCGGAATGCCCTTGTAGGCAGGACCGAAAATGGTGTCGATGTCGTTCGGCAGATTGCCTGCTTCGATTTCCGCCGCGATCTTCTCCGCATAGAATGCGCCGAGCGTGGCGATCTTACGTCCGTCGTTGAATGCGCCCGCATTGATGAAATACGGCGACTTACGACCGGACTTCAGCGTGAACTCGCCGAATTTCAGCGCCTGCGCTTCCAGCAGGAACTTGGTAAAACGGTGGTCGAGGGATTCAGTCATGTCATGCTCCTTTGATGAATGATCGAGGTCAACGCCAAGTTTCGCCCTTGGCGAGCTTGTCTGCGAGTTCGGGACGTGCGTCGAGCAGCTCGTCGAGTTCGCGGGCCACACGCAATGGCGCGGTCGGTTCGAACAGTGCGGCCGCACCGACTTCCACGGCGTTCGCTCCGGCATACAGGTATTCAAGCGCCTTCTCACCGGAATCGATGCCGCCGATGCCGATGATCGGAGTGTTCGGTAATGCGGAGCGGGTCTTCCACACGGCCACGAGTCCCATCGGCAGCACGGCCGGTCCGGAAACGCCGCCGGTCACATGGTCGATGATCGGTTCTCCAGTGCGAATGTTGATGCGCATGCCGAGCAGTGTGTTGATCATGCTCAGCGCGTCGGCGCCGCTTTCCACGGCCGCGCGGGCAGGCACGGTGATGTCGGTGACGTTCGGCGTGAGCTTGACAATCATCTTCTTGTCGGTGAGCTTGCGCAGGCGGGTGATCAGACGGCTCAACGCCACCGGATCAGTGCCGACGCTCATACCTCCGGCGGACACGTTCGGGCAGCTCACGTTGATTTCCAGCATGTCTGCCGGAGAATCGTTCAGCTTGGACACGACTTCGACATAGTCGTCGTCGCAGTGACCGGCCACATTGGCGATGACCGTGGCGTTGATGGCCCTTGAGCTTGGAGCAGGTCGTCTTCCAAATAATGGTCCACACCCGGGTTCTGCAGGCCGACCGCGTTGATGTTGCTGGATGGGCCTTCAGCGGTACGAATGCCGGGATTGCCTTCCCATGGCACCGGGGAGACGCCCTTGGTGGTGACCGCGCCCAGTTGGCTCACGTCGTAGAACCAGCGGACCGCCGCATACTGGAAGGTGCCGGAAGCCGTGGCGACCGGATTCTTCCACGGCACGCCCGCCACCTGCGTGGGATGCTTCCACTCGTACGAACCGTACAGGTTCTCATGCTGGGTATCGTCGATCATCTCATTCACCCCATCCCAAACGTTCGCGAGTAAAGACCGGACCATCGGAGCAGACCTTCAAACGTCCGTCCAACGTGTCGACCGTACACAGCACGCAAGTGCCATAGCCACAGCCCATGCGCTGTTCCAAGCTCAGCTGGCACGCCATGTCACGCTTCACGGCCCATGCGGCGACGGCCTTCATCATCGGCAGAGGACCGCAGGTCAGAATCACCGGCTTGAGTCCCGAATCCATCAACTCGCCTTCGATGCGGTCAAGCAAGGTGATCACGTTGCCTTCGCTCTCGTCGATGCTGTACACCTTGTCGGCATACTTGCCCGCATATTCGTCGCCGAAACGCACGTTGCGGTAGCCGAACACCGCGGTGCTGACCGCGCCTTCGATGCCGGCGATATGCTGTGCCGCATGCACGAGCGGAGGCACGCCAAGACCTCCTGCCACGAGCACATAATTGGCGGGCTCCTTGGTCTTGAACGAATTGCCGAGCGGGCCCATCACACGAATGGTGTCCCCAGCTTTCAATCCGGCAAATTCTGCGGTGCCCTTGCCTACCACGGCGAACATGAGGCTGACTTCGTCGCCGTTGGTTTCGCAAACGCCGAACGGACGCGGCATCAGCTTGCTTGGATCGTTGGAATATACGTCAACGAATTGTGCCGGCTTTGCATGGCTGGCGATGTATTCGTCACGGAACGTCAAACGGTACACGCCGTCAGTCAGTTCCTGATTGTCAACGACCTCGACTTCATGCCGGCTCGGGAAAAAGCCTGCCGCAGTCGCTTCGGCAACGGTCGGAACGAACGTTGTTGCGGTGGTCATGAACTCCCTCTCTGTTACGTTCGATGGTTTGGTGGTTGTTTTTCTTTCAGATTGAACAGTTGGCCAGTCGGCAGGTTACGGCAAGACCGCACGCAGATTGTCACGCATATCTTTGGCTGCCTCACGGGCTGATTCCGCAACCAGATCCAGAGCATCGTCGGCGCTCATGGATTCAGAATACTTGCCGGACTTTTTCCATGCACCGATAACGCCACGTGACGAGTTGACAAGCGCACCCATGCCGTCACGGTCGAACATGCCGGCCACACCTTGCGCGGTGCCGCCTTGAGCGCCGTATCCCGGTACAAGGAAGAACGTGTGCGGCATGCGTGCGCGCAATGCCTTGCCTTCCTCTGGGTGCGTGGCTCCGACCACTGCGCCTACACGTGAATAGCCGTTCTTGCCGATGGTTTCGGCGCCCCAGCCTTCCACCAGATCGGCGACATGCTCGTATACGCGTTCACCGGAGGCGAGTTCAAGTTCCTGCAGTTCACTGCTAGACGGATTGGAGGTGCGTACAAGCACGAAAATGTCTTTGTCGTTGGCGGTGGCGGCGTCGACGAACGGTGTGATGCCATCGGTGCCGAGGTATGGGTTCACGGTCACCGCATCCTCATGCCATGGATCATAGGCGGTGTCGTCCAATCCTATACCGCTGAGGTGATGAGCATATGCAGCCGCGGTAGAGCCGATGTCTCCGCGCTTGACGTCGCCGAGCACGTACAGGCCCTGCTGCTTGGCGTATTCGCAGGTCATGGTGTAGGCGTCGATGCCTGCCGGACCGAGCGTCTCATACATGGCGATCTGTGGTTTGACCGCAGGCACGATGTCTGCGACGGCGTCGATGATGGCGCGGTTGAATTCGAAGAAGGCCACGGAAAGCTGCATGGACGGCGCTTCCGCCGGATCTTCAACCTGTTCGCTGATTTCCTCGGCAAAGCCGGCCACGATTTGCGCTGGCACGAGCGCTTCGGTCGGGTCAAGTCCCACAACGCTCGGATTCTGCTTGGCTTCGATTGCTTCGATCAGGCGATCCATCAATCCTCCTTGTTGATACGGCTGAAGACTAGTTTCGAGCCGATGATGGTGGCGAGCGGACGGCCGGTGACCTGCCATCCACCAAACGGGGTGTTACGAGCCGAGGAATGGAATCGTTCAGGATTCACGGTCCATGCCTCGTCGGTGTTGAGCACCACCAGATCCGCGCGGTCTTCTGCAGGAACCTTGACGAGATCCAGCACGCGTTTGGTGTCGTCGTCTCCGGGGACGGCGTCTGCGTATTCGTCAAGCAACGCTGTGACGTCGGCCTTGCTGTGGCCCATAAGTTCGGCTGGCGCAGTCGACATGAGTTCAATCAGGCGTTCGTCGGAGATAAAGCCACCGTCCACAAGAATCTTGTGGCATACGCCATACGCGCATTCAAGACCAATGATGCCGTTCGGAGCATCGAGGAAACCAAGGTCCTTCTCTTCCATGGTATGCGGTGCATGGTCGGTGGCCAGCAGATCGACGGTGCCGTCAGCTACGGCTGCGATGGTTGCCTTGCGATCCTCTTCGGAGCGCAACGGCGGATTCATCTTGGCGAGAGTGCCGTATTTCAGCAATGCTTCATCGCACAACGCAACGTAGTGCGGTGCAGTTTCGCACGTGATCGGTAAGCCTTCAGCTTTGGCCTTGCGAATCGCGTCGAAAGAAATCGCAGTGCTGACATGCTGGAAGTGCACATGCACGCCGGTTTTGCGCGCCATCTCGATATCGCGTTCGACGATTTTCAGTTCGGTATCTTCGGGAATGCCGGGTACGCCCAGTTCTCGTGATACGGGACCTTCATTGACCGCCCCGGTGTCGTGGTGTTCGCAATGCTCGATCAGGTATAAGCCTGATTTCTTGACGTTGTCGAACACTTGGTCGAGGATTTCCGGTGTTACCGCGGAACCGTCATCGCTGATGGCGGTCACCGGGTGGCACAGCTGGTAGGCGTCCTTGTTGTCGTCATCGTGTTCAGGCAGGTAGCCGATCCAGTCGGCCACGTCGGTTGCTTCCTTGCCTGCACGCCCTTTGGAAGCGCATACGCACAGGTCATAACGCACCGGCAAGGTCACATCATGGGCTTGTTCGTAATGCTGCAAATAGTCGATAACCGTGTCGAAACCGGCGTCGAGCACTTCACTGGCGCCCGGTTCCCCCGCCGTCACCTTCACGCCATCCATGGCGGGAACGGTGTTCGGCATGATGAGCACGTTCGTATACCCGCCAGAGGCGGCAGCCGCGCAACCGGAAACCATGGATTCCTTGTAGGTCTGGCCCGGATCGCGGAAGTGGACGTGGGGATCTTCGAATCCCGGGGCGATGGTCATGGCCGAAGCGTCCACCGTTTCATCAGCGTCAGATGGGACGATCAGGTCGATGACTTCGCCGGTGTTCCAAACCTTGATGTCGTGAAGGGTGAGGGTCATGGGTCAGAACTTCGCTTCCTCGTCACAGTAGTCGCAGCGGTATTCCTGACGGTCGGAATGCACCAGGTGGAACATCTGTACGGCCGGCTCGGTGGTAGTCACGCAGCGCGGGTTCACGCATTTGATGATATTGACCACATGTTCCGGCAGTGTAGGCTGCTTTTTCTCTACGATTTTACCGCCGCGCACAATGCCGACGGTTGCGGTGCGTGCCACAAGGCCGAGCACGTCAAGGTCGATGGTTTCGGCTTCCTCTTCGCTTTCGATTTTGATGATGTCTTTGGTGCCGAACATGTGGCTGTCGGTGTTCATGATCAGCGCGAGCTTGGTCTTAGCCGGATCAATTTTCAGGTATTCGAGCACCTTGAGCGCGGTGCCAGCAGGCACATGGTCGATGATGATGCCGTTCTGAATGCTGGTGACTTCCATCAGGCTGCAACCTCCTTGGATTCAAGCGGTTCATATCCCGGCAGTTCGTCTCCGACCACCGAGCTTTCCAATGCCATGCGCATAAGCATGCCGTTCTTGACCTGTTCGAAGTAGGCAGCGCGTGGGTCGTCATCCACTTCGACGGCGATTTCGTTGACTCGCGGCAGCGGGTGCAGCACGGCCATGTCTTTCTTGGCGTAAGCCATCTTGGCTTCGTCGAGAATGTAGGTGTCGCGCAGTCGCAGATAGTCGTCTTCGTTGAAGAAGCGTTCCTTCTGCACTCGGGTCATGTACAGCACGTCGAGATCGCCGATCACGGAAACGAGATCCTTGACTTCCGTGTAGGAGCAGGAGTCGGTGGCGTTGATGCGGTCGAGCACATACTGCGGGGTCTTGAGCTCATCCGGCTGATCAGCACGAAGTTCACGTTGCCGAAACGGCACAGGGTTTCGATCAGGGAATGCACGGTGCGCCCGAAAGTCAGATCGCCGCACAGTCCGACAGTCAGATTGTTCACGCGACCGAAGCGCGACTGCATCGTCGCAAGATCGGCCAGAGTCTGCGTGGGGTGCATATGTCCACCATCGCCGGCGTTGATGACCGGCACGGAGGCTGCACGGGACGCCACGAGCGCGGCGCCTTCCTTCGGGTGGCGGATCGCCACCACGTCCACGTAGTTGGACACGGTTTTCAGGGTGTCCGAAATGGTTTCGCCCTTGGTCACGGAAGCGAGCTGGGCGCCGGCGAAGCCGATCACCTTGCCGCCGAGTCGGAGCATGGCGGTTTCAAAGCTCAGACGCGTACGGGTGCTGGGCTCATAAAATAAAGTGGCGAGCACCCTGCCGTCGCAGGTGTGCGCCACTTCTTTACGATGAGAATCAATGTACTGCGCCTTGTGGAGTAATTCTTGAATCTGGCGAATGGAAAGATCATCCAATGTGATGACGCTTTTCCCGACCATCGGCGTTTCAACCGCCTGTTCGAGTACTGAAGACAACGGCTCACCTTTCATGCAACTTGTGGTTGAAGGTGGCCACTCGAAGTGACCTAGCCAACTATAGCCTGAAATGCAGACCCTGCCAGTTCACCGCGTGTTCACAAGTATTCGTGGCGCAACCTCCATCCTTCCATGCACGAAACCCTGAATCAGCATAACCGTCAGAGCCGTATAACTTCGGTCCGACGGCCACACCATGCTCCTAGCCGTTCAAATGGCACGACTCACGAACGACCGTAGAACAGGCGTTCCGTTACGTCACGGGCTTTGCGTATCACGGCGAGCAGGTCGTTTTCGAAATGTTGGCCGCGATTCGCATCGTAACCGAGATACACGGCGATGCCTCCCAGCGAATATGAATCGTCCGGCAAAATATCAGCCTGATTGACGCGTCCGCTCCACAGATAACTGCCGTTGCGCGCGGCCGTGCACATACGCCATGCCTTACGCAACACCACAGCATCGCCAGCGGAAATCAGCTTGCGATGTTCCAACTCGTTCAATGCCTGCAACGTACCGTTGACACGCAAGTTGGCATTGTCTCCCGCATGCTGCAATTGCAGCAACTGGATCGTCCACTCAACGTCAGACAGTCCGCCCTTGCCGAGCTTCAGATGGCGATCCCTACGTACTCCGCGCGGCAGACGTTCAGCTTCCATACGTGCCTTGAGTTTGCGGATTTCGGCGATCTGCGTTTCCGTAAGATCGATTTTCGGATAACGCAACGGGTCGGCGATGTTCATGAGGAAATCCTCGGCAAGAGACGCGTCGCCTGCCGCATATCGTGCGCGTAATAGCGCCTGATGCTCCCATGTGCTTGCCCAGGATCGATAGTATTCCTCGCAGGATGCGTAGGAACGTACGAGCGGTCCGTTTTTGCCTTCAGGCCTAAGATCCATGTCAAGTTCGATTTTTGGTTCGAATGTGGTTGGACCTTGCAGGATCGCACGTAGGTCTTCCTGCACTTTTCGTGCGAAAAGGTTGGCTTGGTCGTCATCGGCACCTTCGGCCGGCCTGTAGATGATGATCACGTCAGCATCAGAGCTGAAGTTCACTTCCCTACCGCCGTACCGTCCCATGCCGATGATGGCGATCGCCGCCGGAGCTTCGTCGATCTGTATGTCGTTGATGCGATGCTGGATGGCCCACTGCAGCGATGCTTCGATGGCCGCGTCGTATACGTCGGTCATGCCGGCGAGCGATGCTTCATCGTCGATCACGCCACTCATCCAAGCGAGACCGATGCGTTCGATTTCGTGTCTGCGCATGGCTCGGATGGAGTTGGCGAAATCGTTGATGTTGCCGGCATTGCGTTCAAGCGTCGCCTTGGTTTGAATGTCGAGGCTTTCTCGCGAACGTGGTTGCAAAGAGTCGTCGTTGCCGAGCCATGTGACTGATTCGACGGATTTGTTGAGTGCGTCGCCGAGGAATCGTGAGTTGGATAGTACGTGGCATAGGCGTTGTGCCGCGGATGGTGAATCGCGTAGGAATCCGAGGTATCCGCTTTCGGAGCCGAAGTTTTCTTCAAGTTTGCGCCAGTTAAGCAGTCCCATGTCGGGATTCTGCCCTTCGCCGAGCCATTGCAGTACTGCGGGGAGCAGGATGCGGTGATTTTTGCCGCACGGGAGATGCCTGCGGTGAGCGCGGTGACGTGCCGCATGGCCGCGTCGGCATCGGCGAATCCGATGGATTCGAATCGTTCCTGCGTGGCTTTCGTGGAGAGTTCCACCTGTTCGTGGTCGAGTCCCGCGTTGATGGGCAGCATGGGCCGGTAATAGATGTCCATGTGCAGGTGACGCACCTCACGACGTGTCTCATCGTATTTGTTGACGAGTTCTTCGGGATGCATGTGAAATGCGCGCGCGAGTCGACGTAGTTCGGGATTTTGGTTCAGCTCGTCGATGGTGATGTCTCGTTTGCGTTCAAGACCGCCAGCGTTGGCTTTGCCGAGGTCTGGGAACAGGTGGGTGCGTTTATGACCAGCTGTAAATTCTGATAAACATTTCTCCCGGCTGCGGGGAAAGCGGTCGGGAGGAATTTGTTTGCACCGGGCTATTCCGGTAAATGAAAAAAGAACTGTTAGGAGGATATAGCGATGGATTT
>ENA-OPZZ01001904-OPZZ01001904.1-human-gut-metagenome-genome-assembly--contig:-NODE-1904-length-11518-cov-3.730226_pt1 | contig 11518 bp, 15 predicted proteins | sample MGYA00242487_ERZ504511 | MGnify/ENA primary metagenome ERZ504511 (study PRJEB26092, sample SAMD00036241) | human gut metagenome | host: Homo sapiens | study: EMG produced TPA metagenomics assembly of... | reverse complement strand
TGTCCGGTGGACAATGGTTTTGCGCCGACCGAAACGGAGTGTAGACTTGCAGAGGTGCGCAGTAGAAGTATGTCATGCAATTGCATGACGCGCACCTCGCAGCAAGAATGCCGAGGCATTCTTGAAAGATGGAGTGACTAAGAAATTATATGGGTAAAAAAACAGAGATAGGTAAGATGGAGGCTGTGATAGAGGCCATTTATTTACAATGGGCGAATCAGTGGAACTTAAGAAGATTGCGGCGGCGATTGAGCACGATGAAGCGACTACAAGAAAGATCATTCATCGGTTGCAGGACAAATATGAAGCAGAGGACAGAGGTCTTCGTATTATTGAGCTGGAAGACTCCTTTCAGTTGTGCACGAAGCGGGAGATGTATGACTATCTCATTCGTATTGCAAAACAGCCGAAGAAATGTGTTCTGACAGATGTTCTGCTGGAGACATTATCAATCATTGCATATCGTCAGCCGGTGACAAAGCTTGAAATCGAAAAGATTCGTGGAGTCAAATCAGATCACGCGGTAAATAAACTGGTAGAATATAATCTTGCCTGTGAAGTGGGAAGACTGGATGCACCGGGACGGCCGATTTTATTTGGTACAACAGAAGAATTCTTGCGAAGATTCAGTATTCAGTCTATCGAAGATCTTCCGAGCATGCAGCCGGAACAAGTAGAAACATTTAAAGAAGAGGCAGAGGAAGAAGTACAGCTTAAATTAAATGTATAAACAGATATAGTAAATGAAACAGATAAAGTAAAGAAGAGATACATATTTGTGTGCAGAGTATCATAATCTGTAAAGATAACGGTGCTTCAGGGTACTGGATATGAATCAGATCAAAATAAAAATTATCGCAGTCTTACTTTTGCTATGTATATCTGCCGCCTGGCTGGCAAGATATGAAATTCAGGAATCGGGTCAGAATCTATCGGGTCAGATGGCTGACAAAATGAAACAAAATACAGACGAGCCACAAAATCTATACGCCCAATCGGCAGTCCTTATGGATGCTGACAGTGGGCGTGTTTTATTTGGAAAAGAAGAGGAAGCCATAAGGCCTATGGCAAGCACCACAAAGATTATGACCTGCATCATAGCACTGGAGCATATGACAGATAATGAGATAGTCACAGCGTCTGCATATGCTGCCAGTCAGCCGAAAGTTCATCTGGGTGTCCGGGAAGGGCAGCAGTTCTATCTGAGAGATATTTTATTCTCGCTTATGCTGGAATCGCATAATGACAGCGCAGTTATGGTTGCAGAAGAGATCGCCGGAAGCGTGGAAGCATTTGTAAAAATGATGAATGAAAAAGCAGAAGAACTGGGGCTTACTAAGACACATTTTGTAACGCCAAACGGACTGGACGGAGAGGATGAAGGTGGCGTGCACGCCACAACAGCCATAGAACTGGCGGAAATTATGAAATATTGTATTATGGATTCTCCGGAAAAGGAAATGTTTCTGGATATTACCGGAACGAAAGAATACCATTTCTGGGATCTTAAAGGAACTTCTTCTTATACATGCACGAATCACAATGCTTTTCTGACTATGATGGACGGGGCGATTTCTGGCAAGACCGGTTTTACGGCAGATGCAGGATATTGCTATGTCGGTGCACTCAGACGTGATGAACGGACATTTATCGTGGCATTACTTGCCTGTGGCTGGCCGAATCATAAAGGATATAAATGGAGTGACACGAAGAAACTTATGGAATATGGACTTTCGAATTATGAGTACCGGAACGTATGGCAGGAGCTTCCAAAGCAGGAGATTGTTGTAAAAGATAGTGGTAACGACCAGAATATTTATCAGAAAAACAGCGTGGCTGAGGTTGAAATTCAACAGAAGACGGAAGTATTAAAAGTATTATTAAGAACTGATGAAAACGTAGAGATTTCCGTGCAGATGGAAAAAGCTTTGTCTGCACCGGTAGAAAAAGGGCAGAAAGTGGGAGAAGTGCGGTACATATTAGATAAAAATATTATTGGAAAATACGATGTTTTGACAAGAAGCGGGCTTAAAAAACGGACATTTTCCTGGTGCCTGAAAAGATGTATGGAGCGCTTTTTTGGCTATACAAGATGGAATACATTCTTCGTGGATTTGCGTTGACGGAGATCGAAAACCATGATACAGTTAACATTGTCAGGGGAAACAATTCTTACACACTTTTTCTTGTTTTTTCTATTGACAATTTGCGGCGGTTATAATACTATATTAATCAGATACCGAACATTCGTTCGGAGAACATCAAGGAGATTTAATTATGGCGAATAATGAAGATAAGAAGAAAGCCTTAGATGCGGCTATTGCAAAGTTAGAGAAGGATTTTGGTAAAGGTACGGTCATGAAGCTTGGAGACCCGGCAGCCCAGGTATCAGTGGAGACAATTCCGACAGGCTCTTTAAGTCTGGATATTGCACTGGGACTCGGAGGTGTTCCAAGAGGACGTGTGGTTGAGATCTACGGACCGGAGTCCAGTGGTAAGACAACAGTTGCACTGCATATGATTTCAGAAGTTCAGAAAAGAGGCGGGATTGCAGGGTTTATTGATGCTGAACATGCCCTTGATCCGGTTTATGCGCGTAACATTGGAGTAGATATTGATGAACTTTACATTTCACAGCCTGACAGTGGAGATCAGGCGCTTGAGATTGCTGAGACAATGGCGCGTTCCGGCGCGATGGATATTATTGTCATTGACTCTGTTGCAGCGCTTGTACCGAAGCAGGAGATTGAAGGAGATATGGGAGATTCCCATGTAGGACTTCAGGCAAGACTGATGTCCCAGGCACTACGTAAGCTGACTCCTGTTATCAGCAAGTCTAACTGTGTGGTAATCTTTATCAACCAGCTTCGTGAGAAGGTTGGTATTATGTTCGGTAATCCGGAGACTACGACCGGTGGACGTGCATTGAAATTCTATGCATCTGTCCGCATGGACGTCAGAAGAATCGAGACGCTCAAGCAGGGCGGAGAGATGATTGGTAACAGAACCCGTGTGAAGATTGTGAAGAATAAGATCGCACCTCCGTTCAAAGGAGGCAGAATTTGATATCATGTTCGGAAAAGGAATTTCCAAAGAAGGAGATATTCTGGACCTTGCAGTAAATCTTGGACTTGTCAACAAGAGTGGTGCATGGTTCTCCTGTAATGGAGATAAGATCGGCCAGGGACGTGAGAATGCTAAGATTTATCTCACAGAGCATCCGGAACTTATGGAGTCTTTGGATAAGCAGATTCGTGCACACTATAATTTTGACGGATCAGCATCAGAGGAAGCGGATACAAAGGAAGGAAAAAGCAGTAAAGCTGACAGTGCAGTCAAAGTAGCAGCAGAGGCAGAAAAAGAGGACTAACAGATGGTTGTCACAAGAGTTGAAGCTGTGACAAAGACAAAGTATAAGGTATATGTAGATGGACAGTTTGCTTTTATATTGTATAAGGGTGAACTGTCCCGTTTTCATATAGCCGAAGATCAGGAATTGTCGCAGGAAAGCTATGAGAAGATTCGAACAGAGGTTATATTAAAAAGAGCAAAGCTTCGGGCAATGCATCTTTTGAATGATATGTGGCGTACAGAGGCGCAGCTTAGGGAGAAACTTACGCGTAATGAATATCCGGCAGATATCGTGGAGGCTGCAATCAGTTATGTAAAATCTTTTGGTTATATCAATGATTATGAATATGCAAGAAGTTTTATTGAATCAAGGAAAGAACGAAAAAGCAGGCGGGAGATTTATATGCAGCTTGTGGGAAAAGGAGTGCCCAGAGAACTAATTGATGAAGCATTTGAAGAGAGCTATGAGCGTGAAGATTCTACGGAGGCAATTCGCAGACTGCTAGAGAAAAAGCATTATGATCGGGAGAATACGACGCCGGAGGAAAAGAAAAAAATAATGGCTTACCTTGTCAGAAAGGGTTTTGGCTATGATGATATCAGAAGAACCATGCAGATATATGAGTGTGAGATGTACAGTTGATATAAAGAAAACATATTTAAATTATAGAAGTTTCCAATGGTTAAGCTTGACATCTTTCACAAAACAGTATAGAATTTAACTGTTGTATTTGCACAATGAAAACTAAATAAGGAGGTGCTCCTGTGCCGATAGGAATAGTAATTGCTGTTGCAGTAGTGCTTGTCATTGTGTCAGCAGTCATCAGTCACTTTGTAACCGTTTCTAATCTGAAGAAGAATGCGGAATCTAAGATTGGTAATGCGGAGAACAAAGCGCGTGAGATTATCGATGATGCAGTGAAGACAGCCGAGGCTAAGAAGAAGGAGTCTCTCTTGGAAATTAAAGAGGAATCAATCAAGAATAAGAATGAACTTGAGAGAGAGTCAAAGGAACGCAGATCTGAATTACAGAGATATGAGAAGCGTGTACTTTCCAAGGAAGAAGCTTTGGATAAACGGTCTGAGGCAATTGAGAAGCGCGAAGCAAGCTTTACAGCAAAAGAAGAACAGTTGAAGCAGCGTGAGAAGAAAGTTGACGAGCTGAGTCAACAACGTGTACAGGAACTAGAAAGAATCTCAGGACTTACCTCCGAACAGGCAAAAGAATATTTGTTAAAAACTGTTGAAGAAGATGTGAAACATGATACTGCGAAGATGATCAAAGAGATGGAAGCGCAGGCAAAGGAAGAAGCAGATAAGAAGGCAAAGGAATGTGTTGTCACTGCTATCCAGAGATGTGCAGCAGATCATGTTGCAGAGACTACAATTTCTGTAGTTCAGCTTCCGAATGATGAGATGAAGGGAAGAATTATTGGTAGAGAAGGACGTAATATCCGTACTTTGGAGACACTGACAGGTGTGGAACTGATTATCGATGATACCCCGGAAGCTGTTGTATTATCAGGCTTTGATCCAATCAGACGTGAAGTTGCGAGAATTGCGCTTGAGAAGCTGATCGTTGACGGACGTATTCATCCGGCAAGAATCGAAGAGATGGTAGAAAAAGCGCAGAAAGAAGTCGATTCTATGATTCGCGAGGAAGGAGAGTCAGCTGCACTTGAAGTTGGTGTTCATGGAATTCATCCAGAGCTTATCAAGCTTCTTGGTAGAATGAAGTTCAGAACAAGCTATGGACAGAATGCATTGAAGCATTCTATTGAAGTGGCACAGTTATCCGGACTTCTTGCTGGAGAAATCGGTCTCGATGTCAGAGTGGCTAAGAGAGCCGGACTTTTACATGATATCGGTAAATCAATCGATCATGATGTGGAAGGATCACATATCCAGATCGGTGTTGACCTTTGCAGAAAATACAAAGAGTCCGCAACCGTTATCAATGCGGTTGAAGCCCATCACGGCGATGTAGAGCCGGAATCCCTGATTGCATGTGTTGTACAGGCTGCTGATACGATTTCTGCAGCAAGACCGGGTGCAAGAAGAGAAACATTAGAAACATACACAAACAGGTTAAAACAATTAGAAGATATCGCCAATCAGTTTAAAGGCGTTGAGAAATCTTTTGCAATTCAAGCAGGTAGAGAGATTCGTATCATGGTAGTTCCAGAACAAGTATCTGATGCAGACATGGTATTGCTGGCCAGAGATATTGCGAAACAGGTTGAATTTGAACTTGAATATCCAGGTCAGATTAAGGTAAATGTAATTCGTGAATCAAGAGTTACAGATTATGCCAAGTAGAAGATAAATGATAAGGAATCATCACATATAAAGCATAAAAGCTTATGGTGATGGTTCCTTTTTTGTATAATAAGAAATTGCTATAATAGTCCTAAAATGCTACAATTATGGTTGATAGTAAATAAAAGGAGATGTATGTGATGGATTTCAAAGAATATATCGTACAGAGAATCGAAGAGATGCCGCTTGTGACGCTGGCAACGGAGGAAAAAGATGGGGCAGTCTGCATCGATTTTACAAAAGTGGATGAGAAGATGTACAATGGAGTTCTGATTGGAAATACGGCAAATGCTGCGAAGATTCTGACAGAGGAATATATGACGGCTGTGACACCAGACGCAGAAAAAGATCAGCTGCTGTGGTTCACTTATGAAGGTATGACAGAAAAAAATCTCAAGAAGAAAATGAATATGATGGAAGCATTTGTATCATCTATATAAGAAAGGTGGCTGAATTATGAGCGAAGAAGTGAAACGTATCGGAAGAGATCTGGCATATGAGGGAACAGTCATAAAAGTTTATAAAGACCATATGAAATTTGCAAATGGTAACACGGCAGAATGGGATTTTATCCATCATGACGGGGCAGCCGCAGTTGTTCCGGTCATGGATGATGGAAAAATTCTCATGGTTACCCAGTATCGTAATGCGTTGGAGCGAGATACGCTTGAAATCCCGGCAGGGAAACTGGATGCGCCGGGAGAGCCTGGAATTGAATGCGCTTCCAGAGAACTGGAGGAGGAGACGGGATATCGTTCAGAGGATCTTGAATGGTTGATTACACTTCGGACAACAGTGGCATTTTGCGATGAGAAGATTGATATTTACGTTGCGAAAAATCTGATTCCGTCACACCAGCATCTGGACGAGGATGAATTTATCAATGTGGGAGCTTACACCATTGCTGAATTGAGAAAAAAGATTTATTCCGGTGAGATTGAAGATTCCAAGACGGTGGCAGCACTTCTCGCATATGCGGACAAATATGGAAAATAGCAATCTGCAGACATCAGTGTTTACATGAGATGGAAAAGCAGATTTTTGAACAAAGAAGAATCACAACAAGTAAATAAGAATATCTAGAAAGTCCAGGCATATAAATAGAGGGAGACTACATGCAAAAGTATCTGAACAGGAGGTTACGTGTGTGAAGATACAAAGAAGGCAAAGGTATCCTATTCTGATTTATATGCTGGGCCTTTTTTCTTGGAATCATATATTTGAATGTTGCTTCGACCAGGTATGTTGTAGATGTGGGAATCTGGAGCGAGTGGTTCAGAAGCCAGTATCTTGGCTATGATTTGAAATCTTTTGATTATATGTGGTATGTAGCGCAGATACGCCTGCTTCCGGCAGGCGGACTTGCAATACTTGGTGGGACAAAGTTCCGGAGAATAGCAGCTTATCTGTTTCTTTTATGGGCTGGACTGGCAAGTGGCATGATTCTGACATCGGCACTTCTTATGCTGGGAGTCAAAGGATTGATATTATGCGTTATAAGTATGTTTCCACATTTTTTGTGCTATATACCGGCTTATGCAATGCTTTTACTATATTTATTCCGATATCCGGTGAGCGAATGGAATTCTACGAAGACGTTAAGTTTTGTATTATTTCTTACTATGGGAATTGCATTAGAGTGTCTGGTCAATCCGGTATTGTTGAAAATGTTTTTGAGAACATTATAAAAACTAGCATTCTTTTATGTGTTGTAATGAGAACTCAAAAGCATCTGGCGTAAATGATAGCTTATATACAAAATCCCGGTTACGAAAAGGAATATCTGGCTTGCCAGAAGGCAATGCAGGTATCCCGGGATTCCCCAATACGCTGTAAAATATAAGACACCAATGATCCGAATGAAAAGACTTAGCGTATTTAGCAAGAAAGAAATGCCGGTTTTTCCGAGACCATGGATAATGCTGATGAGTGCACTGTTGGCGTATAAAAATGGACACATCCAGGAAAGGGTACGTATGAACTCTCCGGCAAGAGAGCTATGGAAGAGCAGTCTTCCTAATGCGGGACCAAGTAGAAAGAATCCGGCCAGGCATCCAGTTCCAAGAAAAATGCAACCACAGAGGGAACTTCGGATCATTTTTCTTTATACGTTGTACGTTTTTTTGAGTCTGGGCTTCTGTGATAGCAGGTAAGAGCATTGTGGAAGCAGAATTAGTAAGAGCGGATGGAAACAGGATACAAGGAAGAGCCATGCCTGTCAGGACACCATAAGTACTCAGGGCATCTGAGGTGGAAAGCCCATAAATTAGTAAAGAAGCAGGGATAGAGACTGCTTCGATACTTTGCAGTATATTTAAAAGTATACGATTACCGGTAAGGGGAAGAGAAAGTTTTATAAGCTCTTTTGCATCGGAAAATATTTGCTGTAAGGAAAGGGAAGACGGAATAAGAAAATAAAGCCCAGGTTTATTACGAACACATTTTAGACTATAAAGGGCAGAAGCTATTTCACCGAATATCAACCCCAGAACAGCAATCCAGATGCCGGAAGATCCTTCTGTGTGGGTTTAAAAAACTGACAAATAACGAGAACACTGAAAATACGTACAGTTTGTTCTAATAATTGAGAGGATGAAGGAATTTTGGTGTCTTTTAGGCCGAGGCAGTATCCGGTAATACAGCTATGTATAGCACTGAAAGGAAAAACGTAAGAAAGCAGAATCAGAAGATGTTCACATCTTCGGTCACCAAGTACAGAGCCAGCTAAAAATGGCGCGAATTTTTGCAGAAAAATTGTAAAACAGCAGGAGACGGACAACGTGATGAGAAGTCCGGTATAGAGAAGCTGGCGGGCTTCTTTTTTTCTGCCCTGAACAAGACGGCTGGCAACACTGCGGGAGAGAATCGTCTGGATTCCGGCACAAGTTGCGGAATAGCCAAGAGCATAAATGGGGAAAATAAGCTGGTAAAGTCCGACCTGAACCGCTCCAAATGTATGGCTTAGGAAAATGCGATAAAAAAACCCCATAAATCTGGTGAGCAGCCCTGTAACGGTTAAAATAAATGTCCCTTTGATAAGTGGATTGTGTAACTCCATGAAAGTACCTCAAAAGATGCCTTTATTTCTTTATTATATACGTAGGAAAAGCTTGACAGAACGGAAAATGAGTGATATTCTACTTAAAGTAAATCCCCAGTATTTTGCTAGGGATTGGAAAAGAAGGTGAAAATATTGAAACTGTCGACAAAAGGAAAGTATGGTCTGCGAGCCATTATCGATTTGGCGAGATTTAGCGAGAAAGAACCGGTATCCATCGGCTGCATAGCCACGAGACAAAAATTGTCTGAGCGATATCTGGAACAACTTTTTGCATTACTGAAAAAAGCAGGGCTTGTAAAAAGTATCCGGGGAGCGTCCGGAGGATATGTGCTTGCCCGTGATGCGTCAGAAATATCGGTAGGTGATGTACTGCGTGCCCTGGAAGGCAATCTGGAACCAGTAAGATGCGCAGCATTTTATTCAGAAGAAGGGTGTATGGCTTCAGATGAATGCGTCACAAAGTATGTATGGCAGAAAATCAACGACAGTATTAATAAAACCGTAAATGAAATCAAGCTGGATGAGCTTGTAAAAGAAAGCAAAGAACTGAATCCGGAGGGTGTTATCCACGGAGAATGCAGTCAACAATAGAGAAAGAAGGGTAATGTAAGATGTCTAAATTAATTTATCTTGATAATGCGGCAACAACAAAGACAGCTCCAGAGGTTGTAGAGGCTATGCTTCCTTATTTTACAGAATACTATGGAAATCCTTCCAGCGTATATAGCTTTGCAGCACAGAATAAAGAAGTGATCACACAGCAGAGAGAAATCATTGCAAATGCGCTCGGTGCCAAAACAGAAGAAATTTACTTTACAGCAGGTGGCTCAGAGTCTGATAACTGGGCATTGAAAGCAACTGCAGAGGCTTATGGAAATAAAGGAAAACACATCATCACAACAAAGATTGAACACCATGCAATTCTTCATAGTGCCGAGTATCTTGAAAAGAGAGGATACGAAGTAACTTATCTGGATGTAGATGAATATGGTGTAGTGAAATTAGATGACCTGAAAGCAGCAATACGTCCGGACACAATCCTGATCTCTGTGATGTTTGCAAATAACGAGATTGGTACGATCCAGCCAATCAAAGAGATTGGTGAGATTGCTCATGAGCATGGTATACTATTCCACACAGATGCAGTACAGGCATTTGGACAGGTTCCAATCAATGTTGACGAATGTCATATTGATATGTTGAGTGCCAGTGGTCACAAATTAAACGGACCTAAGGGAATTGGATTTCTTTACATCCGTAAAGGGGTTAAGCTCCGCTCATTCGGTTCATGGCGGAGCTCAGGAGAGAAAACGTCGTGCCGGAACAGAAAATGTACCGGGAATCGTGGGAATCGGAACAGCAACTGAGCGTGCGATCCGCACGATGCAAGAACGTACAAAGAAAGAAACAGAAGTACGTGATTATCTGATTAAACGTGTTTTGGATGAGATACCGTATACAAGACTGAACGGACATCCGACAAAGAGACTTCCGAACAACGCAAACTTCAGCTTCCAGTTCATCGAAGGAGAGTCACTTCTGATCAGATTGGATATGAAAGGAATCTGTGGTTCCAGCGGATCTGCATGTACATCAGGATCTTTAGATCCGTCCCATGTACTTCTGGCAATCGGACTGCCTCACGAGATCGCACACGGATCACTCAGACTGACTTTGAATGAGGAAATCACAAAAGAAGATATCGACTACGTTGTAGACAGTCTGAAAGAAATCGTGGCTTATATCCGTCAGATGTCACCACTTTATGAGGACTTCTTAAAAAAACAAAAATAGATAATAAATCACAAACGTCAGGAGGAAATATAAATGTATTCAGCAAAAGTAATGGATCACTTTGAACATCCGAGAAATGTAGGAGAGATTGAGGATGCCAGTGGAGTAGGAACTGTTGGAAATGCAAAATGTGGAGATATTATGAGAATTTATCTGGACATCGACGAGAACCAGATCATTAAAGATGTAAAATTCAAGACATTTGGATGCGGAGCTGCAGTTGCAACAAGCAGTATGGCAACTGAGATGGTAAAAGGAAAGACGGTTCAGGAAGCGATGGAGGTTACGAATAAAGCGGTTATGGAAGCACTTGACGGACTTCCGCCGGTAAAGGTACACTGTTCCCTTCTTGCAGAGGAAGCAATCCATGCAGCACTGTGGGACTATGCACAGAAGAACGGTATTACAATTGAAGGACTCAAGAAACCAAAATCAGATATTCACGAAGGTGAAGAGGATGAGGCAGAAGAGTATTAAATCGCAAAGGTAGATGTGATGGAGAAGAAAAAAGTAGTAGTAGGAATGTCCGGTGGTGTGGATTCATCGGTGGCTGCCTGGCTTTTAAAGGAGCAGGGATATGATGTGATCGGTGTGACCATGCAGATCTGGCAGGATGAAGATGAATTCAAGCAGCAGGAAGAAGGCGGATGCTGTGGACTTTCTGCTGTGGAAGATGCAAGACGGGTAGCTGCCCGTCTGGGCATTCCTTATTATGTTATGAATTTTAAAAATGAATTTAAAAAATATGTCATCGATTATTTTATCGATGACTATTTGCATGGAAGGACACCGAATCCATGTATTGCCTGTAACCGTTATGTAAAATGGGAGTCTCTGCTTACAAGAGCGATGGAGATTGGTGCAGACTATATTGCGACCGGTCATTATGCACAGGTAGAACAGCTTTCTAGTGGAAGGTATTCTATTAAGACTTCCGTGACGAGCATGAAGGATCAGACTTATGCGCTATATAATCTGACACAGGATCAGCTT
>ENA-OPZZ01001902-OPZZ01001902.1-human-gut-metagenome-genome-assembly--contig:-NODE-1902-length-11523-cov-4.803528_pt1 | contig 11523 bp, 12 predicted proteins | sample MGYA00242487_ERZ504511 | MGnify/ENA primary metagenome ERZ504511 (study PRJEB26092, sample SAMD00036241) | human gut metagenome | host: Homo sapiens | study: EMG produced TPA metagenomics assembly of... | reverse complement strand
AAAAAAAAAACAAAAAAAAAAAAAAATGGGAGTGTGAACTTTAATTATGCAAATAGACTGAATCCCCTGAAGTATAATATTTCCATATTTTATCATCGGTTCACAGCTATAAAGAATAAGACGGTAAAAAGTCTTAAATCCGGGAATGATGAGGAATGAATACGGGCAACAGTAAAGAGTGCCTGAATAATAAACGGGAGGTAATATACAAGTCTTCTCCCGATACCCCCAGGCATTTTGATTTCTTGCCCGTTCATATCTCCCGGCCTTATAAAATGCTAGACAGGTATAGGGGTGAAAAGCTGGGAGACATACGCATTGTTATCACTCAGACGAGAAGAATATAACGACTTTCTGCTGCGGTGTTGTTACTTTCGGGTTTATTATTGATCACTGCGGCAATATTGACCTCTCCTGACCGAATATTTATAGCCTTGACGAATGAACCGGAAAAAGACAGACCGTTGCACTGTTCATTTCATATCAGTTGTAACATATTTTGCTCGATTAACCTTGGTGTGAATTTGCAGCGGTAAACAGACAGATTGCCTATTTTATCGCATTCATGTTATATACAGGAGTCCAGTTTTTTTGCATACTCCAAAGATAGACAATTTTCTCTATGATAAAATGCTAATATTCTGCGCAAGACAGTACAGGGCATAAAATCAATGGGTAAGTCGTATATTGTCGTTTACACCCCTGGGGACTGTAAAAATCCGGTTAAGGTACAAGGGCTCATACTTGTCTTCCTTTTATCAGACTGCTGTGAATAGTGACTTTAAATTACACATACCTTGTGACCATATTCTGAACTGTAACCGGTAAACAAGCTTCCCACTGGTTTTTAAATACCTGGTATGGAAGCCTGGCAGGTATTTCTTTTTTCGAGGTTTTTCTTACTGTAACCTGGCCTATAGTCGGCTGTAACTTAGAGTGTAATCGTATACTGTAACCTTTCTATGGTATTTCCTATTGAATTTAAGCAGGTTATATAAAAATGTAACTGTAACTTATACTCTCTTTAAAATAGCTTTTAGGTTGTCGGATATGTCTTTCCGTACTTTCTATAACAGGTTACATGGTAACAATTCTCCGCTAAAAAGAAAAGATGGGGGGAACATCTGCTTCTTCGAACATAAATAGGGTGGCAGTCAGTATATGTACAATAAATATCCGCATCCCGAAACCTGTAAAATGATCCGGAATGAACATTCTTAAGGTAAGAACGCATATCGACTTACCGCTTCTAATTTATAAGAAGTAACCTGCCGGTCACAGACAGGTTACAGGGGAAACGGACAGTTCACAATGGAAAACATGTCAACAAGATGACAAGTCCCAAGCACATGTTCCCTGATTGATCGTTGCAGGTATTTGTTGACAGTCTTCTGGATAAATCAAAATATCGGCTATCTTTGCTGCGGAATTTTCTGATTGCACAGTTGTTTCATCCGCTGTAAAATTTCCAGTGTAACTTTTTTACCTCTTTTACTTGAACAGGACACCTTTTTCACTGCCCCGGTTGTTTCCTCATAGAGTTCGTGCACAGACGGAACTACAGAGGCACAAGATGTGTCAAGCGTATCTTTCCCCAAAAACAGGAGAAGCGGCGGAAGCTTCCTGATCTTTTAATGGCAATGCGTCCTCTTCTTGCATTTTTCCTGCAAAATGGAAGAACACACCGTTGTCTGTGTTTCTTTTGAGGACGGTCACTTCTTTCCCCGGACTATAGCTTCTACATTTAAGGACTTTGAGAAAACAGTATTCCTCCCCCAGACGGCAGGGACACAGCGCCACGATGGTATGGGCCTTTCTCTTCAGTTCCTTGGTGCCCGCGATATTCTCGTGGGATACAGGCTTGCAAAAGGTCTTGGTCTCTAAAAACTCTATGATGAAAAGAGTCAGGCGGTATCCTCCTTTCCGGTAGTCCGATATGATCTGTTTTAAAGTTACATAGAAATCCTGCATACGCTGATGGCTGGAATATCCTGTATAACATCTCGGCTGGTCAATGAATATGGTATAGTCCCCTTTGGATTTGTTCTCTTGCGCACGCCGGGTGATGTAGGCTTCCAATTCATCAATAGTGGACAGCGTTCCCGGAAGAAGCACGGTGAAATTGTCGGGGCAGTCCATATCCGCCCTGCCGTAACGATCGTACAGCTCGTCCTCGCCATTCTCGCCGTCAATATATTCAACCAGCTGCTTCGTGGTGTCCCAGTCGTCACCCAATATGCCCTTGACAAGTTTATAATGTTCGGACTCTTTCCCACCGGCCATGGCCCATCCCAGTCCTCCGCTTAATACGGATTTTCCTATGCCTGTCGGGGCACTGATCACGTGCAGCTCTCCCTGTGCGAAGAGTTTACGCTTTTTAGGGAGTCCGCCTTGGCTTTTGTTCCGCTCTATGATCTCTTTCATTGTAACGGGCCTAACAGTCTTATCCAGTTTTTCAGTAATATCGTCAGTTTTCGTTTTTTTCCCGGAACGGAATGATGCTATGATCCTGTTTATTCCATTCCATATGTATTCAGACAGGGATTTACCTGTTTTGTTGCCAAGATTTGTGATCGCGGTAGTTTCACATGCACCTAAAAATAAACTGATCCATTTATTCATAATTATCTTATTTTATAGCCTGGGAACATATTCCAGGCGCAGTTTTACGATGCAAAATTAAACGCTTGGTATCTAATTGTCAAAGAAAAAGAGGTTGGTTCAAGTTGTTGCCAACCCAAACCAACCAATACCAACTTTTACCAACTTATTATGGATTATGTTTTTATATTTTTCGGTCAAAATAGAATATCTGGGGGATAACACAAATTGTTATTTCTCGCCCAAGTTACAGCTGATTCACATACCCCTATCCAAGTGTTTTTTGTCTGAAAAAGAATGTGTCGAGAGTGTATGCGACCTATTAAAGATAAAGCCAGAACTCGAAATGGAACGGACTGGTGGGCGGTATCACTTTCACTTCTTCGTGTTTCAGAATAATGATGGAATATACAGATGATAATGTGAGCATAGACTTTGACTGGAAGTTATGGAAGCAATTGCTGATACAGTCTTCGCTGCAAGGCACCAATATTTTCCGGTGGGGATACTTTTGCATCAACTGTTGTAAGCGAAATAATTTAATTAAGCAAATCTCTATGTACGATTTTGCAAAAAGAGAAATTTATATGCTTTTGATTATTGGTTTGACGACGGATATGATCCGTCGTTTTGATGACTTCTTGATTATGACAATGTACCCCACTTATAATTGTGGTTGTTTCCAATATGATCACAATGCTTGTTTTAGCCTGACCTGTGCTAATGGAATATTACAAATCTAATAAAATTATCTATATTACACAAAACGATGGGTTGGCCATGATTTGCATTAATTAAACCAACTCAAACCAACTGCCGATTAATCTATTTAGTCTTTAAAGAAAACAATATTTTTAATGATATCCATTATTGCATTTACATTTTTACTTTTTTTCTTTTCTAAAGAAGTGTATTTTCTGATAGCTTCCCAATGTTGCTCGTAAGAATTTCCAAATTCTGAACAAAAATCTTCTTTTGATGGAATTTGGCTTATCAAATTTTCCATTTGAGCCTTGCACAATACGCAACCGATATATTTATATCTTTGATTATCAATGTGTCCATGCAATTTACCGAGTATTTCTTCCTTAGAGTGATTTGCAGTCACAATCAATCTTCTGAACTTATTCTCCTCTTTTGAAGTAATATTATTTGAGTTACTAACCGAAAGAGGTTCTTTTTTTATAACACTTGAAAAATCTGCATTATCTTTTATATCCGATTCTGTGTCAGAAGTCCATTGGGATGAATTTTCTATGGACAGGTTTGTTGTTTGGAGATAATCTTCCTCCATAACCAACTTCTCACCAGTTTCCATCTCTGCCAGTGTCAGGCTTCTCTGCACTTTCTTCTCAAAATCCAGTCTGTATCCCGATACTTCACTATACTTTGCACATACGGAACACTCCCACCATAATGGACGGAAGGCATCAATATACTGAGGAGACATATTGTCCATGATCCATTTGTCACTTATCACCCCTGAAGCTGTCAGCTTGTCTAAGGCTATAATATAACATAGCGCTATCGGTAGGTGCATTCTCGCCAAAACTTCTTCGCGTGATACTTTCCCCGATTCTGTTATTATATTGAGAACATTACCTTTTGCACATAATCCATTATATAATTTTTCAAACTGGTGCTCTTCAATGAAAATCTTTAAATAAAGATCCATGAATGGGCGGGCGATCAGGTGTACGGGGTCAGAAGAACTGAGTGAATAGAAGTAGCTTTTGAGTCTTCTTCTACAGACCTCTTCATTAGCGTGCAGTTTTTTATATGCTACAGCAAAAAACTCTTCCCTTGATATCAAGCATGGCCAACTATAGTAGCTTACATCTCTTCTATTGGCATTCCTTTCATACCTAATCAACAGCATCACGAATTCATCCAGCAGTTTATAGTCTTCCTGCATAATGGTCGGTCTATTCTTATCATCATATCCATAAAAAGAATCAAAATACTTATTTATACAGGAAATGTTATATTCATCGACATACCAGCTCTTTTCTGATAAAAGTAGGGCTATTTCGATGAAATGTGCAACACTCAAATCAACTGTATGGATTTCCGTCTTCAGTAATGGTATTATCAGACGGAGCAATGGGTGCTCCAGGAAGGATTCCAAAGGACGGATAAAGGACATATTCATGAACACATTTAAGTCCTTACTTAACTCGTTTTGATATTTTTTATAATCTGCAAGGTAGGAAAATCGGCTTTTCTCCCCAGAACGTTTTTTTACAACCATATTAGAGCATGTTTAAATTTCGACGTTTAAAAGAGTGTTTCCTCTTTTCTCGAAATGATTATTTTTTAGTTTTTACACTTGAAATAATTATGTATTAGGCGGATTTAGAAGAAACACAATGGCAAGTTATCAAAAAAATCTTGAACTTGCAAAAGAGAAAACGAAAAATGATTTGCGTGAGATTTGGAATGCCTCATTTTTCTTGTCAAGACAGGTTGTCAATGTCGTATGCTTCCTTCACACCTTGCTTCCTGTATTATTGCACACATAAGGCCATCATCCGAAATGTCGGATGAACCAAAAATAATCGCTATCTTTGCATTGTTGAATAACCAACATTATCAGAGATTTATAATATATTGACAAGTACTGCATCTTGCTAAATCGTCAAGGATATTCCGGTTCTGAAAGTCGTACGTTTGAATTATCAAAGATCCTAAAAAGGAATCGCAAACAACTCTACTAATAAACGATTTAACGACTTCTTTTTGCTAATACAAACAGAAATCCCTATCTTTGTAATAATAATAAACGCTTTATGAAGCTGATAGAAAACAACATACAGACAATTATCGCTTTGTGCAAGAAACACAAGGTGAACAAGTTGTTTGTGTTCGGTTCTATCCTTACCAATCGATTCAATGACGACAGCGATGTGGACTTGGTAGTCGATTTCAAAAAAGCAGAAGTGGAAGACTACTTTGATAACTACTTCGATTTTAAATATTCATTGGAAGATTTATTCGGAAGAGAGGTTGATTTATTAGAAGAGCAAACCATAAAGAATCCATATTTGAAAAAAAATGTGGATGCAACAAAAGCATTGATATATGGATGATTTAACCAAAAAACATTTGCAAGACATGCTGACAGCCATTGAAGAAATAGAAAGTTTCTTTGGCAGTGAGCCGAAGCTATATGATGATTTCTATAGCAATCTGTGCCTTAGACGTGCAGTAGAAAGAAATATCGAAATTATAGGTGAAGCCATGAACAGGATTTTAAAAACCGACAGAAACATATAGCCATTACCAATTCTCGCAAGATTGTAGATGCACGAAATTACATCATACATGGCTATGACAGTTTATCTGTAGATATACTTTGGAGTATGGTTATTAATCATTTACCAAAACTAAAAAATGAAGTCATTGCATTGCTAAATTCATAAGGTTTGTGACTTATTCACGACCATTTAATAATATAACAGTAACTAATAAATTGGAGAGTTCTTTAATATACTTGAATATCTAACTGTAACACAGCTATCTATAATAGATTAGTAAGTGGTTATGGGGATGCTGTGTAGCGGCTTCTTACGGTATGACAGACACTATGGGTCGTATGCACTCAGACGCTCAGTTCGCTGGTTCTTCATCAGTTCCTGCTCACGTGGAAATGATGGGATTCCTCGGTATCGGTAACAACCCGATGGTAGGATGTACAGTGGCTTGTGCAGTTGACGTGGCTACTGCTTTGAGCAAGTAATATAATACATTGCTAATATATAAATCCCTGTAGCCGTAATGGTTATGGGGATTTTTATTTTAGTTGTACTGCAATGCTTATCCCCTATCTAATACTCATTTCCTTTTGCTATTCTTCTTATAATTAGCTGTGATTGGATAATGAAATTGAAGCAAATTATAGCTTAAATGGAGCTTGAATCTCTAAGGGTAAACGTGGCTGATTATCCTTAAAAGTAGGCTAAGTTGAAGCGCTATTTGCGACCATATTGCGACCATTTTACCAAATCTTGACAAGTGGTCGCAAAATCAGCTATATTATTCTAATATACAGATAGATATATCAAATTTAAAGGACTTCCCTAATGTCTAATTTTAAATGATTAAACTATTACAAGAGCTTATTCAACAGAAATACAAACATGATGATTTATATCCGGCAGTCAAGGAACATCGGGTTTATTAAGTAATATTCCTCCTTTAAATTCATATTAAATTAGCAAATGAAGAAAAGCAACTGCAAAAAACACTATATTTGTGAAAATGAATTCAAATTAAACAGTTAGATTATGGGTACTTTAGGTTGCATCAATGACATGATGAGAAGAGATAAAGAAAATCGTGAACTACGAAAGGCAGGAAAGGAACGCTTGAATGAAACTAGAAACCGACTGATTGATTTGAACAAAAAAGGGCACTCCTCCCATCTATCCCTTGAGCAATTAGAAGAGATCAGAATAAAAACGCAAGAAAAAGAAGAAGCGGAAACCCACCAGCTCTTCAAAATAAAATTAATCATGTTAGGCATTGTTCTAATAGCAGGAGTTCTGATATGGATAGGAATTACTTTTCTTTAAAATTCCACTCTCTATTTTTCTTTCTTATTCCTTGAAAAAACCAATAAGAATTCTTATATTTGTGATACCAACTTGGAATAACCTTAAAAACAGATAGATATGAAAAGAATATTATTACTACTGGTTTTATGTTTAAACATAAGTATGGTGCTTGGACAAGAGTATAAAAATTGGGAAAAATATGATATAGAGGGATTCTATATTATTGCCAAATCAAAAGCAGAAGCCAAGATTAGCAAAAATGTATTGAGGGAGGGAGCAGATTATTATATCCTCACCGAAATGGATGACCAAGTATTCCCATCTGGTGTCAGCAAAAAAATAACTCCCAAACTCTATAAATTAAAAGATACTGAAATATACATATTTTTCAGCTTTCCTCCTTTCCTATTTGATGCCGATAATGGAATGATAGAGATTAAAGACAATAAAGGAACTTTTTTCAAAAAGCCAACACAATAAACATCAAGATACTCCATCACCAATATCTTCATCAACCACATTCATTATCCCTAAAGATGAACAGGGAAAAGTATGCTATAAACATACACCATCCACAAAAGAAATAATATAAATTAAAATACCATGCCTAAAATTACAAACTGGCGGTTATAGCCTCAGCCAAATCTTCATAACTTGCCAACGGGTTATCCGTGAAAACACTACGGATAACCAACTCTTTATCTATGACATAAACACGAGGTATTCCCGATTTAGCAAACTGATAGTATACCGTGCGGTTTTCTTGGGCCGAATAGGGCAAGGTCAAATGATTTTCGTCCCAATAACGGACAATCTCTGCCGAGCTCTCTTCCCTGCTAATACAAACCATCCGGATTCTTCGACCGTAATCCGTATATATTTTTTGCAGCACAGGAAGTTCTTTCCGGCAGTCCGGACACCCCGTATGAAAAAACACAATCAAAGAAACCTCTCCTTTCAGAGTTTCGGAAGTTATTATTTGTCCATCATCCATTACCACAGAGAAAACAGGAATGCTCTCTCCTGTTTGTAAATCAACAGTACCTTCCTCCACATCATCATCAATACACGCCGTACACATTACACAGGTCCAAAGCAGAAAACAGACCGTTTTTATCCAATTCTTCATTTTCATTTCCATTTTCATTTCCATTCCCATTTTTCTTCTTTACAAAGATAACATGATTTTCATGAAATTACTACTTTTGCAGCATGAAACAAGAATTAAAAGAAAACCAAGGACTACCTGCCTCCTTACTTTGGACGCTAGCAATTATTGCGGGAATCTCCGTTGCCAATTTATATTATAACCAACCTTTATTAAACCGCATCAGCCGTGATCTCCAAACATCCGAGTTCACCGCCAACCTGATAGCAATGATTACCCAAATAGGTTATGCCATCGGATTGCTGTTCATTATTCCTTTGGGAGATTTATTTAAAAGGAAAACCATTATTCTAATCAATTTCACAGTCCTGGTCGTTTCATTACTAACCATCGCACTGACTCCCTATATCCATCTCATTTTATTTGCCTCTCTACTGACCGGCATTTGTTCGGTGATGCCACAAATCTTTATCCCCATAGCTGCCCAATTTTCCACTCCCGAAACCAAGGGAAAAAATGTAGGTATGATTGTATCGGGATTGCTGACAGGTATCCTGGCCTCGCGCGTAGTAAGCGGAATTATCGGTGAATATTTAGGATGGCGGTTCATTTTCTTTGTGGCAGCCGGGATGATGGTGATATGTGTCATCATCATCATGCGTGTACTACCCGACATGCCGTGTAATTTCAAAGGCAGATACAGTGATCTGATGAAATCCTTGTTTTCATTGGTTATGGAATACCCCCAGTTGCGTATTTCTTCCTTACGTGCCGGAATTGCTTTCGGCTCATTTCTTGCTCTATGGACTTCATTGGCATTTAAGATGGAACAAGCCCCTTTTTTTGCGGGAAACAACATTGTAGGGTTATTGGGATTATGCGGCATAGCAGGAGCTCTCACCGCCTCGTATATAGGAAACTATGTACAGGTTTTGGGAGTCAAACGACTGAATTACATCGGTTGTGGTTTGATATTTGCAGCGTGGTTCTCGCTTTATTCCGGTCAGAACTCCTATGTGGGAATCATCATCGGAATTTTTATCATAGATATAGGCATGCAATGCATCCAGTTAAGTAATCAGACTACGATTTTCTCTCTTAACCCGAAGGCGGCCAACCGTATCAACACCATTTTTATGACGACCTATTTTATTGGCGGTTCCATAGGTACACTTCTTGCCGGAATATTTTGGCACTGGTTTGGATGGCAGGGAGTAGTAGGAACAGGTATCACACTGGCAACCTGTTCCTTTATGATAAATATCTTCTCAAAAAAATAGATCAGGAATCCATATCGCTTAGATGCAATTCCAGCGCCTTGACCGAAATATAAATCTCGCGCACAGAAATCCCCAAAGAAATAATGAGCAACACAAGCGCCAGTCCAAAAATATATACGGATATAAGGTAGAACTGTATATACATTAAAAACATACTGACCACACAAAGCAACAAACTTCCGATACCTGTCACCTGCATGGCACGTGTCAGATAAAGACGCTTGCGGAGATTAGCAATCTGTGCTGCTGTCACAGCCGAATGATTCTCACGATATTGGTCCTTCAACGTACGCACTAATTGAGCGTATGAAAGAAAACGATTAGTATATGCCAACATAATCAGCGATATGGCAGAAAATAATAAAGCAGGAGTTGTTAAATCTATTTCCATTTTTATAGGTATTTCAAAGTTAGAATATTGCAAAGATAAAGTAAATATCCCGATATTCTCCTTCCTTTTTACAATGAAAGGAATATCTTTGCAATAAAAATAATTCAAATAAACTAATATGCAAACCATAAAATTATACATAAAAGATTGGTTGGCTATCCATCCTTACATCCAACAACAGGCTACAGACAGATATTTTGTCGATCTGGCTAACCGATTATACTCCACTTGTACGATAAGAGAGATTCCCGAATCCATAAAAAAGAAATTATGTCTTTACACCGCTGCCTATTTTGAAGATGTCATTTCAGGTTTAGGTCTATGGCAAGCATTCATCAAAAAGCATCTGGAACTATATGATACGTCACTTCCTTTCTATACCATCCGGCCGGATTATATAAAAGATGAGATCAATGAAGAAGATATCCGCTTCATCATTTGGAACACTTTAGAGAAGGCTCCATATAAACATCCGTATATCAATCCGATGGACAGGAATATCGAAGAAACCTCGCATTCATTTTTCCGGATATTGGATGAAGAGTATGAAACGGCTCCCGCCAATGACACGTTACAGGATTTCTTTATGGACTTCAAAGGAAAAGAGAACGCAAACCATAAACTACGCTGGCTGTTCGGACACACTTATCTCACAGAACCATCTGTACAAGAATATATTGCACAGGTTACAGAAACCGACAAATTCATCATTCCATGTGGTCCCCTTGCCCTGTTTCTTCATGAATGGATTGACCTGCTGACCAACGGAGAAACCGAATGTTGGGAAGAGATAGAAGGACTATACCCTGCCATTCCCGAAATATCGGATGAAATGAAGGAAAGGAACCACCATACCTATCAATTGTTCACGCAAGGCACAAACGGTGCCCGTATCGTATATCTGGAAGGATATAAGGAACTACACCGTTTCCTTACCCAAGTATTACAATGGCCGGACGATTCCAATCACACTTTGCCCCAAATGAAGGAACATAAGGATTTCATCATGATGGTGAATTCCGAAAAAGGTATTCTACTGGCGAAAGATATATGCAAATACATCAGTGACCCTCTTAACCCGATGTATGATGCCGCAACGGCTGCCCAAGAGGCATTCAGCCTGCTTACTATCCCGACCAAATGCCCACCGGACCTGATGGAATATGTAATAAACAACCACTATATCCCCGATGCACAATTCCCCGAATTTGGTGAAAGGGAACTGGTTCAAAAGAATGCGGACTTTATAGCCCGCCACTCCTTATTATATTACTACAGGGGAGATTAGACTCTCCCCACCGCTACTTCGTTCACCAAAGGTCTACCTTCAACAAAGTCTTTCACGTTTTGTAGAGTAGTATGAGCAATATTCGTCATTGCCTCTTTGGTAAAAAAAGCCTGATGTGAAGTTACAATCACATTATTGAAAGACAGAAGACGAGCTAAAGTGTCATCATCAATAATCTTATCAGACTTATCTTCATAAAAATAAGGCTCTTCTTCCTCGTATACATCCAGACCGGCATATCCCACTTTTTTGGTCTTCAGCCCCTCTATCAAGGCATTGGTGTGAATCAACTGCCCACG
>ENA-OPZZ01001899-OPZZ01001899.1-human-gut-metagenome-genome-assembly--contig:-NODE-1899-length-11548-cov-2.587076_pt1 | contig 11548 bp, 13 predicted proteins | sample MGYA00242487_ERZ504511 | MGnify/ENA primary metagenome ERZ504511 (study PRJEB26092, sample SAMD00036241) | human gut metagenome | host: Homo sapiens | study: EMG produced TPA metagenomics assembly of... | reverse complement strand
ATGAAGCTTTGTTTTTGGCAGAGCAGTAAAAAGCACATAGATGATATTAGGGGCATGCCTTGTAATGAGTATAGAAAATGTGCTATACTCGGAAGAGTAAAAATTACAGTTATCAGATGGACGAGAACTGCGATGAGTACAATGGCGGGGAATTCCTTCGTCGGATGTGCTCTTTACTAGTTTTGAATTGGAGCATAGAATGAAAGATATTATTTTTAAGAGAACAGAGCTGGAAGACAAGGAAATCATGACAAAGTATTTCGATGAGCATCCGAGCAGAAGTTGTGAACGTACATTTGTCAATGTGTTTTTATGGTCCAGGCAGTACCCGGTAAAATGGGCGATTGTTGAAGGAGCCATGGTGTTCAAAAGTGAAGATGAGGGACATGTTGCCTATGCATTTCCGGCAGGGACAGATGAACATGTGAAGCGTGCATTGGATAAGATGAAAACATATAGTGAGGAGCGAGGTTATCCGTTCCGTATGTATAATGTGACACCGGATGATTTTGCACGACTGGAAAGCTGGTATCCGGGAAGATTCGAGATTGAGTATGACCGGGACGAAGCGGATTATGTCTATGAAAGCGAGAAGTTAGCGACTTTGTCTGGTAAGAAGATGCATGGAAAGAAGAACCATGTGAATCGATTCCGAAAAGAATTTGAAGGACGCTGGAGCTACGAATCCATGAAAAAAGAGAATCTGGAGGAATGTTTCCAGATGGCTTTGAAGTGGAGAAAAGAGAATGGCTGTAATGATGATACAGATAAGAATGCAGAGATGTGTGTGACAATGAATGCACTCAGACTTTTTGAAGAACTTGACCTGAAGGGCGGTATCCTTCGAATTGATGGTAAAATCGTAGCATTTACCATCGGAGAACCAATCTGCCCGGATACATTTGTTGTTCACATAGAGAAAGCTTATGCAGATGTGCCCGGAGCATATACTATGATCAATCAGCAATTTGTAGAACATGAATGTATGGATTACAAATATGTGAATCGGGAAGATGATGCCGGTTCTGAGGGACTCAGAAAAGCAAAGCTTTCCTATAAACCAGTATTTATGGTAGAAAAAGGGCATGTACATGAAAAGGAGGTAGAAAAATGATAGCAGATAAAATGAAAAATATGGTAGCGAACAGTTCCGCTATTCGTGCAATGTTTGAGGAAGGAACACGTCTGGCAGGAATTTACGGACGTGAGAATGTATTTGATTTCAGCCTTGGGAATCCGAATGTTCCGGCACCGCAGATTGTAAAAGATGCAATTGTCGAACTGGTCAATGACACAGATCCGGTTGTGCTTCATGGCTATACGAACAGTAACAGTGGATATCCGGAAGTAAGAGAGGCAATTGCAAAGTCTCTGAATGAAAGGTTTGATACAAAATTTTCCGGCAAGAACATTGTCATGACTGTCGGAGCGGCAGGTGGATTGAATGTCATTTTAAAATCTCTGATCAATCCCGGAGATGAAGTGATTGCATTTGCACCATATTTTGGAGAATATCGTTCTTATACAAACAACTATGATGGAGTTCTGGTCGAGATTTCCCCGAATACAGTTGATTTTCAGCCAAAGCTTGATGAATTTGAGCAGAAGATCACACCAAAGACAAAAGCTGTCATTGTAAATACACCGAATAACCCGACAGGTGTTGTATATTCAGAGGAGACAATCAAGAAGTTAGCGGCAATCATGGAGGCCAAACAGAAAGAATATGGAACAGAGATTTTCCTGATTTCTGACGAACCATATCGTGAACTTGCTTATGATGGAGTGGAAGTTCCATACCTGACGAAATATTATGATAATACGATTGTAGGATATTCTTTTAGTAAATCCCTGTCACTTCCGGGAGAACGTATCGGATATCTTGTTATTCCGGATGAGGTTGCAGACAGTGAAGATCTTCTTTCCGCTGCCAATGTGGCAACAAGAATCTTAGGTTTTGTAAATGCACCAACTCTGCAGCAGAAAGTAGTAGAAAAATGCCTGGATGCAAAGACAGACCTTTCTTTCTACAACAGAAACAGAGAAGATCTATATAACGGATTGAAAGAATGTGGATTTGAATGCATCAAACCACAGGGAGCATTCTATCTTTTTGTAAAATCACCAGTTGCAGATGAAAAGGAATTCTGTAATGCAGGAAAGAAATATAATATCCTGATGGTACCGGGTAGTTCCTTTGCGTGCCCGGGATATGTAAGACTGGCATATTGTGTATCTCATGAGACAATCGTGAATTCCCTTCCAAAATTCAAAGAACTGGCAAAGGAATACATGTAATGTTCAGAGACCGCGGCGATGAACAAATTTGGCAAAGATACAGGAGCATAGTATGAAAGCATTTGAGAAGAACATAAGAAAAGTAGAGCCATATGTACCAGGTGAACAGCCACAGCGCAAAGTCATCAAATTAAATACGAATGAGAATCCATATCCACCGGCACCTGGAGTCACAAAAGCGTTAGAAGAGATGGATACAGACCGTTTCCGCCTTTATCCGGATCCGACTGCAGCACCACTTGTAAATGCGCTTGCGGACTTTTATCATGTGAATCCGGACCAGGTATTTGTAGGTGTAGGATCCGATGATGTATTGTCTATGTGTTTCCTGACATTTTTTAATTCCGAAAAACCGATATTTTTCCCGGATATTACTTATTCTTTTTATAGTGTATGGGCGGATCTGTATCGGATTCCATATGAATGTCAGAAACTGGATGAGGATTTCAAACTTGTAAAAGAAGACTACTATAAGGAGAGCGGGGGAGTGATTTTCCCAAACCCAAATGCACCGACAGGAATCTATGAGGATCTGTCAGTAGTAGAAGATATCATTGCACATAATCAGGATGTCATTGTGATCGTGGATGAAGCGTATATTGATTTTGCAGGACGTTCCGCACTGGAACTGATTGACAAATACGATAACCTGATCGTTGTCCAGACATTTTCCAAGGCAAGATCTATGGCGGGTATGCGAATCGGCTATGCTATCAGCAATCCGACATTGATCAAATACTTAAATGATGCGAAATATTCATTTAACTCTTACACTATGAACCAGACTTCAATTGTGTGTGGTGTGGAAGCTGTGAAAGACAGGGAATATTTCGAGAATGGCGTCAGAAAAATTGTTGAGACAAGGGAGTGGGCAAAAGAAGAACTTACAAAACTTGGATTTACATATCTGGATTCTGGTTCCAACTTTATATTTGCAAAGCACCCGGAATACGATGCGAAAGAGCTGTTTGAGGCATTAAAGGCACATGATATCTATGTGCGATTTTGGGGCAGCGAGAGAATCGAGCAATATATGCGTATTACCATCGGGACAAGAGAAGAGATGGAGCAGTTATTTGCGTTTTTGCGAATTTGTGTGGCGGGGTTCTGAACAGTTACAAAAATAAATGAAAAAATAAGGAGAGATGTATGACACAATCATTAGTACAAGGAATTATTGATGCACTCAGTGGAAGTGTTGGGAAAGAGGCAATTGTATTTATTATTTCCATGATTCCGATTCTGGAACTTCGTGGAGCACTTCTTGTGGCAGGTCCGCTTCTTGGAGTGCCGGTCGCAAAAGCGATTCCATTATGTATTCTTGGGAATATTATACCGGTTCCGTTTATCCTGCTTCTGATCACACCGATTTTTAACTGGATGAAAGGAACAAAACATTTAAAACCGCTGGTAGATAAGCTGGAAGCAAAAGCAATGAAGAAAAAAGACCAGATCGAAAAATTTGAATTCTGGGGACTTGTATTATTTGTTGGTATTCCGCTTCCGGGAACCGGAGCCTGGACAGGTTCACTCATTGCCGCACTTCTCGGTGTGAAATTTAAGAAAGCATTTCCGGCAATCATCATTTGGAATCTGCATGGCAACTGTAATTATGTGGTTCATATCTTATGTGCTTCTTGGTGGAGTACAGATTTTTAGGATAGTTAAGTCTTGAATGAATAAGAGAGAAGAAACATAGAAGGAGAAAAAATATGTCTATGAAAATCAATACGACACTGCCTTCCCCGACAGAACTGAAGGAAGAATATCCTCTGTCAGAAAAGCTTGCAGAGGTAAAGAAAAAAATGAGATCAGGAGATTCGAGATATTTTTACGGGGAAATCGGATAAATTTGCAGTCATTATCGGACCGTGTTCTGCAGATAATGAAGATTCCGTGTGTGAGTATGTGAATCGTCTGGCAAAAGTCAATGAAAAAGTAAAAGATAAACTGATGATTATTCCAAGAATTTATACAAATAAACCAAGAACGACCGGCGAGGGATATAAAGGAATGCTCCATCAGCCGGATCCGGATAAGGCACCGGATCTTTATGCGGGTATTATTGCAATCCGTCATATGCATATCCGTGCTATGGAAGAAAGCGGACTGACCGGAGCAGATGAGATGTTATATCCGGAGAACAGAAGCTATCTGGATGATATTTTATCTTATGAGGCAATCGGTGCACGTTCTGTGGAAAATCAGCAGCATCGTCTGACAGCAAGTGGAATGGATATTCCTGTCGGAATGAAGAATCCGACCAGTGGAGATCTGTCGGTGATGCTGAATTCTGTAGTGGCAGCCCAGATGGGACATCGTTTCATTTACAGAGGTATGGATGTACAGACGTCAGGAAATGATCTGGCACATGTGATTTTGCGTGGAGGCGTAGACAAATATGGAACATGCCAGCCAAATTATCATTATGAAGATTGCCTGCGATTATTTGAACTTTATCAGAAGAAAGATCTGAAAAATCCAGCAGCAATTGTTGATGCGAACCATTCTAATTCAAATAAAAAATACAAAGAACAGCTTCGTATTGTCAGTGAAGTGCTTCATACACGAAGATATAATCCGGATCTGAAAAATATGATCAAGGGTGTTATGGTGGAAAGTTATCTGGAAGAAGGAAGACAGAATATCGGACCTGATATGGTATATGGAAAGTCCATTACGGATCCTTGTATTGGCTGGGAAGATACGGAGCATCTAATTTATAAAATTGCAGAAGAGTGCTAGAAAATAAAAAAGAAAAATAATAAGTGCAGATTAAGAGCTTTCTGAAGCATCTTTTCTTCAAAAGTTCATATACTTTTGAGATCACGTTTGCTGCTTCGGAGAGACTTCGGTATGCAAGCAAAAGATTCAGCTCATCATCAGAATTGGTTGTAAGCCGGGAAGGAGAGAGGGTGATAGTATCCTCTTCGTCATTCAGAAGATAATCAACAGGGACCTCGAATAAATCTGCGATTGCCGTCAGCTTTTCGTGAGAAGGCTGGCGGCCCTTTTTTCGTAACCTGCAATAGCAGAGCGGGAGACATGGATACAGTCAGCAACATTTTCCTGAGTCATATTAAATTTTTTGCGTAATTTGCGTAGCTTCTGACCGAATGACACTTGCCAGGTCTCCTTTCTTTGTATTTTGGTATATTTTACCAAGTGTTATGTGAGAAAAAGATAAGTGTGGCAGATGTAAACAAAAAGTAGCGAAAAAGTTCCGTTCTGGAACATGATAATACCCGTTGACACTGTCTGGAAAAGAATCTATAATTTAGTTATATAAAAGATACCAAGGTCAAAAGGTCTGAAACCACCGAGAGTGCATCGCACGAAACAATCCGTAAGTATCATAGTTGTGGGCTTTTGACCCCAACGTCATTATAGAAAGAAGAGAAGTGAGAGGATTATAAGAGTATGATTATAGCAGGCAATGATGAGGCAAAAAGAAGTAAGATATGGCGAGTGGTTACCCTTGTATCCTCAGTGCTGATCATTTTAATCGCAGTATATCTGCTGACGAGAATGTTCACGACTAATCCAGTAGTAGGAACCTGGGAAAGTGAGGATGCAACGATTGCGCTAAAGATTGAGAAGAACGATACGATTCAGGTAGATATCACGGATATTGCGGAGAATACAGATGCAGCCGTAGAGATGAATTACAGCGTAGATATGAAGTCAAAGATTATTACCATCACAAAAGATGAGGAGCAGATTGACAAGGCAGTTGAGAAAGCGGACGGTGCATATACAAAAGAAGATCTGGAGAATGTACTGGATGATCTGGATTCATCTTTTTCATACAGCATAGATGGCAATCAGCTGACGCTTACAGAACGAGAATATGGGGAACAGTTCACGTTCATCAGAAAGTAGGTATCAGACAAAAGAAACCTAAAACGAAAATATCAGGAAATCTGCCGTGTGGCAGGTTTTCTGTATGTGAAGGAGCAAAAATTATGTACAGAGATCACACGAAAGAAGTTCAGATTGGAAATGTTACGATCGGAGGAGGGAATCCGATCAGAATACAGTCAATGACAAATACGAAGACGGAAGATGTGGAGGCGACTGTTGCCCAGATTCTTGCTCTCGAGAAAGCTGGCTGTGAGATCATCCGCTGCGCTGTGCCGAATATGGATGCAGCGAAAGCAATTGGTGAGATCAAGAAGCAGATTCATATTCCACTTGTGGCAGATATTCATTTTGATTATAAGCTGGCGATTGCAGCGATTGAGAACGGGGCAGATAAGATTCGTATTAATCCGGGTAATATTGGAGATGAGCAGAGAGTCCGTGCTGTTGTTGAAAAAGCAAAAGAGTACGGTGTTCCAATTCGTGTTGGTGTGAATAGTGGATCACTGGAAAAGCATCTGGTAGAGAAATATCATGGGGTGACTGCAGAGGGACTTGTAGAGAGTGCCCTGGACAAAATACAGCTTATCGAGGAGATGGGATATAATAATCTTGTAGTCAGTATCAAATCTTCTGATGTTATGATGTGTGTAAAGGCACATGAACTGATCGCCAAGAAATGCCCATACCCATTACACGTAGGAATTACAGAGGCAGGAACATTATTGGCAGGTAATATAAAATCCTCAGTAGGTCTTGGACTGATTCTTGGACAGGGAATCGGAGATACAATCCGTGTGTCACTGACTGGATCACCACTAGAAGAGATCAAGACAGCGAAGATTATTTTAAAGACACTGGGACTTCGCACAGGTGGAATTGAGGTTGTATCCTGTCCGACATGCGGAAGAACCCAGATTGATCTGATCGGACTTGCAAATCAGGTCGAAGAGATGGTTGCAGATATCCCACTGGACATTAAGGTCGCAGTTATGGGCTGTGTGGTCAATGGACCGGGAGAAGCAAAAGAAGCAGATATTGGAATTGCCGGAGGAAAGGGAGAAGGACTCCTGATCAAAAAAGGCGAGATTGTAAAAAAAGTAAAAGAAGAGGAACTATTAGAGACATTGAGACAGGAGCTGTTGCATTGGAATGAGTAAACCATTCTTTGAAGTATTCCCTACGTTAAAGGCAGGGGAAGATATACGTAATATGTTCGAAGGAGCGCAGGTATTTAAAAAGTGACGACCAACTCTGACCGGACATTTTTAAGAGTACATACAGTAAGCCGTCATCTGATTCAGAAAACATTGGTATACGAGATGGAGCACCTGATCAAGAACCAGCTTTTCGGAAGAAGTGCCGTGCAGGTAGAGATTCGAGAAAAGTATGAGCTGTCCGGACAGTACACGCCAGAGAATGTGATGGCGGAGTATCTGGACAGCTTTCTTGCGGAGCTGGATACAAGAAGTGTTGTAGAACGCAATATGCTGCAGAATGCGAAATGTACCTTTGAAGAAGGAAATATTCTTTGCATGCAGTTAATCGACACTGTTATTGCGCAAGGGAAAAAAGATTCTCTGACAGATTATTTAAAAGGTGTGTATGCAGACCGTTTCGGATTGCCCATTGAGATTCGTGTCATGTATCAAGAACCAAAAGAAAGTACTTTGAAATACAATGATATGCGTCTGCAGCAGGAAGTAGACAGTATACTGGATCAGGTTGAGGCTGTACAGAAGCAAAAATGAGGAAAAAAATGCAGGAAAAAGAAGCAAAGTCTGGGGAAAAAGAAACATCTGGAAGCGGACAGGGTGGAAAAAAATTTCCGGAGACGGAAAAAAATTCTGGCAGTCCTGCAAAAGGTGGATTTTTCAAAGGGCAGTGGATTAAAGAAGGGTGGCTTTCGTGATAAGAAGGTGTTTGTGAAATCTGCGAAGATGGATCTTGATGAGTCAGGTTTGATTTACGGACGTCCATTGACGATGAGCCGATTGAACTGTCAACCGTGATTGGTGAGATGGGAGAAATTACATTTCGAGGAAAAGTCATTAGCTTTGATACAAGAGAAATCCGCAATGAAAAGACCATTGTCATGTATGCAGTGACAGACTTTACTGATACGATCATGGTCAAGATGTTCGTGCGTAATGATCAACTTGCAGATGTACTGGCTGAAATTAAAATGGGTGCATTCCTGAAAATTAAAGGCGTGACCAATATTGATAAATTTGACGGCGAACTTGTCATTTCTTCTGTGTTTGGAATTAAGAAAATTTCTGATTTTACAGAATCCAGAAAAGACAATGCGGTAGAAAAGAGAGTGGAGCTCCACTGTCATACGAAAATGAGTGACATGGACGGAGTTTCCGAGGTCAAAGATCTTGTAAAGAGAGCACATGACTGGGGGCATAAGGCAATTGCGATTACAGATCATGGTGTGGTACAGGCGTTCCCGGACGCGAATCATTATATTGAGACACTGGATAAAGACGATCCATTTAAAGTTATTTATGGTGTGGAAGGATATCTGGTCGATGGCACACTCAAAACCGATACGGTCAATCTGGCGACTATCGCCATTGCCTGTGCCGTCGGATATCTCAATTTCCGCCGCGTTGCGCCAGGTTGGTGTGTCGACCGCCCACACTTAGTCAAACTGGTCGAAAACCTGTTTAGCCGCGAAAGTTTTGCTCGCACCGAACCGCCAAAGGCTTGATGCGCGATATGTCCTCCTGACCCATCTCACGTTACAATCCGTGGTTATGTTAAACGCCCTTCTCCGTGTGAGAGGGCCTTGATCAGCCAGGTTTCCTATGACAACCGAAACGCGTTCCCTCTATAGTCAACTTCCGGCTATTGATCGCTTATTGCGCGATAGCTCCTTCCTTTCTTTGCGTGATACTTATGGTCACACCCGCGTGGTGGAATTGTTGCGTCAGATGCTCGACGAAGCGCGAGAAGTGATTCGTGGCAGCCAGACGCTGCCTGCGTGGTGTGAAAACTGGGCGCAAGAAGTCGATGCCCGGTTGACGAAAGAAGCGCAGAGCGCGCTGCGTCCGGTGATCAACCTGACGGGAACCGTGCTGCATACCAACCTTGGACGAGCTTTACAGGCGGAAGCCGCGGTGGAAGCCGTTGCGCAGGCTATGCGTTCGCCAGTGACCCTCGAGTACGATCTGGACGACGCCGGACGCGGACATCGCGATCGGGCGCTGGCGCAACTGCTGTGCCGTATTACGGGGGCGGAAGATGCCTGTATCGTCAATAACAATGCGGCGGCGGTGTTATTGATGTTGGCGGCCACTGCCAGCGGGAAAGAGGTGGTAGTATCTCGCGGCGAATTGGTGGAGATTGGCGGCGCGTTTCGTATTCCCGATGTTATGCGTCAGGCAGGTTGCACCCTACACGAAGTAGGGACCACCAACCGCACGCACGCGAATGATTATCGTCAGGCGGTGAATGAAAATACCGCACTGTTGATGAAAGTACATACCAGTAACTACAGCATTCAGGGGTTCACCAAAGCGATAGATGAAGCGGAACTGGTGGCGCTCGGCAAAGAGCTGGATGTTCCCGTAGTGACTGATTTAGGCAGTGGCTCGCTGGTCGATCTTAGCCAGTACGGTTTGCCGAAAGAGCCAATGCCGCAGGAGTTGATTGCGGCGGGCGTCAGTCTGGTGAGTTTCTCCGGCGACAAGATTGTTAGGCGGGCCGCAGGCAGGAATTATTGTTGGTCAAAAAAGAGATGATCGCCCGCCTGCAAAGCCACCCGCTGAAGCGTGCATTACGCGCGGATAAAATGACCCTCGCGGCGCTGGAAGCCACGTTGCGTCTTTATTTACACCCTGAAGCTCTGAGTGAAAAATTACCGACCCTGCGCCTGCTTACCCGCAGCGCAGAGGTCATTCAAATCCAGGCACAACGTTTACAGGCTCCCCTTGCCGCACATTACGGCGCGGAGTTTGCGGTACAGGTTATGCCATGTCTTTCGCAGATTGGCAGTGGTTCGCTGCCGGTTGATCGCCTGCCGAGCGCGGCATTAACGTTTACACCCCATGATGGACGCGGTAGCCACCTTGAGTCATTAGCCGCCCGCTGGCGTGAATTGCCAGTGCCGGTGATTGGTCGTATTTATGACGGACGATTGTGGCTGGATTTACGCTGCCTTGAAGATGAGCAACGGTTTTTGGAGATGTTGTTGAAATGATTATTGCGACTGCCGGACACGTTGACCACGGCAAAACAACCTTATTGCAGGCGATTACTGGCGTAAATGCTGACCGTCTGCCGGAAGAAAAAAAGCGCGGCATGACCATCGATCTCGGCTATGCCTACTGGCCGCAGCCGGATGGTCGCGTGCCTGGTTTTATCGACGTACCCGGTCATGAAAAGTTTCTTTCCAACATGCTGGCGGGCGTTGGTGGTATCGATCACGCGCTGTTGGTGGTGGCGTGCGATGACGGCGTGATGGCGCAGACCCGTGAGCATCTGGCGATTTTGCAGCTGACCGGTAACCCGATGCTGACAGTGGCGCTGACCAAGGCCGATCGCGTGGACGAAGCGCGTGTTGATGAGGTTGAACGCCAGGTAAAGGAGGTGCTGCGGGAATACGGTTTTGCTGAGGCAAAACTGTTTATCACCGCAGCAACCGAAGGTCGGGGAATTGATGCCCTGCGCGAGCATCTGCTTTCAGTTACCAGGACGTGAACACGCCAGCCAACATAGTTTCCGCCTCGCGATCGACCGCGCATTTACCGTAAAAGGTGCCGGGCTGGTCGTCACCGGTACGGCGTTAAGCGGGGAAGTGAAGGTAGGCGATTCACTCTGGCTGACTGGTGTAAATAAACCGATGCGTGTACGTGCGCTGCATGCACAAAACCAGCCAACAGAAACCGCCCATGCCGGGCAGCGTATCGCGCTTAACATCGCGGGTGATGCGGAAAAAGAGCAGATTAACCGTGGCGACTGGCTGCTTGCCGATGCGCCGCCAGAGCCGTTCACACGGGTGATTGTCGAGCTTCAAACCCATACGCCGCTGACCCAGTGGCAGCCGCTGCATATTCACCACGCCGCCAGCCACGTTACGGGACGCGTTTCGCTGCTGGAAGATAACCTTGCCGAGCTGGTGTTCGACACGCCGCTGTGGCTGGCGGATAACGATCGCTTAGTGCTGCGCGATATCTCGGCCCGCAACACGCTGGCGGGGGCGCGTGTGGTGATGCTTAACCCGCCGCGTCGCGGTAAACGTAAGCCGGAATATCTGCAATGGCTGGCGTCTCTTGCACGGGCGCAGAGCGATGCCGATGCGTTATCTGTTCATCTGGAACGCGGCGCGGTTAACCTTGCGGATTTCGCCTGGGCGCGCCAGCTCAACGGCGAAGGGATG
>ENA-OPZZ01001897-OPZZ01001897.1-human-gut-metagenome-genome-assembly--contig:-NODE-1897-length-11551-cov-2.867735_pt1 | contig 11551 bp, 14 predicted proteins | sample MGYA00242487_ERZ504511 | MGnify/ENA primary metagenome ERZ504511 (study PRJEB26092, sample SAMD00036241) | human gut metagenome | host: Homo sapiens | study: EMG produced TPA metagenomics assembly of... | reverse complement strand
AGTTGTGGCCGGTGCCGCGCGAGATCTGGCCCATCATGGGCACGAGCAGGTCGGCGTCGGTGGCTGTGGGGTTCACCGCGACATAGCCGATGCGTTCGCCAGGCAGGCTCAGCGACTTCGACCACGAGTAGCAGGTCAGCGAGTTCGCGTAGAAGCTGGCCGGGTAGGGCTGGGTGGCGCCGTCGAACACGATTTCGCGGTACGGTTCGTCGCTGATCAGGAAGATATCGTGGCCGTATTCGACCTGCTTGGCGGTCAGGATCGCGGCCAGACGCTTGAGCGTGTCCGCTGAATACACCGCGCCGGACGGGTTGTTCGGGGTGTTGATAAGCACGACCTGCACGTTCGGGTTAAGTGCAGCCTCGAATGCGTCGAAGTTGATTTGGAAGTTCTCGGTGTCGGCCGGCACGATGGTCAGCTTGGCGCCGGCGCCCTTGACGTACGGCTGGTATTCGGGGAAGTAGGGGGCGAAGGTGATGATCTCATCGCCCGGCTTGGTCACCGCACGCATCGCGTGGGACAGCGCGCCCGCCGCGCCCGTGGTCGGGAAGATGTGGTTGCCGGTGTATGCCATGCCGAAACGTTCGTTGAGGTTTTCGGCGATCGCGTCCTTGACGGATGGGATACCGAGCGAGGGAGAGTAGCCGTGGATGGCCACCGGATCGCCGTTTTCGTAGAGGTCGACCATGGCGTCGGTGAAGGATTTCGGAGCCGGCACCGAGGGATTGCCAAGGCTGTAATCGAACACGTTCTGGTAGCCGATTTCGGCACCGCGGCTCGTGGCGTACTCGCTCAGCTCGCGAATCACGGACTTGCCGCCAAGCATGGCCTTGTATTCCTCATTGATCATGGCTGTTCTCCTCGCATGGTTGTACTGGTATGCACCACGCTACTACTATCGCGGCCGGTTTGCGCCATTTGCCGCGCCGTGCCTAAGCTGGCTGTTCTATTTGTTCTATTTGTTCTATTAACTGTCGAAACCGCGGAATAACGCCGATTTCCGCTACAGCTCCATGATTATCCACAACCGTTCATAGCGAGCGCTGTGGGACGGCGGGCGGAAAACGGCCGAATCCGCGTGCCGTCCCACACCTCGTGCAATCCACGTTTCGGGAAAGCACCACCGTAAGACCGGCGCGCATCCGCATCCACGACAGGAGCCTTACCGGCCGTAATCCCGCACTCGATTATTTTTTTCTGACAGGGAATCGAACCCGAAACACTAACCCATGCACGCCCCACCGCAAACAGCGAATAACCAAATGTATGCATTTTCGGCACCATGAGCGAAGGAGTTCGCAAACACAACAGTGATTGGCATATACGGCATCGACCGGATGAACAGCATCGCGTCCTCATAGGTCAAGACCCACTGGGACTCGTCGCCCTTGGGTATAGGGACATTGCCTGTGTCATAGTCGTTAAGCAGCACAAGACTCGGCAAATATCGTTCCAAGATCTCGGCGGTGCCAGCAATTTCCGGTTCGGTGGACCTCGATAGCACCTTGACGACGGCGTGAAGTGCGTCAAGCCGCTTGCGATTGATGGTATAACCATCAACGAGATGCTGCTTCAGAACTGAGTTGGCCCATCGCCGGAAATAGATGCCTTCCTTGGATTTGACGCGGTATCCGACCGACAGGATCATATCCAGGTTGTAATGCTCGACTTGGTATGTCTTACCGTCAGATGCAGTTGTCGCAAATTTTGCGACACTGAAATCCATTGAGCTCTTCCCTTAATGCATTGCCGACATGCTTGCCGATTGTTTTGATATCGCGGCCAAACAGCAAGGCCAATTGCTGTCTGTTAAGCCACACCGTGTCCTCGTCTACCTTCACATCGAGGTGCACGGTGTGGTCCGCGCTCTCATACAAGCAATCTGCCGCTTCAGTTCCTCGCCAGTCATGAGATCGCCTTTCTTTTTTCGGGCGTCTGTAAATCATGTCGTTGTCGTCGCTAAATTATGCATCCAGTTTATCAGGGCAGTCGAACGTTTGTTCGATTACTGTATCTCTCATATTTGTATGACTTTCCCGGCTCCCGCCATCAATCACCAGTCGCAGGTAATCGCGGTCGGCGGACTTGCGGCGTGGCACGAAACGACTGATGATGGAGTCCTTCTTGCCGCGGTTCTTCACGTACAGGAAACCGAACACGGAGAACACGACCGCGCCGATGAAGTTGACGACCAGATCCTCCATCGTGTCGATCAGACCGATGTCGAGGTAGCCGCCGAGGCCCAGGTCTTGGCCATTGACCGTGACCTGGGTAATGTCGTTGATGCGAATCGCATGGTTGGTGTGCGTGGGGTCGAGCATCACCGAGCTGATGGAATGCACGATGGCGTCCTTCTGCATGTCGAACCCGAACAACTGGTCCATGCCGAATTCGAAGAACTCCCAGATCACGCCGATGGTCATGGAGAAGCAGAAGGACACGATCGCCAGATACAGGGGCGAAAGCTCGAACTTCACCCGGTCGGACCGGTTGAGCAGGTCGACCAGCGAGAAGCCGATCGCCGCAGCGAGGAAGCCGTTCATCGTATGCAACACCGTGTCCCAGAACGGGAAGATCTCATAGAACGAACTGATCTCGCCAAGAATCTCAGCCGAGAACACGAACACCAGCACGATGACTTCCAGCACCGAAGGCAGCTCGATGCGGAACTGCACCTGGATGAACGCCGGCGCCAACAGCAGCAGCAACGTCAGGATGCACAGGAACACATTTTCGTAGTCGCCGTTAAAGAACTGGAGTATTGCCATGGCGAGCACCAGCATGCGCAGCACCACATAGACCGCGAATGAGCTTTTGTGTTCGCGGATTTCCATGCCCACGGCTCGGCTCATGGTTTTCCAGCGTACGCGCCAGGACGGTTTGCGTTGTGCGTCGTGCTGTTGCGACTGTTTCCGGGTCATCCTTACCTCTTTCTCGCATTGTTCTCGCGCCAGTCTATCCGAACCTGCTCACAGGCAATCGGCAAGAACGGGCGATAGTCTGGCCGCACGAACCGAACGGAAACCGATACTGTCTCGATTGTGGGCCACGCGAATCATCCGACAATGCTCGATGAGGCCATTACGCCGGCTCCTCATGGCTACTGGTCGTAGGGCTGGCAATCATGGCCATGCCGGTAGTTTGGGCTATCGTGAGGTGTGCGAGATGGGCTTTGTGCCGGCTGGCAGCAAATCCAAGCAGCGAAACAACGGAATGAACGAAGCGAAAGGAACGGTATCTGATGACTCCGATTGAATTGTCAACCCGACGCCGGGTTACGGGACTGACTTCGGATGAGTTCGCCAGGCTGTTCGTCTCTTTGCAGCGTGAAGTGGACGGCGAAGCCGCGCATTGGAGCGCCACGGATGTCGAATCCTGGGAGCTGGTCGGCCCGCCGGTGACCGCCGAACAGCATCTCATCGACACGTTCGCCGCGGCCAACGAATTCGTGGCCACGCTTGCGGACCGCCTGTACCACACGATTATGCCAGTCACGGAAGAATCGGTCATCACCGCATACGCTGATGACCTCACATTCTGGGCATCGCATCCGGACCTTGGCGGAGTGCCGTGCGCATTATGGAACATCGCCGCACTGCAGGCGGCCGAATGGGCCCGCAAGGAAACCGGCATCGCCTGTGAACTGGACGTGCGCGAACCGCTGGTGTGACAGCTGAGCTCAAACATGCGTAGGTAACGGCATGGTTTGAGGACTATGGTGTTGCGTTATCGGTCGGAAAGGATGTGATGGTGGGGCGTCATAGCAAAAAAGCGCGTGGCCAGTCGAGGAGATATGCGCGAAAGCCCTCCGTTTGGAGCGAAATTCGCGGCTATCTGCTGACAGTGATCGCGGTGATGCTGGTCGTGTTGCTGGGACGTACCTTCGTGTTCAACGTATATGTGATTCCATCCCGCAGCATGGAAGACACGTTGCAAATCGGCGACCGCGTATTTGCCTCGCGATTGACTCCGAGACTCTTTACACTGCACCGTGGCGACATCATCGTGTTCAAAGATCCCGCAGACTGGATGGAGGGGGAGCAGCTTCCCACCAATCTGATGTCGATAATCGACAGCAATCGTTACCTAATCAAACGTGTCATCGGTCTGCCCGGCGATACCGTCGCCTGCAAGGGATCCGGGGAGCCCATCACGGTCAACGGCAAACCCATTGATGAAAGCGCTTATCTTAAGTCCGGCGTGAATCCAAGCGACAGCCCTTTTTCCGTAACCGTTACTGACGGCAACGTGTTCGTGCTTGGTGATAATCGCTCCAATTCCAGAGATTCTCGATACCATCTTGACGACGGCAACAATGGGCTAGTGCCATACGACGATATCCAAGGTGTGGCGTTGTTCCGCTTCTGGCCATTTACGAGAATCGGCATACTGAACTGAGTTTGGCGTGAATCCACGAGTTGATACGTGCCGCACGGTCCGGTGCATCCTGCAGCCGGACCGTTACCGGAACTCTCCCCCCGAAATCTGACGACCCCCCTGTCTCACAGCTATCGTACAGCTCCGATACGGGAAACGTGCGGGTGATTCCATAACGACTACGTACTTCAGGAAGTGACGTGTATCACACTATGGTCATGTGTTCAGTCGCGCGCGACCCAAAGCGTATCGAGGTCGTCGGCCTCGGTCGCCTTTTTGCGCTTGCGTACCCACTGTTGCAGGAAATACGCCCCATAGCAGGCCACGATGAACACGAGCTCGGCCACGAGCGCGAACCGTTGCTCCACGTCGAAAATCACCAATACGAACGATGCGGTGCACAGGATGAACGCCGCCCAAGACACGTACGGATAGCCGGGCGTGCGGTATTTGAGTTCGCTGGTGGAATGGCCGGACTCCAGCCAACGGCGACGGAACACGATCTGGCAGTAGGCGATGGCGATCCACACCACCACGGCGGACAGGCCGGAAAGCGCCACCAGCACCAGGTACACAGTCGAGGCGGCGATCACGGAAGACAGGAGCGCCAGCAGGCCACCGGCCATCGCGGCGCACAAGGCGAGCATCGGCACGCCGCGACGGTTCGTTTTGGCGAACCAGCGCGGAATCATGCCTTCGTTGCCCATCGACCACACCATGCGCGTGGAGGCGTACAGGCCGGAATTCGAGGCGGAGAGCACGGCCGTGAGCACCACGAAATTCATGATGTCGCCCGCATAGGGGATGCCGATGCTGTTGAAGACGAGCACGAACGGGCTTTCGCCCACGCCGGCCTTGCGCCACGGGATCAGCGCGCACATCACGGTGATCGAGCCGATGAAGAACAGCACCAGGCGCCACAGCGTGGTGTGGATGGCCTTCGGCACGGTGGTTTCCGGGTCGCGCGTCTCGCCGGCGGTCACGCCGATGAGCTCGGTGCCGGAGAACGCGAAGTTGACGGTCAGAATCGTGGCGAACACTGGCATGAACCCGTTGGGGAAGATGCCGTCCTTAACGAGGTTGCCGAACATCGGAGCATGCTGGTAGCCGGCAATCGGAATAACGCCGAATATGGCGAGCAGGCCGATGACGATGAACGCGCAGATAGCGAACACCTTGATCGAGGCGAACCAGAATTCCGCTTCGGCGAAGAGCCGCACCGACAAGGCGTTTAAGGTGAAGATGAGAATGATGCACGCCGCGCTCCACACCCATGTGGGGCTGTCCGGGAACCAGCGTTGCATGAGCAGGCCGGCGGCGGTGAATTCGGAGCCGAGCGCCACCGTCCAGGTGAGCCAATACTGGATTGCGATCACGAAGCCGGTGCCAGGGCCGATGAACTTCTCGGCATACACATGGAAGGAGCCGGTCACCGGCATGGCCACGGACAGTTCGCCGAGCGTGAGCATGACCAGGTAGACGATCAGCGCGCCGATGCTGTATGCCAGGATCGTGCCGATGGGGCCCGCCTGCTGGATGGTGTATCCGGAGCTCAGGAACAGGCCGGTGCCGATCACGCCGCCTAATGAGATCATCTGCAGGTGGCGGGATTCCATGCCGCGCTTCAGGTTGGTATGTAGGGCGTGCTCGTCTTTGCCATCATGTGACGACTCGGACTGGCTGGTTTGCGCTGGTTGGTTCACCTGTTCCGAATGGCTTCGACGGCCATCCGTCTGAATCTGCGGTTCCTGTTGCGAGGACGGCGACTGTGCCGCCGTGTCGGTGTCGGGCTGACTCATGTTTCTCTCTTTGCCATGCGTGCGTTCCATAGGCGTCGTCGTGACGGCCCGGAATAGTATACCCGCACCGAGGATATAGCTGCGCTGCATGATGCTGAGTCAAAATCAGCTTCAAGGGGCTGATTTGGCGTTTGCCGGAGGTCTACTTCCGTTTCAAGGGGCTGGTCAACTGGCGGAACGCAGATAGAAATGGCATTGTTCTATCGCTATTCCGCCGTTTTTAACCAGTGGTTACTTTGGCATCAGCCCCTTGAAACGGAAGTAGATGTTCCGCAAAGTCAAAATCAGCCCCTTGAAACGGAGATAGGCACTCGCAGCGGCTACTTCACCTTCTGGATACGCAGCACGAACACGGCAGCGCACACGGCCATGACGATGGAGATGGCGAACGCCGGCGTGTAGGTGCCGGTCGTGGTCTTGACCACGGAGGTGATGGTGGGACCGACTGCTTGGCCGAGCGTGGTGGCCAGGTTGAGGATGCCGAGGCCCTTACCGGCCTCTTCCTTGTTCGGCAGCACGTCGACGTTGAGCGCTTGGTCGATGGCTGAGTACACGCCGTAGCCGAAGCCGGCGATGCCCGCATACAGGTACATGCCCGTGACGCTCGGCATGATCCACGGCATCGCGGTGCCAATCGCGAACAGCAGCGAGGTGATGATGACTGGTACCTTGCGCGTGTGCATCTTGTCGGAGATCGGGCCGGAGATCAGCGAAGCGGTCAGGGAAACGACCATGGTGATGATGGACATGGTGGCGATGGTGCCGGCAGCCTCGGTCTTGGTCTGGTGCACGTAATCCTCGACGATGTAGAGTTGGTACACGGAGATCATCTGGTAGCTGAGCAACATGCACACTCGGCAGCCGAACGCCTTGTAGAAGTCACGCGAGGTGGAGAACTTCGGGAAGTGGAAGGAGACAGCGAGATCCTTGAGCGTCATCTTGGTGCGTTCCATGTCCTTTGAGGATTCCTCGCGAGGTCAGATGTCAAGCGCCACGAATCCGGAAGCCCATGATCACGGCGCCGATGATGAAGCCGGCTTGCGCATTGTTGATCATGCGAGAGCCGATCATGGTGCCGATGGGCTGGCCGGTGACCATGCCGCCGCCGTAGAAGGAGTCGGTGCCGCACAGCTTAGGCATCGCGATTATGTGCCTCGTGCTCATCATCCGTATCTGTCTATTGCCTCTCTTCTTCTCCCAAATGCGCGCGACGCAGCGTATGCAGGTGCTCCAACCGCAAATCCAACGTATCCAACGCAAGTACGCCGCGCGTAAGGATCCGCGTTCCAAAGAAGCCATGCAACGTGAAATTATGGCTTTGCAGCAGCGGCATAACGCCAATCCGCTCGGTTCATACCTGCTTCGCTGATTCAGGCGCCGATTCTGTGCTCGCTGTTCTACACGCTGCAATCCCTGCCCGCAAGCGCCGCCGGGAATGCGGAACCGTTGAGCGGCATCGACCGCGTCATGGCGGGCGACATCGAATCATCGTCCATATTCGGCGTGCGCATCGCCGACTCGTTCGGCACGGTCGTCTCGCCGCAGTCGCACGTCGTCATCGGCGTGGCCGTGGCGTTGATGTGTCTGATGTTGTTCGCGATGCAGTGGCTGCTCATCCATCGCAATACGCCGAAGGACGCCATGGATTCACCGCAGTTCCGCACGCAGAAGCTGACCGCGTTTGTGTTCCCGGCCATCTACGTGGTGTCGGGCGGCACCTTGCCGTTCGGCGTGCTGCTGTACTGGCTGACCAATAACCTGTGGAACTTCGGCCAGACGCTCTGCCAACTGCGATGGTTTCCGGCGCCCGGATCCGAGGCGGGGAGCGCAAGGCCGAACGCGACCATGAGCGGGAGAACCGGCATCGCGCCGCCTCCGGATTGCCGTCTTTGGAAGAAGAGCGCGCGGCGGCCGCGCGTGAGGAGGCCCACGTGCGCCGCGAGCGTGAAAAGTCGGTCGCCAGCCGCAATCGCAGACAGCGCAAGAACGTGCAGCTCGCCAAGCGTTGATGGCACATGGGAGAGGTTACGGGGGATGCGCTGAGACCCTCGTCCCCGGAACGGTTCGAAGTGCTATACTGCTTGCACTACGCTGCGATGCCTGAGCGCAAACGGATCCAAGACCTTACGATGACAGGATGAACGATGATGGCCACGAACCGCACGTTACTGGAACAGGCCCGAGAATTGCAGGCGCTGGCCCAGACCGGACTGATGTACTGCAAGGACCCCTTCGACCGGGAGCGCTACGAGCGTATCCGCGCGATGGCGGTCGACATGCTCTCCACGCAGGTTGATGCGCCGGCCGGACAGGTGAGTCGACTGCTCAGCGCCGGATATCCGACGCCGAAACTCGACACTCGTGCGGCCATCTTCGATGAAGAAGGCAGGATCCTCATGACGCATGAGAACAGCGGGGAATGGTCACTGCCCGGAGGCTGGGTCGACGAGAACCAGTCCATTCGGTCCAACGCCGTCAAGGAGGTCAAGGAGGAGACTGGGCTCGATGTGAGGGGCGAGCGACTCATCGCGGTGCAGGACTGCGCCAATCACAACGCGCTGACCTATCCGTACGGGGTGCTCAAGTTCTTCGTATTGTGCAGCCGCGCCGGCGGTTGGTTCTCGGCCAACATCGAAACGACGGAAATCCGCTACTTCGAGGAAGACCGGTTGCCGCGGCTTTCGGAAACAAGAAACACCGCGGAACAAATCGCCATGTGTTTTGCGGCCCACCGCGATCCCGACTGGATGACGCTATTTGAGTGAACCCCGTGAAGGCATCCGCACATGCGCGTTGCGCGGCGCCGCCTGGTCATCGTGCCGACGGCGAGCATCGGTTCCGAACACTGACGCCGAACCGTCGAAGCCGTTCCTGTGGAAAATCCGTGTCCAGGCCATGCAGAACCAGGTGGCCATCGTCATGTGCAACCGGGTCGGCAAGGAAGGCGATGTGACGTTCGCCGGCCAATCGGTGGTGGTGGACCCGTACGGCAACGTCGTCAGCAAGGCCGACGACCAAGAACAGTTGATTATCGCCGACATCGATCTCACACAGACCGCAGCAGCGCGCAACAGCGGCCATTCCTGGAACTGCGACGACCCGATGGTACGACTGAAGGGGCGAATGGGTATAAGCAATGTCACGATTCGCCGCACCCATCAGCCGCATTCGTGCCGGCCTACAGATACATGACCATACGCAGATTGCAGCCAGCTGGTGCAAGGCGGGAATGTGAAGTCATTGTGCGTTTGCTTCGCGAAGCCGCGCAATGCCGGATTCAAAGCAGCTGCTCATCATTGCTATGGATGCGGGACTGAATGGTCACTTCTCTTGGACCGCCGGTCTCACTGGGAGCTAGCGCGTCACCGTCGTTGTTCCAGAAGCGCAATGCGCCTTGTCGGGTCTCATCGTTGACGGATAGCAAGAGATCTCCCTCAAATAGTGTGCGTGCTGTGCGATGCTCCGAACGAGCATCTTGATGTTCTGCACGAAGCATGAGGTTCCTGCCCCAACGATCCGGCATGCAGTCTTGAAAGATGCGATGCATCGCATTATGCTCGGCCGGGAACGTTCCGGGGGAGAGGGGCATCTCTGGACAGAGGGATACTGCGTTTGAAGAGCGCATATAGGCCGTATCGTATGTGAAATGTGCCGATTCGATGCCGCGCCTGATACTGGTGAATAATTTCCCGACGGTGACGTCTGTGCCGTTGAACTGCAGGGTGACGATTGCTTCCATGATGTGTTGCGCCTCCTGCTGTACTATCGAATACGTTTTGGAGTGTCTTCGTCGGCGCGTAATTTGCCGATATCTGTGTTAAGAGGGTCCGTCGCTTGCTGTACGCCGTCCAGCAGTCCAAGCAGACGAGCAATGCGGAGGAAGTTCTCAAAGCTGCCATTACCCGTACGCAGCATTTTGGTGACCGTTGGCATGGATAATCCAGCCCGCTCGGCCAGCAAGGCTACGGGAATGCGCTGTTGTCTGCGCGCCAAATCGAGGTTGGCGGATATCTGACGCATCGCCCGACTGACCGGGATTGGTGTGCGTGTCGGCATATTGGCACCTCCTATCCCAAATTTAAACATAAATTTGTATGGACTAGCCTTATGCGGAGGTTACGCCAATATACGACAAGAACGAACCAACGTCAGCCCGGAATCTTTTCGACGATGGTGTTCAAGGTGTCGAAAGTCTCATCGATTTGGTCCACTACCTGCTTGCCCTGGTTGACCATTTCGGTGATCTGTTCCGTGCGGGGTTGCGGCAGCGCATGAATCGACGTCTTGACGCGCTTCAAGACCGCACCGGCGTCGGACAGGTCCTGCTTGATGGAAGCGATTTTGGGAATGGAAAGCGTGCCGTCGGAGAAGTTCATGCCGGACAGCAGCTCTTCGATATTGAAGTCCACCAACGTGCCCTGCGCGGCACTGTCGATTTTGGGCAGGGCGTTGGTCGCGGCGTCGGCGGCCGCATCCAGCATGCCGCGCACCGCCTTCACGTCCGAACCGTAATACAGCACGTATTCGGCGGCCTGCCATAGCATGCCCTGGGTTTCGTCTCGCGCCGCGACGATGTGACTGCCAGCGCTGTCCATCTGCTCAAGCGCCTGCTTGAAGTCGCCCTGCCCGACGGATTGCTGTGCTTCAGCCGCATATTCGCCCGCCTGCTGCGCCTCGCCGATCACCCGTTGTACCGACTGCCAGAACAGCCAGCCGGAAACGCCCACCGCCAGCAGAATAGCGACCAGTATTGCAATAACAACAGTGCCGGTATGTTTGCGCTTAGCCATAAGACCAATGTACCTGCCACTCTGACCAGCGTCATTCACGGATTAGCATCATGGCCGGGGCCTCATTCTGGCTCATCGGTATGTTATTGGCGATGCGTAGTGGTGGTTATGCGAGTGTCTTTTGATTAGTGCATTCGCTTTTTCGGAACGGGATTGCCGATTCTGCAGGAACCTATTCCGGTAGGTATGATTGTTTGCAATGAGGAGGTTGACATGACGGAACAAGAGATACGTGCGATGAGAGTGGCGGAAGCCGTCCATTCTGCCCGTATGGAAGGCGGCGGTGTCACATCCTCGTTTTTTGGCAGACGCGCGCGACTATATCGAAGAACAAATAGACGCACACGAATTGGTTAATCGTACACGTCGCCGATACGGTCTGGAATCCGTGTGATTGAACTGCCCGAAACCTTTGACACATATCTGATTCCCGGCACAAACGTACTGCGCAATCTTATCGGTGCCACAACCGTTACAGAACTTGAAGCGGCTGAAAACGATCTTGTATCTGCCAGAATGTTGGAATTCCAATCGAATCTTCCTGTCGCTCAAGGTACTTTGCGACAACTGCAGCAGATTCATCGA
>ENA-OPZZ01001895-OPZZ01001895.1-human-gut-metagenome-genome-assembly--contig:-NODE-1895-length-11557-cov-4.598600_pt1 | contig 11557 bp, 14 predicted proteins | sample MGYA00242487_ERZ504511 | MGnify/ENA primary metagenome ERZ504511 (study PRJEB26092, sample SAMD00036241) | human gut metagenome | host: Homo sapiens | study: EMG produced TPA metagenomics assembly of... | reverse complement strand
ATCAACCATGAGAAAGAATATGAGGAGATGCAGGTCACCCATACACAGAGCATACCCGTGCGTATATCAAGGTCCAGGATGGGTGCAATAGTTCTGTTCTTACTGCATCATTCCGTATGCGAGAGGACGTGTCAGAAGCCGTAACCTGGAACAATGTATTAGAAGAGGTGCGGACACTGGCTGCTTCCGGATATAAAGAAGTTGTGCTGACAGGAATCCATCTGAGTCTTATGGAATTGATACCGGGGAGAGCCTTCTGGAACTGATCCAGAAAGTACATGAAATTGACGGCATTAAAAGAATCCGGCTTGGATCTCTGGAGCCGAGGATCATTACAGAAGAATTGCTTCCAGTATTGCTGCACTTCCGAAGATGTGTCCGCATTTCATCTGTCATTACAGAGTGGCTGCAATGCGACCCTGAAGCGTATGAAATCGTCGTTACAGTGCAGAAGAATATATGGAAAAATGTGACCTTTTACGGAAATATTTCCACAATCCGGCACTGACAACAGATGTAATCGTAGGATTTCCGGGGGAGACGCAGGAAGAGTTTGCCGAGTCCATGGATTTTGTAGACCGCGTGAATTTCTATGAAACACACATTTTCAAATATTCCAGAAGAGCAGGAACAAAAGCAGCCGTGATGCCGGATCAGGTTCCGGAGGAAATAAAAAGTGAGCGAAGCACGAAAATGATCGAGCTTGGACATAGAAAACAGAAAGCTTATGAAGAAAAACTCCTTGGAACGACACAGGAAGTGCTGATGGAAGAGGCAGTTGAGACAGAAGACGGCATTTACCAGGTCGGGCATACGAAAGAATATGTTAAAATTGGTTTAAAAACAGAAGAAAATCTATCAAATCAACTGAAAAATGTTAAAATCGAAGATACAAAGCAAATAATTCATTGAATTTTGACAAATGATAGGTTAGAATAAGATTGAAGAAATGTAATTATGAAGATGTGAGAATAATTACAAAGTAATGTGAAGGACGTGAATAGTATGAAAGAATTAAGCAATACACAATTTTTTCAGGTAGAGAGTGCACCACAGATTCAGGCAAAAGATATTCTTGAAATTGTGTACAAGGCTCTTGTGGAAAAAGGGTATAATCCGGTGAACCAGATCGTAGGTTATATTATGTCAGGTGATCCGACTTATATTACCAGTTACAATGGTGCCCGCAGTCTGATTATGAAGATGGAACGGGATGAGCTGGTTGAAGAGATGTTCAAGACGTATATTGAGCATAATAAGTGGGGATAATATATATGAGGATTATGGGACTGGACTACGGTTCGCGTACAGTCGGGGTGGCTGTCAGTGATCCTTTGGGGATAACTGCGCAGGCTGTAGAGACTATATGCCGTAAGGACGAGAACAAGCTTCGGAAGACATGTGCCCGCATCGAGGAACTGGTGGCAGAGTATGAAGTTGAGAAGATTGTGCTTGGACTTCCGAAGCATATGAATAATGATATTGGAGATCGGGCGGAAAAATCTATGCAATTTGGTGAGATGATCGGACGACGGACCGGCCTTGAGGTCGTGATGTGGGATGAGCGTCTGACTACTGTTTCGGCAGAGCGGACTTTAATCGAGAATAAGGTAAGAAGAGAAGACCGCAAGAAGTATATTGACCAGATTGCGGCTGTTTTTATATTGCAGGGATACCTGGACTCCGCACACCTGAATAAAGAAGGGTAGAAGATTTATGGAAAAGATTACATTTGCGTCTGCAGATTCACAGGAAAATGAAGAGTTTTTTGTGTTGGAGCAGACAAAGTTAAATGGAGTATCTTATATTCTTGTCACGGATTCGGAAGAAGACGATGCAGAATGTTGGATTTTAAAAGACACGTCACCGGAGGAATCATCCGAGGCAATCTATGAGTTTGTGGAAGATGAAAAAGAACTGAATGGGATAATGGGAGTTTTTGAAGAACTTCTGGAAGATGTGGAAATTGAAAGGTAATGAATTATGTCAGTCAGTCAGGAGAGTTTTAAGAAAAAGTTAAAAGAAAAAGGGCTTAAAGTGACGAATCAGAGACTGCTTGTACTGCAGGTTCTTGCAGAGAATAAGGACAGACATCTGACTGCTGAAGATATCTATGAGCTCGTAAAAGAAGATTACCCGGAGATCGGGCTGGCAACCATTTACCGAACAGTGCAGTTGTTACTGGAAATGCAATTGGTGGATCGTATTAATCTGGATGATGGATGTGTGCGTTATGAGATCGGGGAGACGCTGGATGGCACAGGAAAGCACCATCATCACCATCTGATATGTAAAACATGTGGAAAAGTACTGCCTTTTAAAGACGACCTGTTGGATGAACTGGAGCGGCATATAGAAGAAGAGACAGGATTTCATGTGTTAGACCACGAATTAAAGTTCTACGGACAGTGCAGTGAATGTAGAAAGAAACAGAAATAGACCCTTTGTTACACTGGGGGTCTGTAATTACGTGGAGGTGTAAACTTGAAAAAAGAGAATATTGGAAGTATGCGTATCATTCCACTCGGGGGACTCGAGAAGATCGGAATGAACATTACTGCTTTCGAGTACGAAGACAGTATTATTGTTGTGGATTGCGGATTGGCATTCCCGGAGGACGGTATGCTTGGAATTGACCTTGTTATTCCAGATGTGACATACCTGAAAAACAATATTGAGAAAGTAAAAGGATTTGTTATCACGCATGGTCATGAGGACCATATTGGAGCATTAAGCTACATTTTACGGGAAATCAATATCCCAATCTATGCAACAAAGCTTACGATGGGTATTATAGAGAAGAAACTAACAGAGCACAATCTGCTTCGCTCAACGAGAAGAAAAGTAGTAAAACATGGACAGTCTATCAACCTTGGACAGTTCAGGATAGAATTTATTAAGACGAACCACAGTATCCAGGATGCAGCAGCACTTGCAATCTATTCCCCGGCAGGAATTGTTGTGCATACAGGAGACTTTAAGGTAGATTATACACCAGTCTTTGGAGATGCTATCGATCTTCAGAGATTTGCAGAGATTGGGAAAAAAGGAGTACTGGCACTTTTGTCAGACAGTACCAATGCGGAACGAAAAGGCTTTACACAGTCTGAACGTACGGTAGGTATTACCTTTGATCATATATTTGCAGAACATCAGAATACAAGAATCATCATTGCGACATTTGCGTCTAATGTAGATCGTGTACAGCAGATCATCAACTCAGCGTGCAAGTATGACCGTAAGGTTGTGGTAGAAGGACGCAGTATGGTGAATATCATTCAGGTAGCACAGGAACTCGGATACTTGAATGTTCCGGAGAACACGATGATCGAGATTGACCAGCTTAAGAATTATCCGCCGGAGAAGACGGTTCTGATCACGACCGGAAGCCAGGGTGAGTCTATGGCGGCTCTTTCCAGAATGGCGGCAGACATTCACAAGAAGGTAACAATCATGCCAGGCGATACAGTTATTTTAAGCTCTAACCCGATCCCTGGAAATGAGAAATCCGTATCCAGAGTTATCAATGAGCTGTCTGAGAAAGGTGCAAATGTTATCTTTCAGGATGCTCATGTATCCGGACATGCGTGCCAGGAAGAATTAAAGCTGATTTATTCACTGGTCAAACCAAAGTATGCAATACCGGTACATGGTGAGTACCGTCACAGAAAGGCGAATGCGAACCTGGCAAAATCTCTTGGAATTCCAAAAGAGAATGTCTTCATGCTTCAGTCCGGAGATGTACTGGAAGTCAGTGAACAAGAGGCAAAAGTCGTAGATAAAGTCCATACGGGAGAGATTCTTGTAGACGGACTTGGTGTCGGTGATGTGGGAAATATCGTACTTCGAGACAGACAGCATCTGGCAGAGGGACGGAATTATGATCGTAGTCCTGACGTTAGAGCGCGGAAGCAACCAGCTCCTGGCAGGACCGGATATTGTGTCCCGTGGATTTGTCTATGTTCGTGAGTCAGTAAGGAATCTTATGGGAAAGAGGCAAAGACAAGTTCGTAACTGACGCAAGTAGGAATGAATTGCCTGAAATCATCAGAAGAAATGCTGACTGGAGCAAGATAAAATTAGTGATCCGTGATACAATGAACGAATTTATCTGGAAAAAAACAAAACGTCGTCCGATGATTTTGCCGATTATTATGGATGTATAAAGTGATATTTATTTAAAAGGGGACGTAGTACTTGAAGAAGTGCTACGTCCCCAATTGCGAAGAGGGGTGTCCCTGATTGAGGAGAGAGGTGGTTGTAAATGATCGTAGATGAGCGGATGGTGACTTATATCCGGTCGCTGGAGGTGCCGGAAAGCGCGGTAATTGAAGCGATTGAGCAGGAAGCTTTAAGAGACCGTGTGCCGATTATCCGGAAGGAAATGCAGAGTTTTCTGAAGGTTCTGCTGATGATCAAAAGACCGATGCGGATTTTGGAAGTAGGAGCTGCGGTTGGTTTTTCGTCAATTCTTATGAGTGAATATATGCCGGAAGGCGGGCATATTACAACAATAGAAAATTATGATAAACGAATTCCGATAGCCCGGGCAAATTTTAAACGGGCCGGGAAGGAAGAGCAGATTGATTTGATTGAGGGAGATGCCCTGGAAGTGATGCATGGCCTGGAAGGGCCGTATGACCTGATATTTGTGGATGCGGCAAAAGGGCAGTACATTCATTACCTTCCGGAAGTCATGCGGCTTCTTGGGACAGATGGAGTGCTTGTGTCAGATAATGTGCTGCAGGAAGGTGATATTATTGAATCCAGATTCGCGGTGGAGCGCAGGAACCGGACTATTCACAGCCGTATGCGGGAATATCTCTATGAGTTAAAGCATCATGATCAGTTGCAGACATCGATTATTCCACTGGGAGACGGCGTGGCATTGAGTGTAAAGCGCAGTGATATTTAAATAGTGATAGATATTTAAGCAGTGATATTTAAGAAGAATAGAAAGTTAATAAAAGAGAAGGAGAAGAGAAGTATGAGTCAGAAACGTCCGGAATTATTAATCCCGGCCAGCAGTCTGGAAGTATTGAAGACTGCGGTTATGTTTGGTGCAGATGCAGTATATATTGGTGGCGAAGCATTTGGGCTTCGTGCGAAAGCAAAGAATTTTTCCATGGAAGATATGAAGAAGGGTGTGGAATTTGCGCATGCACATGGTGTAAAAGTACATGTGACGGTCAATATTCTTGCGCATAATGATGATCTTCCGGGAGTAGAAGAGTATCTGAAAGAATTAAAAGAAGTTGGACCGGATGCGCTTATTATCGCAGATCCCGGTGTGTTTGAGCTGGCAAAGGAAATCTGCCCAAAGATTCAGCGCCACGTCAGCACGCAGGCAAACAACACGAACTATGCGACCTATCAGTTCTGGTGGAAGCAGGGAGCTTCCCGCGTAGTATCTGCCCGAGAATTATCCTTGAGAGAAATCAAAGAAATCCGTGAAAGAATCCCGGCTGAGATGGAGATTGAAAGCTTTATTCACGGAGCAATGTGTATATCATATTCCGGAAGATGTCTGCTTAGTAATTTCTTTACCGGTCGTGACGCAAATCAGGGAGCATGCACGCATCCGTGCCGCTGGAAATATTCCATCGTGGAAGAGACGAGACCGGGAGAGTATATGCCTGTCTATGAAAATGAGCGTGGAACATACATTTTCAACTCAAAAGACTTATGCATGATCGAGCATATTCCGGAAATGATCGATGCCGGAATCGACAGCTTTAAAATTGAAGGGCGTATGAAAACGGCTCTTTATGTTGCAACAGTTGCAAGAACTTATCGCAAAGCGATAGATGACTATCTGGAAGATCCACAGAAATACAGAGATAACATGCCTTGGTATCTGGATCAGATATCTAACTGCACATATCGTCAGTTCACTACAGGATTCTACTTTGGAAAACCAACCGAAGAGAGCCAGATCTATGACAGCAATACTTATGTAAAAGAATATACTTATCTTGGAATCGTAGGAGAAATCTGTGACGGGCGCTGCAAGATTGAGCAACGTAACAAATTCTCAGTCGGTGAGACAATTGAGATTATGAAACCGGATGGAGAAAATGTAGAAGTTGCAGTCAAACGGATTATCAACGAAGAAGGTGAAGACCAGGAGAGTGCACCACATTCTAAACAAGTGCTCTATATTGAGTTAGAAGGCGGTCAGGCAAGCCCATATGATATTTTGCGCAGGCAGGAGCCAGAAGTTCAGTAAGGCGGTAAATGAGAACTTGTTGCATAGAATATCATGAATTTTTTTTCTTGTGTAAAAAAAAGATGCGCTGGCGAAGCGCATCTTTTTTTATATGTATCAATGTCAATATCGATGGAGTGCGATACTTACATTCCAGACTCAAGCTCTGCTTCTGCCATTTCTTCGGCTGCTTCAGATGCTTTCTCATAAGTTCCGTTTTTCATACGAATGTGTTTGAAAATTGTTCCACCTACAAATCCTGCAACACTTCCTCCGATAGCTGCGAACAGAAGAGCAAATAATACATTCTGAACCGGGTTAAATGCAAATGGTGCTAACAGTCCAGGGATTGGAGATGCTGTACCAGGTGCATCATTTACAACATGGAATACTGCTGCTGAAATTCCGGCAAATCCACCTCCGAAGAAGTTAGAACCGTAAATCGGAATCGGGTTTGCAGTAACGATTGGAGCCTGTGTTAATGGCTCGAGCATAACGCCGATCACATTACCCTTGTTACCAAGTTTCAGTTTGTGGAATACAAATCCATTTGTAAAGGACCCACCAAAACATGCGATGGCTGCAATACCCATTGGAAGACCGGTCAGTCCTAACATAGCTGTGAGCGCCATAGAACTAAGCGGCGATGTACAGATCATCTTCATCATTCCACCTAACAGGAATCCCATAACGATTGGAGACTGGTCTGTAGCAGCAGAAATAGTAGCACCAATGTGTGACAGAATCCATGTTACACCAGGATCAACAACTGTTACAATAATACGGGCAACTGGAGCAATTATAAGTGCTCCTGCAATAATGTTAATTCCAACAGGAAGTTTCTTTTCAATAATCGGAGCGATGAATCCGATGACATAACCTGCGATAAATCCAGGAAGGATTCCGAATCCACCAACAGCAACACCGGCTACAACTGCGAATAACGGGTTAGCGCCCATTGCAATCGGAACAAGAGTAGCTGCGGCAACACCGCCCATGCTTCCGGAGATATCTCCAACTTCACGTAAGAATGCAATGCCAATCAGATCACCGGAAATATACTTATGAATTGCTTCAACAAGGAATGTTGCAACGGCTGCGTCTGCCATACCGCCCATTGCAAGAGATCCTTTTGGCATCTTCAGACTGAAAACAGAGAAGACTGCCAGAGTGACGAGTAGTAAACCTACACCAGATAAAATTGTTACCATACTTTGTACCTCACATTTCTTTAATTTGTTATTTTAATAACATCGCCGTGTTTATCGATGAGATTAATATATAAGCATGGTTACAAAAAGTATCAAATGGTGTCAAAATACCATTAAAAATTTAACAAATCGCGATAACTTTGTGCATTATTGACAATAAGAGGCCAATGCGTTCAAAAACTGCTTAATCCTTACATTGCCGTGCTTATCAGTCTTTCCACGTATAAAATCCATTTCCCTGCGAACCTGCTCAAAATTGTATAATGTGCTGGAATAGTCTACAAAAATTTCGTTACTATAATCTTCAAGACCAAGGTGAGCCAGGTTTACGAGGCCATTAAATGCTGTTCTGCGTATGCGCTGCTCCATAGATTTCGGTGTATCACAGAAGCGGCTGCACAGATCGCTAACTGTCAGTGAGTCGGCATTATCCTGGTGGTCGACCAGATATTTGACGATAGAAATGATATCTTTACTGCCAATATCCCCGATAATACCGATTCTTGTAAGGATTGTGCGAAGGGAATTCTCAATCTGCTCACTATTGTCAGGTACAGTCACAGTTGCAGGGCTGGTATCTTCCATAAATATGTTTTGCATTTTGCGGACCATTCGTTTCATAGATAAGCCATCGGAAACTTTTTTGATGACAACTTCTACTTCCACACTATTAATTGGTTTCTGGATAAAGAATTCAATCCCGGCTTCATAGGCAGAAGCAATCATATCTTTGGAGGACACTTGGGACAGCATAATATAAGATGCATCTGGTACTATTTTTCGAGCCTGTTTTACAAAGCTGATTCCATCTATTTCAGGCATGAGCAGATCTACAATTACAATATCCGGTTTAGCTGAAGGAAGATCTTCCAGTGCTTCAGCTGCATTATTAGCACTGCCGCAACATACCCCAAGTCCTCGTTCATTTATAATTAGTTTCAAAATGTTACAAATATTTTTGTCATCGTCTATAAAATAGAAAGACATCATTTTGACATTACCTCCAATTCATTTAAAGGGATGCAGATGGTAAAAACTGTCCGACCCGGAATAGAGGTCAGACCAATCGTTCCATGTAATTCCCCTTCTACAAGATCTTGTACCAGATTCAGTCCAAGTCCCCGGCTGACTTCCCCTGTCTGGAAATTAATCTTGGTCGAGAATCCAGTCTTAAATACTTCTCCTATGTATTCAGCCGGAATTCCCGGGCCGTCATCTGTAACGGTAAAAATAGCCTGCCCATCTTCGATGACCTCTGTGACAGAAAGATTAACGGTGTCAGTCTTCGAAGCTTCCAAAGCATTTACAAAAAGGTTACGGAAGATGGAAAGAAGGGCATAGTGGCTGGAAGTATAGAAATTTTTCTGATATTCATAAGTAAGATTCAGTGTCTTTCCCTGTGATTCCGCCAGATTGGTGATGGAAGATTTTAAAAGGGAGAGCACTTCTTCCAGATACATACCGTCATTTTCCAGTTCCTGTTCCAGTGCTTCGGAAATTCCACGCATGATCAACAGATATTCTTTCTTTATCTCGTGAATATCTTTTGCAGTAGTAAGCGCAGAAGAGGCAAGGGCAGGATCGGCACCTGAGTCACGCAGTGTTTCAAAGAGCCGGTAAGAATTATTCATAGTTTCTTCTATTAATGTAGTATTTTTCTTCATCCAGACAATTTCTCCATTGAGTTTGGAGAAGAGAAGTACCAGTTTCTGATAACGTTCCTCATGTTCTTTCTCAATTAAAAAGATCCGGTATTTTTCAAAGAGCAACATGACAAGCCATGTGAGACAGGAACGCATAACAGCAGCCAGAAAGATTCCAGACTGCATGTGAAGCACAAGGGAACTGAGTTCCAGTCGTACGAGAAGCTCGATAAAGTTTGCCAAGTAGTCAATCAGAATCAGAGCTCCCAGTGTCAGGTTCCGCTTTTCATGAATAGTAGCCGACAAATAATCAAACCGTCTGATATACAGATGTAGAAGAAGTCCGTAGCAAAGATAGAAAGCTATCTCCGGCATATAGTGAGAAGGACTCGTCCAATGCCCGTGGGTGATCCAATAGACGAACATACGCATAGAAAATACACCGATTGCGGATAAAAATGTAACCGGAATCAGTGGAAAATTGGACATTAATAATCCGCAAGCGGCCAGAATAACGACTGCAATGGATATTTTAAAGTTTGCTGTGAACCAGTTAATACTGAGCTGCGAAGTTAAAGCAATTGCGAAGCTGTAAAATATAGATTTTTTCAATATATCTTTCATAATATATACCACACCCTATACCTAATATAGTACAGGAAAAAAGAAGACTGCGCAAGTATTAAAAATACCCACGCAGTTTTTCAATAGCGCTCTTTTCGATTCTGGATACATAGGAGCGGGAAATGCCAAGAAGCTTTGCAATTTCGCGCTGTGTATATTCTTCTTCGTTATACAGACCATAGCGCATTTTTAAGACCAGACGTTCCCGGGTAGATAATTTAGACTCTACGTGTTGATATAATTTCAAAATATCATCTTTTTCCTCGATTTTCCGGTGGGCCTCCTGATCGTCTGTCTCAATTACATCGAAAAGCTGGATTTCGTTGCCTTCCCGGTCCGTGCCGATTGGTTCATAAAGGGAGACTTCCCGAGAAGTTTTTTTTCTGGCACGCAGATGCATCAGAATTTCATTTTCAATACAGCGTGCAGCGTAAGTTCCGAGACGTACGTTTTTTCCCGGATTAAATGTAACGACTGCTTTGATCAGCCCGATGGTGCCAATGGAAAGCAAATCTTCAGCTTCTTCTACATTTGCCTGATATTTTTTGACAATATGAGCTACGAGCCGGAGATTATGCTCAATCAGGATATGCTTGGCATTTAAGTCGCCCTCGATATATTTTTGCAGGTAATACTGTTCTTCGGAAGCAGTCAGGGGAAGGGGAAAAGATTTCAAGAAATGCACCTCGAGACAGATTTGATATAGTTTATGATGGAAAATGAAAATTTGTGCTTTTCCCATGTGGAAAAGTGTGCTATACTGATGCTACTTCAGACAGGAAATTCTTCCGTCTGCAGGAGATCTGTTGTATCGGGCGGTATCCGCCGGAGAATCCAACGATTTTGATTGAGATTGATTGTTATTAATTGTTACCTGATTATCGAAAAAATCTATGAGTGACTGAACATGAAAATGTGAATAAAAAGTATAGTTCAGTTAGAAATGAGGTGTATGAATGGCATTTAGTTCAATTGCGTCTGCCTGTGTTCAGGGACTTCACATTGAAGTAATCCATGCAGAATCAGATGTCAGTAATGGTCTTCCGATGTTCCATATGGTGGGCTATCTTTCGTCGGAAGTGAAGGAGGCTGCTGAGCGGGTGCGGACTGCGATCCGTAACAGTGGATTTTCGCTTCCACCTAAGAAAATCGTAGTAAATCTGTCGCCGGCAACGGTGAAAAAGAAAGGAGCATCTTATGATCTTCCAATCGCATTATCTGTATTAGAAGCTGTTGGCAATATTCCGGCAAAAGTGCTGGAGAGAGTTCTTGTAGCCGGGGAACTTAGTCTGGACGGGAAAGTACGTGAAGTAGAGGGAGTTCTGCCAATCGTTCTGGAGGCAAAAATGCAGGGATTTCACACATGTATTTTGCCCGAAAAAAATGTAAGTGAAGGGCGTCTTGTTCCGGGAATTCGAATTATAGGTGCCGGGACATTGGAACAATTGTGCCGGGACTTAAATAAGAAGGAAGGGTTAGGGGGAAAAATATCAGAGACGAAAGCAATCACTGAGTTTAAACAGATATGGGAACCGGAGATGCTATATGATGTGGATTACAGTGATATCTGTGGACAGGATATGGTGAAGCGGGCGGTTGAAGTTGCAGTAGCGGGTGGTCATAATCTGTTGCTTGTAGGTCCGCCGGGAAGCGGAAAATCCATGGTGGCAAAACGAATCCCGACCATTTTACCGCCGATGCAGTTGGAAGAGAGTATGGAGGTGACAAAGATTTACAGCGTGGACGGAATGGTTCGGAGAGAGCTTGGTGTAAACAACGAGTGGACTATTGGTATATCCCATAATGATTTCCTCCTTCTAAAAAAATTGAGGCCCAGATCACTCTGAACCTCGTGCTGTGGTTATTTGGTT
>ENA-OPZZ01001893-OPZZ01001893.1-human-gut-metagenome-genome-assembly--contig:-NODE-1893-length-11568-cov-5.179879_pt1 | contig 11568 bp, 9 predicted proteins | sample MGYA00242487_ERZ504511 | MGnify/ENA primary metagenome ERZ504511 (study PRJEB26092, sample SAMD00036241) | human gut metagenome | host: Homo sapiens | study: EMG produced TPA metagenomics assembly of... | reverse complement strand
GCCCGAAAATCACCTTATGACAGGTTCTGATCATCCTTTGCATTATTCAGACTTCTGACAGACTTCACGTTGTACCGGATCTCATACACGGTACTTTTTCTTCCGGAACTGTACATCGATGCGTTTCTGGATCTCCTGACAATCCTCCGGTTTGTATTGATCAGAAGCACCAGATACTGTCCCCTCCCGTAACGGGTAACTACGTCCCCCGCACGAATACTTCTGCAGATACTTTCCCATATATACCGTGACAGTACCTCTGCACATTCATCGGATCTGATGGGATGTTCCTCCATATCCGTTAAAGTACATAACATCAGCTGCACCTGTTGTCCGCTTCGCTCTATCATACGTGCAACCATATGATAAATCTCCCGGAACACCACCCAGTTACACTGATACGGCTCCTGCACCTTTTCCAGCCGTTCTGTCATATTCTCCTGTATATTATCCAGTATATCATACGGATGGTCAAGCTGTTCTTGAATTTTTCTCCGGAAATCCTTTAATTTGATCAGTTCTTCTTCCATATAGACCTGACGATACTTTTCCATGGTTTCCCCATACAGAATCTCTACCTGTTCCGTTCTTCCCATACCGGTCAGTGCCTCGAGCACCAGCAGTTCCCCTCCCTCATATGGCGCTGCTTTCGATACATGCCGGCCCAGCTTCTCCAGCTGGATATACGCCTTCTTTGTCCGCAGAAGTTCCGCCATATATTTCACCAGCTCCCGGAACATGGTTTGATAACGCTCCCGTTCCGCTTTTACCCAGCCTTCCTGCGCGGAACCCTTAAGAAAGGCACCTTTATACAGCAAAACAGCCTTCCAGCACAGCTCAAGCTGTTCCTCCCAGTCCCCTGCCCTGCGTGCTCTGCTGCAATACTCTTCAAATACCTGCGCATCCTCTTCAAACGGAATCTCTTTGTTCCAGTAAAATCTTCCTCTTCTGGAAATAATATATTTTCCTTTCGGAAGACCTGTCTGTTCCAGTTTCTTTCTGATATTATAGATCAGACTGTGGATCGCATGATTCGCATCGTCCAATGTCCGTTCACCAAACAAAACCTTCTCCAGATGTTCCCGGCTGATCCCCTTTTCTCCGCTATGGAAAATCAACTGCAACACCTGTGCAAACTGTGTCTCTTTTTTCTTCTTTGCGATCAAAGATACCCCCTGATATTCCAGGGAAAAATCACCGAACATTTTTACATACAAAATCTGTTGTGTCTTCCATTTTTTGTTCTTCATACACGTTCCACATGTTTGCATACTTGGGTCTGCTTCCTCCTAAGACAACCGCTTTCCTGCCTTATATTACGCTTTCACGGAAAATATGATTTTCGTTCCTTCCGCGAAATATACATGCATATTCTAATACATTACGTAAAAGAAAGCAAGTCTTCTTTATATGTTATTGTATACAAAATACCCTTCGCGTTACTGTTTACTCCGTGTAATAAAAAACTGCCGTATGGAGTTTTGTTTTTACTCCATACAGCAGTTTCACTGTTCTTTCCACTGTCTGATTATCTGTGTACACGTTTTCTAACGATCACAATACCTGCTGCCAGTGCTGCAAGTGCTGCTACGCCGATACCAACGCCGGCTACCAGAGGAAGGCTCTTCTTTACTTTCTTATTACCATCCAGGTCTTTGTTACTTTTCGGTACATCCTCATCGTCCAGATCTTTCAGATCCTGGTCTGCTTTTGGTGTATCTTCATCACCGATGGTGGTGGTGTCTTCGTTACCCTGTGCATCCTGGGTGGTTCCGTCATTCTCAGTACCCTCTGCACCCTGATTATCTGTCACATTGCCAGGTCCGCCATTGCCGGTTCCACCTGTGGCATCTGTGCCCTGTGCATCACCGTTTCCGGTGGTTGTGCCTGCTGCGTTACCGCCATTGGCATTGGTTCCTGTGCCACCGGTTGTACCTGTAGTTCCACCGGTTCCTGTGCCACCGGTTGTAGTCGTTGTACCTCCCGGTACGGTAACTGTCTGCTCGGTGGTGTTGGTGATGGTCTGTCCCGGTGTTGTCACGGTTACAGTCTCATATGGCAGGTAATTAAAGGTAAATACGTTCTCTGCTGCATTGGCAGATAAGGTCTTGGTCAGGTTTCTGTACTCCGGTGTGTAACCATCGATATAGGTATATGCAACTACCGGTTTGTCACCTACATTACTATAGAAGGTCTGGCTGTCTGCCAGCTTGTTGCCGTTGGCATCCTGATAATTGATGGTGTAGGCTACCTGATCGCCTTTGATTCCGTATGCTACTACGTATTCCTGGTCTCCGGTTACTTCAAAAGAAGAATTCTCTACTGCAGCATTATTATCACGTCCACTGATACGGATACCCTGCACATAATACTTGCTGTCCTTATCCAGCGCCACTGCACCAGATCTTGCTTCAAAACTTACGGTATCTCCGGGATTCAGATCTTTGATCACGATAGCATCTGCGGTATTGGAAACACTGTAGTCTGCTCCCTTTACTACCAGACCTGCAGTTCCGGAAAAGGATCCCTGCTTACCGCTGAATATCGTTACCTGATACTTATAATCCTCTGCCTTAACACTCATAGGAACCGATCCAAGCAGAAAACAAAAGGCCAGAAGAACTGTGGCTATCTTATACATTTTTTTCATCTCTGACCCTCTCCTTTCTCCTCTTTTCGCTTCTTAATCAGTACCACTGCCAGGATCAGAAGGATCACACCGCTTGCCAGCGCTACCGCACTGATGGCAAGGATCTGAGTAGTATCACCCGTTTTCGGGGATCTTACAACATTCTTTGTCGGTGTCTGCACTGTCCTGGTCACTGTCTTATTGACAACTTTGTCTTCGCCCTTCTTCGTCACGGTTGTTGCCGTCACCGGATCGGCTGCGAAGCTCATCTGGAGACTTGCCAGTGTATCCTGATAATCATTACCCTGTGTCTCACCGTCCAGTTTTACTGTCAGATGCACAGAAGCTACATCACCTTTGGAGAGGCGATCCAGATACAGATACTTCTCCAGTGCATCGGTAGCCTGGTGAAGACCTTCACCCTTCGTGGCATCCTCACCGCCTACGGTTTCGCTGTCGTATAATACGGTTTCCTTCTTATCCGGTCCCACATAAGTCAGCTTGTAACCATATGCGCCGCCTTCTGCGATGCTCTGGCTGTCTTCCAGAGATTTTAATACTTCGTTGGTCATATACCAGTCTGCATCTTTCTCACTGGTATTCTTCAGTCCTACCTGAAGTTCCATGGTATCTCCCGGCTGTAACTGGAAGATATCTTTCTTCATGTCTGCGGAAGTAAAATTACTGCTCATCTTGGAACCGTTGAATTCTACCTTCCAGTCAGAACCGCCCTGCAGCGTCTCTGCAAATGCTGTTGTATGTATGCCTACGGCCATGATCGCTGCCATGGCAAGGCACAAAATTCTTTTCTTCATATTCTGCACCCTCCTATCGTAAGCTGATATTGCCATTGCCGTCTACGTCTACATCTACACCCCAGGCACTCTTGATGGCATCCTGTGCGTTGTGCGTCTGCACTGCATCTGCTTCGGCTTCAAGCTGGAAATTATAACCATCGTAGGCATAGGTTGTGGTGATGGTTTTATAACCGTCTTTTTCTGTGACATCCTGTTTTACCTTGGTAGCGATGCTGCCGTCGATCGTCAACGTATCGCTGAGTGCCGGTGTACTTTTTCCTGCCGGAAGGATACCTGTATAATAAAGAATGGTTCTCTCTTTTGTAGATGCATTCTTATCGATCACCCAGCCACTTCCCTCTTTCAGATTCAGATCGATCAGATCCGGGGAAAGCGTGGTATCTTTCACACCCTCTTTATTCGTCCAGCTCTTCTTCAGGATTACACGGACATAACTGTCGATGGAACCACTGTTTGTCACCTTGATCGCTTCCTCGTACTGTTTTCCCGGTACGATCTTTTCTTCTTTCAGACCTGTCAGCAGATCACCTGTTGCCTCATCCCATTTTCCGTTGGATGCGTAATCTCTCTTGCTGATCACCTTGTCATTTTCCACCAGGCTGACACCGATATTGGAAACCTCTACCTGTGCACCATAGTTCTCACTGTAATAAGTCAATGCCGCTCTGGCACTTCCCACCGTACTTCCTGCCAGCAATACCACAGAAGCGGAAAGAAGAGCCACGGTCAGTCCCCCAAGGGGCATTCTCTTTTTCTTACTCATCTCTCACCCTCCTATTCTCCGGCTGTCTCGCTGGTATCAGCGATCTGTGTCCAGTCTGCGTACGGTTCGTTCTTTTCATTATATAAAACCTTTGTGGATTCCTGAACGACGACTACATTAAAACTGTCTTCTGTATCCTTGCTGTCGATCTTAATATCCAGAACCGAACTGCTCTCTCCCGGAGCGACCGGCTCACTGTAATAATAATAGCCTTCCTCTCCCGGTGTCCACTTTCCATCGGAATCACTGTACTGCAGGCCATCCTGATATTTTTCTCCTGCCAGTGCTTTTACACGGACAAAGCAAGCAAAATCACCGGTATTCTTCACGGTTACATGTTTGGTCCAGTTACTGAATTTCTCTGTAGGCGTTGTCTCCGTAAATCCCATATTCAGGGTTACATTACCGGAAGCCTCCGCATACGTGGTAAAATACGCCATCGCTGTTCCTGCGCTGATCCCCGCTGTCAGTGTCAGGGCTGCGGCTGCAAGGCAAAGACTTTTTTTACTTAATTTTCTCATATCCTGCACCCCTTTCCCTAATTGGCACTGGCGGGTTCATCTGTCTGCTGTTCCCAGCTCCACTCGCCGTCCTTATTCTCAAAATGGTTCACGATACCGGTTCCCGGGATCAGCTTTCCGTTGTACGTATTGGTAAAGCTGACGCTTGCCGGATGATCTGTAACTCCCTCGGCAGCGATCACTGTCTCCTGTATGTCACCGGAAGTGTTGCTGTAGCTTCCGCCTGCATACACTTCTTTTACAGTAACTTTTGTTCCTGCCGGAAGATGTTTCACAAGAACTGATTTTTCACCTGCCTGGTTGAACTTAATAGAAACTACATCACTGTAGACCTGTTTATTATGTCTGGTGCCTTCTACCTGGAAAACGAAGAGCGCATCCTTAAGGGAAGCATTGTACTCTGTCAGATCCTTGACAATCTCCAGATCACCGTAACGCTGTGTCTGCTGCGGCTTCATACCGGTTGTCACATCATATACCCAGGTATCGTCCGGGTTCTCTTTGGAATAATAGTTATTCGGAAGAGATACCAGATATGGGGTAAAATCATAGGTGTACTCACTGGTCTGCACGGTTTCGGCCTGTACCAGATACATACCGGTCTCCAGATTGTTGATCACACCGGTAGATTCCGCTGCACCTGCCGGTTTGGTAACTTTTACATCTGCGGTTGGTGCAATTTTCTTATCCTCTACGATCTTCATGGCATCCTCTGCCATCTGTGCCCATTCCTCTGCGGTGGTAGTACTGCTTACTTTTTCCAGTCCCAGATCAGCAAAATCTGTATACTTTGCAGTGTCATACACTGCTTCTTCTGTAATGTCCGCTACCTTGTACACATCTACCGGAATCTCCAGGCTACGAAGTTCATCGAACTCCGTGCCGTCCAATGTAAATGTAAGAGAACACTTCTTATCTGTCTCTACTCCAAGAGCACCATATACACTGGATAAACCGGCTGCTGATAAAACAGTTATTGCTGCAAGGGTCAGCGCCCCTGCGGTTTTTATTCTCTTTTTCATAGTCACCTCTATCCCTCCTTCGACATATCATCCGTCTTACCGGAACGTTTCTTATTCTTCCGGTCAAACAGGAACTTCATGATCAGTATCACAAGCAGTGTCACTGCTAATCCTAAGATTAAGTATAACATATAATAATTCTGGATGGCACGCAACATGCTGTCTACCGGTGTACTCTCCACTTCCTCCTCGCCGTTATACGGAACTCTCGTTCCCCGGACCAGAAGCCGGTGGGAATTGACACCATATGGAGTACAGGTGAATAAGGTCACCTGATCTTCTCCCTCCTGGATCTGCAGTGCCTCCTCCAGTGTCTCGTGATCATCTTTATCTACCATATCCAGAATCTGGTCTACCTGATATGCCATCGTCTCATCCAGTACATGGATATAAAACATATCCCCCTGCTTCAACTGGTCAATATCCGTAAATAATCTGGCTGCCGGAAGACCTCTGTGAGCGGCAAGTACACTGTGGATACTCTCTCCGCCGATGGGAAGGGATGTGCCATTCATATGACCGATTCCCGTCTGTAAAACATCCTCCGCGGTTCCGTGGTAGATGGCAAGCTTGATATTGATCTTCGGGATGGAAAGATACCCCATCACGCCATCACCTGCCACATTCAGAACCTTCCAGTAGTCTGTGTCCTTCATGTCCACATCATCACTGCCGAACACATCACCATATATATTATTCTGTACCAGAGTACTGTCGAACTCTCTCGCCGCTTCCCACTCTTTCGTGTAATCCTCCGGCTGCATATCGCTGACCGCCTGTTCATAATTACTGATCAGTCTGCTCTGCCGGTACGTATTCCACTGATTGGATACCGTGGGGTAGGCAAGGATCCCAAATCCTACCAGAAACAGCAGACCAAAGAGAACTCCCGATAATTTTCTTCTCATCTCTCTTCCTCTTTCCGGTCAGAGGCATCTTTTGGTGCCCCACCTGCTGCTGCCTGTTTTTCTTTCATTTTTCTCTTATACCGTTTGTCGTACTGCCATAAGAATATGATCAGCACTGCGGTTACTGCAAGCCCGACCACTACCCATAACAGATAGTTGGTATAGAGACTCATCGGAGATTCTTTCTCTTCCTTCTCGATCGTCTCTTCCTCATACGGTACGCGATGCCCTCTTACCAGAAGACGTTTCGTATTGACCGCATATGGAGTACAGGTCAGAAGAGTTACCAGATCCTGTCCCGGCTCCACTGCCAGATCACTGGTATTCTCCGGTTCCACGATATGGATCTGATCCACTTCGTAGCAGAGTGTCTGATCCAGTACACGGATCAGAAAATGATCTCCGTCTTCCAGCTGATCCAGGTCTGTGAAAAGACTGGCACTTGGAAGACCACGGTGTGCAGAGATTACCGAATGGGTATTCTCGCCACCTACCGGAAGGGAACTTCCTTCCAGATGACCGGCTCCTTTGCTGAGTACTTCTTCCGAAGTGGTGTGGAAGATCGGGATCTTGATATTGATCTTCGGCACTTCCACATATCCCATCATCTCATCTGTCAGGATGTTCAGACAGGACATATATTCCTCACCGGGCTTATCGGATGCTGCTGCGATTGCGAAAGAATCGGGAAGGATGCTTGGAAGAAGCGACTGGTTATACGCATCAGCCCGCTCCCATTCCTTTTCATAATTGATGGTTCCTTTCCTTGATTCGTCTTTTACTACAGATTCATATTCCGAGATCAGTCGGCTCTGTCTGTAGTTATTCCACTGGTTTGCCACCAGCGGATACAGCAACAAGGACAAACCGGCTAAAAACAAAATTCCTGCTAATACAATTGATAATTTTTTCTTCATCCGGGCTCTCCTTACTGTTGTATCTTGTTTCAACTCTAATGCTATATCTGTATGCTGTCTTGTCATGCTTTTTTTATCAAAAACGGGGCGGGCGAGCCGCCCCGTTTTCATGGGTTCTTCCGTTCCTCCTAAGAGTGTACGGGGTTCCTTATGATTAATTATTTCTGAGTTTTTCTTCTTGTTGCGAAGAACAGACCAGCTGCTACGATCATGATAGCGCAACCGCCGATTGTGAAGATTGTTGTACCGATACCACCGGTGGATGGCAGAGCGTTAAGTTTGGTATCTGTCATGGAAGTCTTAGCTGTAAGGACTGCAGCTGCTTTACCGCCTTCTACTGCTAATGTTGCTTTAGACTGATCCTGATTTACAGAATATCCTTTTGGAGCTGTTTTCTCTTTAAAGTAGTATGTTCCAATATCAAGACCCTGAACTTTTACTGTACCGTCTGTTGTAGTGAAAACTTCTGTTAAATCACCTTTTGGATCGTATTTGTATACGCCATCAGCGAGTTTTTTTGAATGTTAAAGCAACAGATTCTTTGCTATCTTTTCTTACTTCAAAACCAGCATTTGCAAGTTTAACATCATTTTCACCAGTCTTTGTTAATGTAATATTACCCTGATAAACATTGATTTCTGTACTTCCGAAATCTGCTGTTCCTTTATGTCCTGCTGTAGCTTTGTTCGTGATAATGTCATTTTCAGATGTTACTTTTACTTTGTAAGTAATTACTACTTCTTTTCCGGCATTACTATTAGCATCATTAATCATGCTATCTAAGTTTACACTGAATTTTGTTGTTTCCCAAGTAATCGGATATGTTTCTGTAACATCTTTTCCGTTAAGAGTGATTGTTGCTTCTTCCTTATTCGTATATTCAGCACCTGTTAATTCATCATATGCCCAGAAAGTTTTATCAGCATCTGTTGGTGCGATAAATGGAACGTTTGTTGTTACTTTATAAGTAAGGATATCGCCAGTTGCTACTACATTATCTGTATCAACTGCTTCTTTTTCTACTTTGATTGATGTTTTCTTTGCTGTAAGTTTTGCATCTACTAAAGATGGATAATCATATTTTACGTCACCTGCTTCTCCAGTGATAGTAACTTCACCAAATCCAATATACGCACTCATCAGGTTATAAGTATAACCCGCTTCTGCTGCTTTCACAAGATAAACACCTGCTGCATCTACAGACTGTGGATTTGTCATAGGTACAAATGTTACACTATTTGCTGCACTTGCCTGTGCTGCACCTAATTTGTTTGCATCAACGCCCGCAGCCGGAATCATTTTTTCAATCGCTACCTGCGCATCTGCTGCTCCAAACGCTGTCATATACGCCTGAGCAACGGCAGGATTTACGAAGTTCCATCCGGTTTTTGTCGACTGATCCGCTTTAATTACCTGTGCGTAAGTTAATGTTGCACTACCTGCATTATCTACTGTAATAGTTGCAGTATCTTTTGTTGCTGCGAATGTCGGTACGCTCATCGCCAGTACCATTACCATCGCCATAATCACTGATAAAATTCTTTTCACTTTACTCATATGATTTTCTCCTTTTCTTTTTTATTTCCTCTCTTTTATTTTCAGTGCCTTTTCTCCTTTTATTTGCACTGGAAATCATTGTTGTGGCTTGGAGGCCACTGAAATATTAAGGTTTCTTATTTTTTCAGCACCTCCTTGCCTTTCATCTTGTATATGATCAGAATGCCTGCGAACATCAGCAGGATTCCACTCATCAGGATGTTGAAGATTCCGAAGTGTCCGGTGGATGGAAGATCGTAAACTACTTCGTTTTTGAAGTACAGGTGGAGTGTTCTGTCTGATTCGGTAATCTCACTCTTCTCAATTTCACTTTGAGACTTATTTGTGGTATAGCTTACAAGACTTCCACCTTTTGTTATTTTAATAGTCCACTCCTCATCGCTTAATACATAACCTGTAGGAGCTTTTGTCTCTTTGAGTGTATATTTACCCTTATCAAGACTTGTCACGATATTTCCATCTTTTTTCCAGATAATTTTTCCAGTACTGTCCGATGTACCGGTATATACCTTATTTCCGTCTTTCTTTAAGGCAAACTCTGCACCCTGCAGGTGAACATCATTTCGGCTAGTGCTGACTTTTACAATATCCCAGTCTGTCGTTGCCTTTTCATTCTTAAAGGTAACGCTTCCAAGAGTTCCTCCATCCGTTGGGTTGTAGGTGTTATTTTTTATAACGTTTACATCTTCACCATCACCGCCATCTTTTTTCTCATACCCAAGTTTGAATGTGACACTCTCATTCTGAGTATCAGAAGTATTTCTACAGTTTGTACTGTCACCAACCCGATAATCGGTCAATACATATCCAGTAGAATCATCTTCACTTATGGTATATGTTCCACGAGGCAGATTCTTCAATTCTTCTCCATTATATGTGGCTTTATCAGAATTTTTAGGAACAGTAATTGAAACCTTCTTGATGTCAGCTCCAGACTCGTTTTTAATACTGAAGTTGAATGTACAATCAGTATCCAGTTTGCTTTCCAGTTTTTTCGTAATCTGGATTTCACCTGATATAACTTTAATCGTATAAACACCATATGGTGTTATTGAATCTTTTTCATTTACTGCATCTACAATATGATTTGTACCACCTGCTATATTGCCGTTGGTATTTTTAGTACTTTCGTCTGACGGTGCTCCTGCATCATAACTTACCTTTAGATAATATGTAGCATCTGTATTTGCAGTTAAATCTTTAACCTCAGTTTCAGGTGTGCATTTTGGATCACTGTACCATTTGATTGTGAAACTATCTGCCGAAATATTGTATTTCTTAGTATTTCCTGCAAGATCAAACATTTCATTCAATACAGTGTTGGTATCCGGAAGTTTATCTCCTTTATAGATTGTAACTTCTTTGTCTCTAACCTTCAGTTTGGCTTTTACATTTACCTTAGGCTGTGGAAGAACGACTTCACCATATCCTGTGGTTATCTTAGAATCTGGTGTGACGTTTGTAGGTACGTTGTTTCCTCCGATGTAGTCATCTTTTGCCTTCACTGTGATTGTATTACTCCATTCTCCCTTTTTCTTGTTGGGGATGGTCTGATCAGTCCATGTTATAACCTGGTTTCCTTTTTTATCTAGAGACACTACACCTCCATTATTTAAGCGTATGGTCTTTCCATTTTCCAAATCTTCGTTTTTTATCGTTTCTCCATTGTCATTAACAATTACGAACCTCGGATCAATCACATCCGTAACTATTGCACCTACGATGTCTATGTCGTTGGTAATTGTGTTTTCGATTTCTTTGAAGATTTCACCCAATGATGCAGCATCATCTGCCACTTTCGCACAACCCGTTGAGGCAATTCCAGGATACTTCTTATAGTTATATGTTCCACCCTCTAGAAATGTCTTTGATCTGTCATTAAGGGCAAAACCTATTGTATAAACAGTATATCCCGCATCTCTTAATGCTTTCGCATTTGTCTCAGCACTTTTCTGTGCGTTCGTGTTCCAATCACTACCTCCACCTGTTGGCTCACCGTCTGTAAATAACACTACACATTTTGTTTTACCATCACTAACTACAGCATCTAACATCTCCTTTGCTTTACTGAGTCCTACTCCTGGATCTGTACCACCATTGGCATTCAATTCATTAACAAATTTTTTTAAATTCTGAGCATTATTACCAGCTCCCACTTCTGTTAAATCCTTTGTGCTCCCGTGATTACCACGATTCGCACTACTAAATGCAGTAATTCCAATCTTGCTATTTGGTGATTTTGCCTTTGTATCATCTATAAACTGATTTACAGAACTCTTCAAGGCATCTAATCTAGTAGTTGTAGAGTAAGCGTCAAATAAAACAGTGTATAGAAAAATAACCGTCAGCCTTTTATACTAAAAGGTCAACGGTTATCGACAGAATTCTTTTACAAGAGGATTCCAAGGCAGATAATCATCCAGATATTCAGGA
>ENA-OPZZ01001892-OPZZ01001892.1-human-gut-metagenome-genome-assembly--contig:-NODE-1892-length-11569-cov-3.781594_pt1 | contig 11569 bp, 9 predicted proteins | sample MGYA00242487_ERZ504511 | MGnify/ENA primary metagenome ERZ504511 (study PRJEB26092, sample SAMD00036241) | human gut metagenome | host: Homo sapiens | study: EMG produced TPA metagenomics assembly of... | reverse complement strand
CTCCCATCGTTTGGAAGTCTACTCCATCATCACCCACTTCATGAATCCCCAAACGGGTATTCACCAGCACTGTAGGATCCAACTGGCGAATCATAGCAAGCATATCACGCATCTGTTTTTCCGTCATCTGCCCCTCGGCAACAGGATCTGCACGCCAACAGTCAAACCAGAATAATTTAACACCATACTCTTTGATTAATTCGGCTACTTGCGGCATCGCTTTCTCACGCCAATATTTATCATAAGCTTCTTCAGTAGGCAGTTGCCGATAAGGTGCATCAATTCTCTCCACGTCCGGCCGCTATACGGTCAAAATTGGTTTTCTGTTCATCTGCATAATCCCAGTCATTATTACGTCCGTTCATATCTCCCCAATCCAGCCATTGAGAATAGTAGGCACACAAAACAATGCCATGTTTCTCACACTTTTCCTTCAAGCACTTCAACACATCAAAATGAGTACCGGATAAGTTTCCATAAGTATAATCGCTTACTTTGGAATTCCAAAAAGCGACTCCATCATGATGTTTTGTCACAAAAGTAAGATACTTGAATCCTCCCTCTTTGGTAGCAATCACCCAGTCTTCTATCTCTTTTTCGGAGATAGGCATACGTTTTGCCATCTTGTCCCAATCGGCCTTCTGCACTTTATTATGGCAGCGTATCCATTCGGCATATTCCGAGTTTCTCACCTTCTCACCATAAAAACGACCGGCTGCCGGAGTACACAATGACCAATGAATCATTATGCCGAGCCGCGCTTCTTCAAACCACCTGACTCTCTCTTTTTGTGTACGGGGCAGAACTTCTTTTTCGGGAGTTTGCTTGTTACAACTCAATAGTAACAGACTTGCAACAAGTATAAACCAGATTCTATTCATAACTACTTTCTTTTTATATTAGATTTGTTACAAAAGTAGGTCACATAAAAGTTTCCATGTGACCGAAAGCGTACAATACAGGGTAACTCTGCGTACAAAACAACGTATTTCTCACCTTTTTCTTAAATGAACGCTAAACTATCCGGAAGACTTGACAAACGCCATTTTTTTGTTGTATATTTGTAGACATAACGTATTACTTAAAGCTTAACATGGAAGATATAAATCTATATAAACATCTATACCCCACTTTGGAAAAGTATAATATTACAACAATTCGCTTAACTGATTCTTGTAAAAGCTAGAACATAAATAATTCTCTGAAGGCTTAAGGCTGCAAACTCTTATGGGGTTTTGCAGCCTTTTTTGTTGCATAAAATTAAGTAGAAACTACTAAAACGACAGATGAGAGTTTATAATAAACTCCAGATCCCGTTTATAATAAACGATGACGGTTTTTATTATAAACTAAAAAAGAGTTTGTGCATAAATAGTAAACTATTTTCAATAGAGAATAAAGACAAGAAAACGAATAAATGGTTTTAGCCGGGATTAATAGTAAATATTAAACACAAACCTGTCGTTCATAAATCCGGAATGTCAACAGCCTGCGTCGCTATCTGCATCCACAATCACTCTTCGTCTTTTTCGACTTGTTCTTCATCTTCTTTTCCCTTATTCCTATATCCTAAAGGACTTACTCCATAAGCCTCCTTGAAACAACGACCAAAATAACGCGGTGAGCTGAATCCGGTCTTATCGGAGATTTCCGAAACACTTAGGGTCAGATCACTCCTCAATAAGAAAGCGGCCCGTTTCAGGCGAACGGTAGAAAGGAATTCATTAGGTGTCTGTCCTGTGATACCTTTTATTTTCTGAAAAAAGTAGGTGCGGGACATACATAACTCACGAATCAGCTCACTCAAACTAAATTCAGAGTTATCCATGTTCCGTTCGATAATCTCCATGGTGCGTTCCAACAAATCCTCGTCCATAGGATTAGTAGCCAGTATCCGTGCAGGCGCTTGAGGTTGCTTGCTGAATTTCTCTTGTAAGATACGCCGGCTGTTTACCAGATTATTGCAACGGGAGATAAGCAGACTGGTATGGAAAGGTTTCGTTATATAATCATCCGCACCGGTACGCAACCCCTCCAATGTATGCTCAATCGCAGTACGAGCTGTAAGAAGCACCACGGGGATATGACAGGTGGCAAAATCCGACTTTATCTCCTTACATAGTTCGGTCCCCGTCATTCGAGGCATCACTACATCACTAAGGATAATATCCGGCTGTCCCTCCCTACCTTTCTGCAGCCCTTCTTCTCCGTCAGCGGCAGTCAAGACTTCGTAATAGGGTGAGAATAGCCCTGCCAACATTTCACGCAACGAATCATTATCTTCCACAATCAGCATTTTAGCACCTTTGATACGTTCTTTTAACGGCTCTTCTTCCAGTTCCTCCTGGCCAGTGATAAGAAATGCATCTGTTTTTACTGCCGCCACTTCATTTTTTGTCATTTCATCCAACTGTTCATCAGTGAAATGCTCTTTACCCAATTTCAGAGTAAGAGTAAATACCGTTTCCTCATCGGGAATACTGTTTGCAGTCAAAGTGCCATGATGAAGTTCCGCCAACCCTTTGCTCAAAGCAAGACCGATGCCAGTACCTTCAGATACAGTAGAGCTTTTCTCTACCTGATAAAAGCGGGTGAAAATCTTCTCCAGTTCCTCCGGCTCAATCCCTTTCCCACTGTTCCGCACTTCAACTACTGCTTCATCGACATTTCTGTAGACATGAATCGCAATGGTACCGGATTGAGGCGTATATTTAAAAGCATTAGAAAGTAGATTACTAATAATTTTCTGTATCTGACGCGCGTCATACCATACCTCCAAATCCTCTTCCTCCTTCACGAAGCTAAAATCAATCTGACGGGTAGCCGCATATTCCGCATAGAGCAAATAATTCTCATATAAGAAATCAATCAAATTGTGCCTGCGGACTTTTATCTTCATGTGCCCTTGCTCTTGTTTGCGAAAATCGAGTAACTCTGAAATCAACTCCCGAAGCTGAATACCGTTCTTATAGACATTCAGTAATTTATTATAAATGGAAGGAGCAAAGGCCTGCATCTGCAACAATGTCTCCATCTGCCCTATAATGATCGTAAGCGGTGTGCGGAATTCATGAGAAATATTCGTAAAGAAACGAAGTTTGGATTGGTTCATCTCCTCCACATCACGGATATGCTGCTGTTCATATTTCAGTGATTCGCGAAGATGGAAACGTGTCTGATAAGTCCTGATTACATAATATAAAAGTCCGCCGACAATTGCTATATAAATAAGGTACGCCCACGTCGTTTTATAGAAAGGCGGCAACATGCGAATATCCAACCGATAATCTGCCTGAAACGCTTTATTCTTACCAATCGATTTAATCAACAACGTATAGTCTCCGGCAGGCAGATTAGTATAGGTGATTGTATTCTGTCCGCGTGTGCTGGTCCAGTCCTTCGAGAAACCATCTAACCGATAAACGATTTCATCTTTGTTTGCCGGAAGATAATTGGATGTCGCAAACTCGAAACTGAATATCGAGTGATTACTTTTCAATACAATAGAAGAAGCATCGTAAAGAGAAACCGGAAGAATCCCTGAATTATCGCCTACATGAACTTCATTTCCATTCACCAACAACCGATCAGGAATAATCCGGTAATGCTTGTATATAATGTTCAACTGTTTTTCGTAGAAAGAAACCATACCGTTCATTCCTCCCAAAAAAAATTTCTCCATCCTTAGTCTGGCACAAAGAGCCCTCATTTAAAGTAGTGAAAGGAAAGCCATTGGCATGATTATAATTACTGAACGTCCGGTTAACCGGATCAAAAATACAAAATCCCTGATTGGTAGTCAACAAAAGACGTCCGTTTTGAGATTCACAAACAGCGTATACACAGTCACTACCCAGTCCATCCTGCCTGGATGTAAAGCGTTCAAAATCATTTGTTTCAGGACGATACAGATTCAGTCCTCCTCCCATCGTACTTAGCCAGATCCGCTGGTTCCTGTCCTCTGCAATACAGGTAACCATATTATCACTTATACTATTTTTTTTATTCAAATCAAAAGAATAAAGCGTAGACTCTTTAGTGTCCATATTATAACAATACACACCCTTACCCTCCACTGCTATCCAAAGACTTCCCTTCGAATCAATCTTAAGATAATGCGCCAGCTCATTAGTCAACAAGGTAAAGGTAGCTGTTTCCGGATGGAAAAGATACACTCCGTCATAAGAAGCAATGGCTAGTTGATCCCGATAGCCTATAATACTCAATACCACATCTGATGCATGGTCCTCCTTATTCACGCTATAATGTAAGAAACGCCCGGTCCGCAAGTCCAATTTATTGAATCCTCCCTGATGGGTACCAACCCAGACTGAATTGCGTTGACGATCATAATACAGACATTTAACTTTGTTTTGTGAAAGGCTGTTCATTCCTTCCATATGCCTGTACCACTTAAATTCTTTTGTCCGGCGATCATACAAATTCAATCCTCCTCCTTCCGTAGCAATCCAGAGTTGCCCTTCTTCTCCTTCAATAATAGTCCCTACAATGGGAGAACTAAGTCCCTCCCGTTCATTCTTAGACAATTTATAATGAGTATATATCTTATAATCGGGATTAAAATAGTTGACTCCTCCGAAATAAGTACCTATCCAAAAGGTTCCCTGATGATCTTTGAGAATACTGAATATGGAAGAATCACTCAAGCTGCCGGGAGCATCCGTAGTAGTAAAATGAGTAAAGACTCCGGTTTTCTTATCCAGTTTATCCAGTCCCCGTTCAGTACCTATCCAAAGATTCCCCTGATCATCTTCACAAACATTACGGACGGAATTGTCAGCAATACAGTTTACACTTCCCGCCTCCCTTTGATAATGGGTTATCTTCCCATTCCTGGAAATACGGTATAAACCATTATCCCACATACAAACCCATATATCTTCATTGGAATCCTGATAAAGATTATAAATATAAGTACCCGCAAAAAGATGTTGTTCCTCTTTACCCTTCGGATCCATAACATAGAGGCCATCGTTGTAGGAGCCAATCCAGAATCGTCCGGACTTATCCTTCAACAAACAATTAGGCAATACCTGTCCCGGAAAGTTACAATAGGGCGTTTGTATTCCGGTTGTTTCCTCCCTTTCATAGATCCTGCCATACGTACCCATAAACAATTTGCCATCACAATAAGTAATAGCGGTCATCCACTCTTTCTGTTTGTCGGAAATGTGAGTGAATGTTTCGGTCTTCATATCGAGTTCGCTGACTCCTTCTGTAGTAAGCACATATATCAGCCCCTTTCCGTTGCCGCAGATTCTTCTGACAGTACGTCCCAGTAAAGTGGTCGGATTCCCTTTTTCCTCCTTATAAGTTTTAATGCGATTACCATTATAAACATTCAGGCCATCCCGGGTTCCAATCCAGATTTGTCCCCATTCATCATTATAAAGTGCATATACGGTAAATTGCGAAAGTCCGTTATCGGTAGTCAGATAATTGAAAGACATATCCTGTGCGTAAGCCGAAGGAAAAACGGCAAAGCAAAAAAAGAAAAAATAGCCGGATTATGATCGTCCTATTCCTCATAATGGTGTATTCGTATAAATTAGTATTAGTTATAAAGCACTATATCGCCCCGGTTCTGTATGCAAAATTAGTTTTCTTTCTGCATAATTCTCCGATAAAATTAGATATTTTAGGGCGAAATTGCAGATTTGTACGGAAAATGCCACTCGTTTGTACGGTAAGTAGAGACGGACGGACGATTAGTGACGAGATTTGCGTATCATTTTAATCGTAAATTTAATAATCATGAAAATGCATGTACCAGAAAGCAAACGAATCATGTCGTTATTGATCATGCTGCTAACTACATCTTTTGTCTTCGCCCAAGTTACCGTCACAGGTAATGTTCGAGATGAAAGAGGAGATGAAGTCATTGGAGCTACCGTATTACTGATCGGTAGCCAGCACGGAGTGATCACAGATGTTGACGGGAATTTCAAGCTGAATGTTCCCAATGCAAAAACAGCCGTTTTACAAATTTCGTATGTCGGCTATGAAACACAAAAAATTGCCCTTAAAGGCAAGACTAAAATCAGTGTAACCTTGGCAGAAGTAGCCAATGCACTGAACGAAGTCATGGTAGTGGCATACGGTACGCAGAAAAAAGAGACACTGACAGGTGCTATCTCTTCTGTTAAAACCGACGGACTGCTCCGTTCTCCCAATGCAAGTATTGCAAGTTCACTAGCCGGACAAGTAACCGGATTATCTTCTGTCTCTACCAGCGGACAACCCGGAAAAGAAGATCCTTCTATTTATATCCGTGGAGTAGGCTCGTTGACAGAAGGTGCTTCTTCTCCTCTTATACTGGTAGACGGAGTAGAACGTTCATTCTTCCAGATGGACCCGAACGAAATAGAAAGTGTCACGGTATTGAAGGACGCATCGGCAACAGCTGTATTCGGAGTACGCGGTGCCAATGGTGTTATCCTGGTAACCACCCGTCGTGGTCAGGAAGGAAAGGCTACAATCTCTATCACTTCTTCCGTCGGTGTCCAACAACCTACCCGTATATTAAAGATGGCAGACAGCTACACTTACGCCACCTTATTTAATGAAATGAATGATAACGACGGAAAAAGCAAACATACCTTCGATGACTATGCACTGGAACGCTTCCGGCTGGGTGACGACCCCATCATGTATCCGAATATGAACTGGAGAAAATATATCATGAAAAACCTCGTCCATACAGACACAGCACAACCTGAACATAAGTGGAGGAACTGACCGCGTGCGTTACTTCATTTCCATGGGCTTTTTATGGCAGGACGGACTTTTCCGACAATTTAAAGAACTGGATTACAATAATAATTATAGCTATACCCGATATAACTACCGTGGCAACCTCGACCTTGACATCACCAAATCTACGTTGCTGAAAGTTGGCTTGGGAGGTATCGTCGGTATCACTCACGAACCGAATGACCAGGATTATCCTTACGGATTATTCTCTCTCATCAATATGGCACAGCCATTCAACAGCCCGGGTATCATAGACGGCAAACTTGTACTGACCGACCCGGGAAAATATGACGGCGTCCTGATGGACAACAATGCACTGGGACGCTACTATGGACAAGGATATGACCAGGCAACCAGCAATACCATGAATATGGACTTGCAATTAACCCAAAAGCTTGATTTCATCACGAAAGGATTATCCGTAGAAGTGAAAGGGCCTATAATACTTATTATGTGTTTAAACAGAAACGCTATGGCTCGGTAGAAACCTATACTCCGTATTACCAATCGGCTTTGGAAAGTCCGGGACTTGATATCAATGATCCATCTTACAACAAAACGATTGTCTATCGTGTATCCGGCCAGAACAAACGCTTGAGTTACAGTGAAGATAACAACACAAGAGGGCGTGACTGGTACTTTGAAGCAAGTTTGCGTTATAACCGTAAATTCGGCGGACACAATGTCGGAGGACTTTTACTGTATAATCAAAGCAAAAAATACTACCCCAAAACTTTCACGGAAGTACCCACCGCTTACGTAGGATTAGTGGGACGCCTGACTTATGATTACAAATCCCGTTATGTAGGTGAATTCAATTTCGGATACAACGGTTCCGAGAACTTTGCACCGGAGAAACGTTTTGGTTTCTTCCCTTCCGGTTCTATCGGTTATGTAATCTCTGAAGAAGCATTCATGAAAAAACAGAAAGTAGTGGATTACTTGAAACTGCGCGCTTCCATCGGTCTGGTAGGTAATGACAATATCAGCGACAATCGTTTCCTTTATCTATCCAACTCCTGGCTGGTAGACCAGCTACCCAGTGAAAAAGATTACTGGAACGCTTACAAGAATGGCTACAATTTCGGTTTTAATAATGGCAACATGATAAAAGGAGCAATTGAAAGTCGTATCGGTAATCCAAATGTCAGTTGGGAAACAGCTTTGAAGCAAAACTATGGTATTGATGTCAACTTCCTCAACAATCGTCTGAAGGTTAGTGCCGACATTTTCTTCGAAGACCGGAAAGACATTCTCATTAAAAGACAGACTATTCCTATCACTACCAATCTGACAAGCGACAACTTGCCGGTAGTAAATATGGGACGTGTCAAAAACCATGGATATGAAATAGACCTGAAATGGGAAGATGTCATTAAAGGCAAACTTCACTACTATATCAACGCCAATGTTTCCTATAACAGAAACAAGATTATCTTTCCAGGATGAAGTGGAACCCAACGAACCCTACCAATGGAGAACCGGACAACCCGTCGGAACTATTTTCGGCTACGTAGCAGACGGATTCTACAATGACAGCGATTTTGAGAATGGCAAACTAAAAGAAGGACTTCCGAAACCAACCATGGATGTATCTCCGGGTGATGTGAAGTATACCGATTTGAACGGCGACGGTCTGATTACTGATGACGACCAGCGTGCCATTGGTAATCCTACACGTCCTGCCTACACCTGGGGGTTGAACTATGGAGCGGACTATAAAGGCTTTTTCTTCTCCATGAACTGGACGGCTGCCACGGAACGTTCACTGGTTCTTGACTATTTCTTCCGTAAACCATTCGGAAACAATGCCAACAATGCCCTGATGCAGTTCCATGCAGATAACCGCTGGACACCAGCAACAGCAGAAACTGCCACCGTACCGCGTTTTGCCACCAAGTCAATGGATTACAATAGTTACACCTCTTCTTTATGGGTGAAGAACGGGAACTTCTTGAAATTGAAAACACTTACAATCGGATATAACTTCAAAGAACGGAAAGCACTCAAGAAACTGGGAATATCTCAATTAGGTATCAAATTTAGCGGATACAATTTGTTGACTTTCGACAGTTTCAAAATTATGGATCCGGAATGTACACCGGGGCTGACTGACTCTTATCCGATTATTAAAATCTACAATATAGGAATAAACTTAACTTTCTAAGCCATCTAAAATCATGAAAAGAAGAAACCTATTACATACAGGCATTGCAGCCGTACTACTATTGTCGACAGGTGCATGCGAGGACTTCAAATTCGGGAATGCTTTTCTTGACAAGCCGTTCACCACAGACATTACGATCGATACGGTATATGCACATAAAGTTTATGCCGAGCAGGCACTAGCCGAAGTATACCGTTCGCTACCCGACTATCTGCCCTCCGGCGGAAGATTATGCTGGGGTATACTGGAAGGCATGACTGACTTGGGAGATGCAATCAAGCCCAATGGAATACGCTCTTACTATACGGGAAATGTCAGTTCATCAACCGGCGATATGCCTTATATACTTTATGAAGGAACTTCAAGTCCTTCTTTCGGTATGTCTCCTATGACGGGAATCCGAAAAGCTTATATCTTTTTGGGAAAATGTAGACCCGGGTACCGGATATGACAGAACGCGAGAAGAGTATCCGAAAAAGCGGAAGCAAAGATGATTATAGCTTTCCATTATTCCCAGATGTTACGCCACTTCGGAGGAATGCCTTGGATTGACCACTCTTACCTTCCCGAAGATGACATGACAACCACGCGTATGACTGTGGAGGAAACCGTACAAAAGATAATCGGATTATTGGATGAAGCAGCAAGAATACTTCCGTGGAAAGTAAATGCAGCCGACGAAGGCAGAATGACAGCCGCCGGAGCATTAGCTTTGAAATCACGCGTCCTGTTATTTGCCGCCAGTCCTTTATTCAACAATGAAAAGCCGTTTATGGCTGGAGAAGCTGCCGACAAACAATATGTATGGTATGGAAACTATGCGGAATCCCGCTGGCAGGACGCATTGGATGCCGGACTGGAAATGCTTCGGGCAAACCGGGAGAACAATAACTTCTACCAACTGGTAAACACCGGAAAACCGAGGGAAGACTTTGTTTCTGCCTACTTTGACCGTTATAACGGCGAAGTGCTTATCTCCTCGCACCGTTGGACCAACTACACCATAGGCACCAATTCTTTCGGAGAATTGCTTTATGGTATGGGTGGAGCCAGTGCCAACTATGCCGATATGTTTGAAATGGCAGACGGAACCCCGTTTGACTGGAACAATCCAGTACACAAAGCACATCCTTTCTTCGATGCACAAGGAAATCCGGTACGTGATATTCGCATGTACGAAACTCTCTATGTAAACGGCGATCAGTTCCGGGGACGTGAACTCCGTATTGCCAAAGGAGAAAGTGAAGGATGCGATGACATCTCTCCCGTACTGTTCCGTCTAACCTACAACGGATATGGTATGCGCAAGTTCCAACGCGACAGAGCCGATGAAGTGAATGGAAAGTTCTATTCCTGCCCATTGATCCGCCTGCCTGAAATCTATCTGAATATTGCCGAAGCAATGAATGAACTGGGAAAAGCAACTACGAAAGATGAATTCGGAAATGATGCATACGATTATATCAACATGGTCCGTAACCGGGTCAATATGCCGGATCTGACAACAGCCAAGGCTGCTCCCGGAAGAGAACTGCGTGAAGCTATCCTGCACGAACGTGCCATCGAATTCGGCTATGAAGAGGTACGTTATTTCGACCTGACACGCTGGAAACGCGATGATTTATTCAAGACTCCTATCGAACGTCTTTTTATCACGAAAGACAGTCAGGGAGTTTTCACCTACACCAAAGACAGAAAAGTGTATAACGAAAGAGGTTGGATAAAGAACTGGAGCGACCGTTACTTCTTGATTCCTATTCCTTTGGAGGAAATCAACAAGAAATACGGACTGGTACAGAATCCCGGATGGTAATAAACAATAAAAAGATAAATTTAAATCGAAAACGTATGAAACGTAAATATATAGTAATCAGTATGGCTTTACTATCTGCTGTGTCTACCTGGGCACAGGAGATAACAGGGACAGTGACAGATGCCTTAGGTTCACCTGTTGCAGGTGCTAAGGTACATCTGGTCAACACTCCGAACGTCTCTGCCATCACTGACCGGAATGGAGTATTTGTATTGAATGGAGAAGAAGGTGACTGGATGGTAGTTTCCTATGCCGATGCCATTGGCAAACGAATCAGGGCTACCGGAAAATCTATTCAGATAAAACTGGATCCGCAGGACAGAATAGTCAATATGGGAATGGCAAACCGTACCGCAGACCGGCAAACGCAAGCTATATCTATTGTCACTGCAGAAGAACTCGAAAAAAACGCAACTCCCAATTCTTTTAACGCTCTCTATGGATTGGTTCCCGGACTGGAAGTAATGCAACGTACCGGCTGGACCCAGAACCCCACGACTTTGCTACGCGGCAGCGATAATCCCTTGATTGTGGTAGACGGTTTTCCACGTCCTATCGAATGTCTCAACACGGTAGAAATAGAATCGGTGACCGTACTCAAAGACGGACCGGCTACTGCTCTTTGGGGAGCCCGCGGAGCTAATGGGGTGATTCTCGTAACTACAAAGCGAGGACAATATAACACCAAAATGCAGGTGAACGTCAACTATAAATACGGGATGGACTTCCCATCAACCAACCGGAATTTGCCAATGGCTATGAATATGCAGCAGCCTTGAATGAAGCCTTGTACTATGACGGACTGGAAATGCAAT
>ENA-OPZZ01001891-OPZZ01001891.1-human-gut-metagenome-genome-assembly--contig:-NODE-1891-length-11573-cov-1.933339_pt1 | contig 11573 bp, 10 predicted proteins | sample MGYA00242487_ERZ504511 | MGnify/ENA primary metagenome ERZ504511 (study PRJEB26092, sample SAMD00036241) | human gut metagenome | host: Homo sapiens | study: EMG produced TPA metagenomics assembly of... | reverse complement strand
ATAAAGAAAGCCAGAATCCGATAACGAGTGTGACCGTCAACAATATAAGCCATTCCATGTGATGATGGGGTTCAGCAAACGCCGTTCCTCGAGAATGTTTTGTTCCAACTGCTGCTCATCAGAAGATGGGGGATTGATCTGTCCTGAAACTCCGGTCGATTTTAAGTTGGCTCAGTTTTGTCATAGGCAAACCATCCTTTCTGAAATCGAGTTTGTTTTCTTATGCCGTTCTCTCTGCATGGATTTCCTGCCCGCTTCCAGCGGCGTTTTCCGCTCTCCTTCTGGTCATCGCCGGGTATCCCATGCAGACGGTCATGCGGTTTTCAAGGTTCGATGAGGAGCTGTAGAAAGCATATCACAATGAAGCAGAAATTTTTAGGAAGCATTCCTTCCGGTTTTCAGTGGATTTTAGGAGAATCCCAAGGAAAAACCGGAAGGGATGCTTCCGCTTTTTACCTTCAAAACCGGAAGTAATAGCTTCGGTTTGATGCAATATTGAATGAATCAATGTCTATTTTTCTGAAATAATTTTTTCTCCAAGAAAATTTGCTTATTCAGTGTCAGCGAGGACGCATAGCCAGCACAATTTTGTGCTGAATATTGGGTTTGGGCGAAGCCCAACAAGTGTTTTTGAAGTCGGATTTGTAAAAAACAGATTCAAAAAATTGCGAGTTGGTACCAACTCGCCCTGCTTGTGGCGGTTGCAAATGCGAAAAATTTTTCTTGCAGAAAATAACCGTCCGCTTCAAGTTGAACTTGAAAACGGACGGTCTGATTTGCAAAATGATTTTCAAATTTGGGAAGCACGTTGAGAGGCTTCATAGCACCCGCAAGCAATGCAGACGTATATACATCTGCTTCTTTTGCGTTGCAAAACACTTGTTGGGAACACCCAAAACCCTTGAACTGCATCCGTTGGATGCAGGATTAGCGTCTCCAAATGAGAAAGTATATGGCTCTAACACATTGTCAGCCATTGGTAAACAACTTTTTCCAGTCAAAAAAGAAAATAGCGATGATTAAAGATGAACATTGCAGAAAAATGTGATACAATAGAAAATGAAAATCCAAACAACAGGAGGAATCCCCTCGTGGCCAACAACGTGAACGTCAAAAAACTGGAAGCTGACCTGTGGGAGTCGGCAGATCTGCTGCGTGCAGGTTCTAAACTCACCTCGAACCAATACTGTATGCCGGTGTTGGGACTGATTTTTCTGCGGTATGCGTACAGCCGCTTCAAACTGGTAGAGCAGGAGATCCTGAAAGACCGTCCCATGCGCGGTGGCCGGGTGCTGCCGGTGGAGCAAAGCGACTTTGCCGAGAAGAGTGCACTGTTTCTGCCCAAGGAGGCGCAGTACAATTACTTAGTCAATTTGCCCGCCAACATCCCGGAGCAGGGGCTGACCGGCATCGAGGGCAATCCTCTGAACAGTCTGGGCGAAGTGGTGAACAACGCCATGGAACTGGTGGAGCAGCAGAGCGAGCAGCTGCAGGGCGTTCTGCCGAAGGACTACACCATCTTCTCGGATGAACTGCTGGGGGAACTGCTGCGCATCTTCAACAATGATGCGTTGGATGATGTGGGCGGCGATGTGATCGGCCGTATCTACGAGTACTTTTTGAATAAGTTTGCCAAGAATGTGGCACAGGATGACGGCGTGTTCTTTACGCCGAAATCGCTGGTGAAGATGATCGTCAATGTGCTGGAGCCTGCCCACGGCGTTCTGCTGGACTCGGCTTGCGGCAGCGGCGGTATGTTTGTGCAGACCGGCGACTTTGTAAACCATGCGGGCATGATCGCCAACAACACCATGACGTTTTACGGACAGGAAAAGGTGGAGTACAACGCAAAGCTCTGCCTGATGAATATGGCTGTGCATGGCCTGACCGGCGTGATCAAGTCCGGCGATGAAGCCAATACCTTCTATCACGATGCCCACAACCTGAACGGCTGCTGCGACTATGTGATGGCAAATCCGCCATTTAACGTGGACAAGGTCAAGTCGGAGTCGGCGCAGAGTGCCGGGCGGTTGCCCTTTGGCCTGCCCGGCGTGAACAGGCCAAGGAATCGGCAACGCAAATTATCTGTGGGTGTCCTATTTCTACTCCTACCTGAACGAGCATGGCCGTGCAGGTTTTGTGATGGCGTCCTCGGCTACCGACAGTCAGGGCAAAGACAGGACATCCGTGAAAGCTCATCCAGACCGGCCATGTGGACGTGATGATGAGCGTGGGCAACAATTTCTTCTACACCAAAAGCCTGCCCTGGTTCGCTGTGGTTTTTGGATAAGGGCAAGCCGGAACATCTGCTGGACACCGTACTGTTCATCGACGCCCGCAACTATTATACCGTGGTGGACCGCACCCAGAACGAGTGGAGCGACTGGCAGCTGAAGAATCTCAACGCCATTGTCTGGCTCTATCGCGGTGAAGAGGACAAGTACAAGGTGCTTCTGGCGGAGTATCACGCAGAACTGGCGGACGACCGCCCCTTTGCAGAGATTCAGGCCGCACTGGAACAAAACGTGCAGGCCAAGCGGGAAGAAGCCAAAGCCGCTGTGGAGGCAGCACCCCGCAAAGAGCGCAAGACCACGCAGGAAAAGTTCGACAAGGAGCTGGAAGCCCTCAGCGAGAAGCTGACCGTTGCCAAGGAGGCCGTCTGGCTCACCGAAAAGTTTGGCGAGGGCGTTTATCAGGACATTCTCGGTCTGTGCAAGGTGGCCAGCCGCGACACCATCCTCAACGAGAAAGGCGCATCCCTGACGCCCGGTGCCTATGTGGGCGTTGCACCTGTGGAGGATGACGGCGTGGATTTTGCCCAGCGGATGAAAGAGATCCACAAGGAACTGCTGGAATTGCAGGCAGAGTCCAACCGCCTGATGGAAACCATCTCAAAGAATCTGGAGGAGATGGGGGTATGAAGAGGGAAACATATAAACTAAAACAACTTTGCTCTGAAATAGTTGACTGCGTAAATAAAACTGCACCTACAAGCGATGTGCCTACTCCGTATAAAATGCTTCGTACCAGTGATATCAGAGAGGGAAAAATAAATCTTGAAAATCTGAATTGCGTGACAAAGGAAGTTTATGAAAAATGGACGCGCCGTGGGAAGCTCCAAAAAGGAGATGTGATTTTCACAAGAGAAGCGCCACTAGGAGAAGTAGGACTAGTTCGTGAAGAAAAAAACTATTTTCTCGGACAGCGTTTGGTTTTGTTCCGTGCAAATGATAAGATATGCGATGGAAGATTTTTGATGTATTCGCTTTTGTGGCATGATAACAAGCAGGCAATTATATCAAAAGGCGTTGGTTCTACAGTTGCACATTTACGAGTTCCAGAATGTGAAAATATCGAGATTAAAGCACCCGATCTGGATATTCAGCACCGCATTGCTGATATCCTCTCTGCCTACGATGACCTGATTGAAAACAACCAGAGACAAATCAAATTGCTGGAAGAAGCAGCCCAGCGGCTTTATAAAGAATGGTTTGTGGATTTGCGCTTTCCGGGGCATGAAAACACGAAAATTGTGGACGGCGTGCCGGAGGGGTGGAAAAAGAATTGCGCAGAGGAATTTTTTGAAATAACAATTGGCAAAACTCCACCCAGAACAGAAAAACGATGCTTTACGACTGGTAAAAATGGAATTCCATGGGTGTCGATTGCAGACATGGGAAATTCGGGAATGTTTGTCCTTAACACGGCTGAGAATTTGACAGATGATGCAATAAAACAATACAATGTGAAGGTGATTCCTAAAAATACGGTTCTTCTTAGTTTTAAATTGACAGTTGGAAGAGTTGCAATTGCACCAAACGATATTTGTACGAATGAAGCAATAGCACATTTTAAAGGCAGACGAGAGTGTGAGCGTGAATACACTTACTTCTATTTGAAGAATTTTCACTATGATGAACTTGGAAGCACATCATCAATTTCAAAAGCAGTCAATTCGAAAATAATTAAGGCAATGCCATTTATTATGCCGAGCGAGAAGCTTTTAAAGGAATATTCAAGCAAGACAAAAGATGTTTTTGATTTAATCATCTGCAAACAAAAAATGGACAATAATTTGAAAATAGCGAGAGACCGAATATTGCACAAGTTAATGAGTGGGGAAGTGGAGGTGTGAATTTATGGCAAATGAGTACATGATGGTATCAAGCGTTACAAATGTATTGAGCCAAGCGACAGATTGGATGATTGATTTGGGAGAAAACTGGATTGACGCTCAATTGGATGATGGTCTCCTTAAAGAAATTCCGATTATCAAGGCGTTGATGCTTGGAAAAAATGTTATAAGGACAGTCACAGAATGTCACGAGATACGCCAAATTTCTCAATTCTTACTGACGATTGATACCGAATGTACGGATGAAGCAAGAAGAAAACGCTATATTAAAGTATTAAATGAAAATGCAAAGCAGTTTGAAAAAGAACTGGAGTATGTTACAATGGTTGTAACAAATTACCTTGAAAGCGAAAAACCGCAGATGCTTGGTAGACTTTATCTGAAGCGGTTGGATGGCGGCTTGTCGTGGGATGAGTTTGCGGAGTATGCGTCAATGTTGAATCAACTGATTCCGGGCGATGTGATGTTGTTGAAGGAACCGCACCATAAAAGAAAACAATCACAATGCAGAGATTTGCTAAGGCTAACAGCATTAGGGCTGATATATGAACAAGATTCTCCAAACTATCCAGATGGTGATAATGATACAATTAAAGATGAAGAAACATCGTTTACGATAACAGAGTTTGGAAAAAAGTTTGCAGAGATTGTTTTGTGAAAAGCGAGAAGGTGATTTGTATGATGGAAGTCCATTCTATACAAGAATATATCAGCTTACTTGAGAAATTGGAAAAACTATATACATTCAGAACTTCCAATAACGTATCAATTGGTTGGATTCCGAACTTTACATATAAGCCGCATTTTATATATAGAGGACATGGGGATTATCGATATACGATTCTTCCGGGAATTTTTCGGTCAAAGAATGGACCGGAAGGAATAGAAGTGTACTCGTTATTTGAACATAATATTTTACAAGATTTTATTTCAGAGACATGTCGGTATGAGTCGAAAGTTTCTGAAAACGATATTGGTGCTTGGCTTGAGATTGCACAGCATTTTGGAGTTCCGACAAGATTGCTGGATTTTACAGAAAATCCGCTAGTTGCACTTTATTTTGCTTGTTCAGATGCAAGCACTGCAAATGCGACGGTTTGTTTAATAAATGAACCTGAATATAATAGAAAGTTCTTCGGCATGTATCGTGCAGTACAGGCAACGGAATCAAACTATAATGTGAACAGAATAATTACTGATGAAATTATTAGTCAGGATTTTGCTCAACATGCAGGACTGGGCCAGTATATACAGTGGCCGTGGATATACAAACCACATTATCGGGAAGAACGAATGAATATGCAGCAAAGTGTATTTATGTTGTGGGGAGCAGATAGAAGGCCACTAGAACAGTTTATGGTGCCAGATGATTATATTGTGGATGAAAATGTTCAAAATAGCGCATGTGGAGTAATAGGAAAAATTCAAATAAAGCATGAGGATAAGGAAAAAATATTAAGACAACTTGCTCTGTGCGGGATAAATGAAAAGTATAATTTATCCGGGAATTGATGGGATCGGCAGATATATCAATAAAAAATACTTATTCAAAGGCAACAATATGTGAATGAGGTGATTCTATGAGCCAGCGAATACTCCGAAAATGTCCTTGTTCAGAACAGTGCAGGCAACCTGCTGCAAAATGTTCTGGGCTGGGAGGTCGTGCTGGCTTACAACTCCGAGAAGCTGGGGCCGGACGGGACGTTGGGCCGCACCAGCTATGGGGAAGTGTTGCTGACTCGGTATTTTCGGCAGGCGCTTTTGCGGCTGAACCCGTGGCTCACTCCGAACCAGCTGGATGAGGTGCAGAAGAAATTCACGGCACACGTTTCCACCGCATCCCTGATGCAGATCAATGAGGAAAAGTATTTTCTGCTGCGGGATGGCATCCCGGTGACGGTCAAGCGGCCGGATGGCCGCACCGAAACGCGAAGCGCGGCGGTGATCGACTTCAAAAACCCGGAAAACAATCATTTCCTTGCCGTAAAAGAAATGAAGATCCACTCGCAGCTGTACCGCTGCCGGACAGACATTGTGGGCTTTGTCAATGGCATTCCGCTGCTGTTCATCGAGCTGAAAAAGCCTACCGTGGATGTGCAGAACGCCTACATAGACAATTACCGAAATTATCTCGATACCATTCCGCAGCTGTTCTATTACAATGCCTTCCTTATGCTGTCCAATGGATTGGAAGCCAAGGTGGGCACGCTTGGCAGCAAGTACGAGTTCTTCCACGAGTGGAAGCGTCTGAAGGAGAGCGATGCAGGCAGAGTGGAGCTGGAAACCATGCTGCGGGGCATCTGCGAGAAAAAAGACCTTCCTCGATCTGCTGGAAAACTTCATCCTTTACGACCATTCCGGTGGGCGCACCACCAAGATTCTGGCCCGCAACCACCAGTATCTCGGCGTCAACGAGGCCGTCAGTGCTTACGAGAACCGCAAGCTGAAAGACGGCAGGCTGGGCGTGTTCTGGCACACGCAGGGGTCAGGCAAAAGCTACTCTATGGTCTTTCTGGCGCAGAAGATCCGGCGCAAGTTTGCAGGCTCGCCCACCATTGTGGTTCTGACCGACCGTGACGAGCTGAACCGACAGATCAGCGATACCTTTGAAAACTGCGGTCTGCTAGGCAAAACCAAGGCTTCGCAGTTCATTGCATCCAGCGGTACAGACCTTGTAAAAAAGCTGCAGGGCAACCCCAGCTTTGTGTTTACCCTGATCCAAAAGTTCAATCTGCCCAAGGAGCCGCCCATCTACCCGGATCACGACATTCTGATTTTGTCGGATGAAGCCCACCGCAGCCAGTACGGCATTTTTGCAGACAACATGATGCACCTGCTGCCCACGGCATCCCGCATCGGCTTTACCGGTACGCCGCTGCTGGCGGATGACCATATCACCGAGCGCACCTTTGGCGGGTATCTGTCGGTGTATGATTTCAAGCGGGCGGTGGAGGACGGCGCAACGGTGCCGCTGTACTATGAGAACCGTGCGGATAAGATCGCCCAGTTGGACAAGCCGGAGATCACCGGGCGGATCCTGGATGCCATTGAAGCAGCCGACCTTGATCCCTCGCAGGAGGAAAAGCTGGAACGCGAGTTTGCAAAGGAAATCCATATTCTCACCGCAGATGAACGGCTGCGTTCCATTGCAAAGGACTTTGTGGAGCATTACTCTGACCTTTGGACCAGCGGCAAGGCGATGTTTGTCTGCCTGAATAAGGTCACCTGTGTGCGGATGTACAACTATGTGCAGGAATACTGGCGGGCAAAGATCAGGGAACTGGAAGTCCGGCAGGACACAGTGACCCAGCAGGAAGCACAGGAGCTTGCCCGTAAACTGGCATGGATGAAAGAAACCGAAATGGCAGTGGTGATCAGTCAGGAGCAGAACGAGGTGCAGACCTTCAAAAAGTGGGGGCTGGATATTCTGCCGCACCGTGCCAAAATGGAAAAGCGGGAGCTGGATAAAGAATTCAAGGACAGCAAGAATCCGTTCCGGGTGGTGTTCGTCTGTGCCATGTGGCTGACGGGCTTTGATGTAAAGTGTCTGTCCTGTCTGTATCTGGACAAGCCGTTGAAAGCCCATACCCTGATGCAGACTATTGCTCGTGCAAACCGTGTTTCGGAGGGCAAGAGCAACGGCCTGATCGTGGACTATATTGGTATCGTAAAGGCGCTGCGCAAGGCTCTGGCAGATTATACGGTCAGCAAGAACAGCCCGGCGGGCATTGACCCAACGGTGGACAAAACGGAGCTGATTCAGCGCATCCGCACGGTCATCGGAAAAACGGACGGCTTTCTGGCAGAACACGGGTTCCGGCTGCAGGAATTGGTGGACGCACAGGACTTTGAAAAGATGAGCCTTGTACAGGATGCAGTCAACGCAATGTGCGAGACGTTGGAAACCAAGAAAACCTTCCAGATCTATGCGTCTGAACTGGCGCGGCTGTTCCGCTACGCAGACCGTGACGATGTGGACGATGCCGTGTGCGCCCGGAAAAACGCAATTCTCGCCATCTACGAGGGCTTGCAGCAGAAGCGGAAACACGCGGACAATACCGACCTGATGGTGCAGATCAACGGCATCGTCAACGAGTACATCCATGTGGAAAAGCCGGATCGGGAGGCTGCACCATCCCGGCAGTTTGACATCAGTAAAATTGATTTTGACTTGCTGAGCCGGGAGTTCGCCCACGCCCGGCGGAAGAATCTCTTGCTGCGAGATCTGGATGAACTGGTGAATCAGCAATTGGCGAAAATGCTGTTTGCAAACCCGCAGCGCATTGATTATTATGACCGCTATCAGGAAATCATCGATGCCTACAATGCGGAGCAGAACCGTGCGACCATCGAGAAAACCTTCATGGATCTGATGGAGCTTGCAAGTTCACTGGACACGGAGCAGCAGCGCTATGTGCGTGAGGGCTTTTCCAGCGATGAGGAACTTTCAGTGTACGATTTGCTGTTTTCGGAGAACCTCACGAAGCAGGAAATTGAAACGATCAAGAAGGTGTCTGTGGACTTGTTGACAAAAATCAAACAGCAGATTGCCAAACTCGACCATTGGACGGACAAGCAGGAAACTAAGGCGATTGTGGATAACCTGATTCGCAATACCCTTTGGCAAGAACTTCCCAATAGCTATGATGTAAGCGATATCCAGACCTACCAGAAGAAAATCTACGAGTATGTATATATGCGCTACCCGGAAGTAGCATAACGCAAAAATCACCCCAGAGAGAACGCACAAGAGGCTATTCTCTCTGGGGTGATTGCGTATCAAATCATCTGAAAATGCCGCAATGCCTCCACGATCGCATCCTCTTTTTCCTTCGGACACTTAGGCTACTTCGCATTTTCATTTTTCGCTTTATGGTAATTCTCTCGCTCGATGATGCCGTACTTCTGTTTCACCTGTGCGATATAGAGATTGGAGACCTTCAACTGATGGTGTTCCCACACATAATCCCGAATCTTGTTGTAAGTCGCCTTGCTCTCCGCAGCAGTCACGTCCAGTTCATCCATGCTGACGTCCACTACGATGTGTCGCTCGACATGGAGTTTGGTCAAAAGGCGAACCGCTTCGACATGGCTTGAGGGTTGCGTTTGTTACATCGTTTTGGTATAACAACTCACAACCTCGCAATGCCGTGTTCGTGGGAAAAGGTCCACCGGCTGCACCTTCTCCGCATGATACCCATGCGCTTCGAGCCATGCGGCATCTCTTGCGGCGGTGGAGGGGTTGCAGCTGACGTAGACCACCCGGCGGGGGGACATCTGGACGACTGCGGAAAGGGTCGTCTCGTCGCAGCCCTTGCGGGGCGGGTCGAGCATGATGACATCGGGCCGCAGGCCCTCAGCGGCGAGGCGGGCGGCGGCCTGACCGGCGTCGGCGCAGAAGAAGCGGCTCTTGGCGGCGACGGCGTCGCCCATCCGGGCGGCGTTGGCCTTGGCGCTGTCAATAGCCTCAGGCACGATCTCCACGCCGATGAGCTCCCGGCAGCGGTCGGCCATGGAGAGACCGATGGTACCCATGCCGCAGTAGAGGTCGAGCAGAACGTCCGAGGGTTCCAGCTGGGCGTACTCGGCAGCGATGCCGTAGAGCCGCTCAGCGGCCAGCGTGTTGACCTGGTAGAAGGAGAGGGGGCCGAGCCGGACCGGCATACCGCAAAGAGTATCCTCGATGTAGCCCGGGCCGTAGAGCGAGACGGTCTCCTCGCCGAGGATGACGTTGGTCTTCTTGGCGTTGACGTTGATGAGGACGGACGCAATATCGCTGAACTGCTCCCGCAGCGCGGTCACGAGCTCCTCGCTGTGGGGGAACTTCGGGCGGGTGCAGACGAGGCAGACCATGATCTGGCCGCTGTGTGCACCCCGGCGCAGGAAGATATGCCGAACAAGACCCTTGCCGCTCTCCTCGTCGTAGGGCTGGATGCCGTGGGAGGCGAAGAAGCTGCAGAGCGCGTTGCCGATGTCGTTCAGGACGCCGGGCTGTAATCTGCAATCGGGGCAGGGGACGATGCGGTGGGTGCGGCCGGCGTAAAAGCCGATGCAGGGCGCACCGTTTTTGTCGCGGCCCACCGGGAACTGTACCTTGTTGCGGTAGCGGTCCACCTCGGGGGAGGGAAGGGCATCCAGCACCGGCACATCCAGTCCGCCGATGCGGCGGAAGGCGTCGGCGACGCTCTCCTGCTTGGACCGCAGCTCGGCGGCGTAGTCTATGTGCCGCAGGCTGCAGCCGCCGCAGGGGCCGGCGACAGCGCAGTCCACCGGGATGCGGTCAGGCGAAGGAGTGAGCAGTTTGTCCAGGATGCCGAAGGCATACCGGCCGCAGTCCTTGACGATACGCACCTGAGCCTCATCGCCGGGGGCAGTACCCGGGACGAAGACGGCCTCGCCCTCCGGCGAGTGGGCCACGCCGCTGCCGTCGCTGGAAAGACGCTCGATGCGGAGGGTGAGAAGCTGGTTTTTCTGTAAGGGCATGGAATGATCTCTCCTTATGTCTCGTCAGGGGCGGGCTGGACGTCTGCGTCAGCCTGCGAAGTCATATACTTGCTGGGCGGCACACCTTTGGCGCGCTTGAACACCCGCGAAAAATAGAACTGGTCGAGGAAGCCCACCGATGCCGCCACCTCGGCGATGGACAGTGTGCCGCTGCGCAGCAGCTTGCAGGCTTCGTTGACCCGGTATTCGGTCAGATAGTCGATGGGGCTCTTGCCCACATTGAGCATGAACACCCGGTACAGATGGCTCCGGGAGACGCCGACGCTCTTGGCGACATCGTCGATGGAGATGTCGTGGGAGTAGTTGAACTGGATGTACTTGATGGCGTTCAGGACATACTGGCTGGAAGAAGAGGTGCTGTGAGGGCGGCTCTCGCTGGTCTCCCGCATCAGGGCGGCGATGAAGAGGTAGAGGTAGCCCACCATCGCGGCCTCGTCCTGGGGCTGCAGGCCGCGGGAAGAGTAGATGCTGCTCAGGGCCGCCCGCATCCCCTCCAGGTCCTGGGTGTGGTGACGGGGGCAGCGTCGGTGAAAGGCAGCTGCGCCGCAAGCTTGTGGGCGCAGGCACCGTTGAAGCCGACCCAGCTGTACTCCCACGGCTGGGCCTCGTCGGCAGTATAGCGGATGAGCTGGCTGGGGCGGGCAAAGAACAGATCGCCCGGCACTACCTCGTAGGTGCGCCCGCCGACCTCGAACACGCCCTTGCCCGAGACGACCAGATGGATGAGGTAGTGGTCCCGGATGCCGGGACCCCAGGTCTGCCCCGGAGCACAGCGCTCCAGGCCGCAGTTGAAGATGGACAGCTCAATGTTGTTGGTGTAGTTCTGCTTGAACGACTGCTTGTAGACGTCTGCCATTGCGGTTCCCTCCTGCCTGTTGGCTCTATAGCCTGAGTATACCACATCTGCCCCCGCAAATTCAACAAAAGTACATCT
>ENA-OPZZ01001889-OPZZ01001889.1-human-gut-metagenome-genome-assembly--contig:-NODE-1889-length-11581-cov-2.609481_pt1 | contig 11581 bp, 10 predicted proteins | sample MGYA00242487_ERZ504511 | MGnify/ENA primary metagenome ERZ504511 (study PRJEB26092, sample SAMD00036241) | human gut metagenome | host: Homo sapiens | study: EMG produced TPA metagenomics assembly of... | reverse complement strand
CATAATCTGCAAATTTGAAGCCTGGACGTTTATTATCTGCATTATCATACTTAACAGAAATACCTAATGCTTTCAACTTGGTAACAATACCCGCTACATTTGGCATCAATTTGTTTCAGTTGCTCATCGTTCTTGTAAATAGGAATAATAACTACTTGAATCGGAGCCAGATGCGGAGGTAATACCAGTCCATTGTCATCTGAATGAGTCATAATCAGGGCACCCATTAAGCGGGTAGAAACACCCCATGAAGTAGCCCATACATATTCCAATTTATTCTCTTTGTTCACGAACTGAACGTCGAAAGCCTTGGCAAAATTCTGTCCCAGAAAATGAGAAGTACCACTTTGCAGTGCTTTTCCGTCCTGCATCATAGCTTCGATAGTGTAAGTGTCAAGCGCACCGGCAAAACGCTCGTTGGCAGACTTTACACCTTTCACAACCGGAACAGCCATATATTTCTCTGCAAATTCACCATATACATTCAGCATTCTTACTGCTTCTTCTTCAGCTTCTTCGCGAGTAGCATGGGCAGTATGTCCTTCTTGCCACAAGAATTCAGCAGTACGCAAGAACAGACGAGTACGCATTTCCCAACGGAAAACGTTCGCCCACTGATTGCAAAGAATAGGCAGGTCACGATAAGATTGAATCCAGTTTTTATAAGTATTCCAGATGATTGTTTCTGATGTCGGACGAATAATCAATTCTTCTTCCAATTTTGCGGCTGGGTCTACTACTACCCCCGAACCGTCTTCTGCATTTTTCAGACGATAATGTGTCACTACGGCACATTCTTTTGCGAAACCTTCCACGTGTTCAGCTTCACGGCTCAGGAATGATTTCGGAATTAATAATGGGAAATATGCGTTTACGTGACCTGTTTCTTTAAACATATCGTCCAGTTGACGTTGCATTTTCTCCCAGATAGCGTATCCGTAAGGCTTAATCACCATACATCCGCGTACGGCAGATTGTTCTGCCAAATCAGCTTTTACCACCAAATCGTTATACCATTGCGAGTAATTCTCGCTACGTTTGGTAAGGTCTTTCAGTTCTTTTGCCATTATATTTTTTTATTTAAAGTACTCATAAGTGTCAAAACAGGGTGCAAAAATACGAAAAATGCATGAACTGCCCTATTCTTCATGCATTATTTTCATAGTAGAAAGAGACTTTGCCCATTGTTATCTTTCAGTCACAAAAAGAAAGCCAGATAGCTAAAAAATAACTATCTGACTTTTATCGTGAGCGGTAAGCGAGACTCGAACTCGTGACCCTTAGCTTGGGAAGCTAATGCTCTACCAACTGAGCTACTACCGCAACTTGTATCTTTCATAAAAGCCTTATGAAATGTTGATGCAAAGGTAAACATAATTTTTATATCTCAAATAAATTTCTTCAAATTTTAGCAGAGGAAAATCTATAATATAATTTCTATTCCAGATGAAAAAAAGATCGGATATGAAAAATCGTATATTCGATTGCTGTACAATTTAAAATATACAGATAGAAATAAAATGATTCGATAAAATTCTCTGGATTTCTAATCAGATATTTTCAAAACTTAATATTATTGGATTTAATTCTTATCAATATGCGTGATTTTATCTGCCTATACTAACAATAAGTTAATAGAATGGCTGCTAACTGATTCAATCTGAAAGATTAAAATGATTGAGATATTAGTCGTATCCAAAACAAATGACCTGTTTTACTTGTGTTTTATTCGTTCCTTTTAAAGGAGCAGAACGTTCCTCACCGACCAACGTCCCGTTGGTTTAAAACCAAGGCATCGTTCCTTTAAAAAGGAAATAGCTCAAATAACGTTCTTTTTCTGTATAATCCGATAATATATATGCAAAAACATATTGAAATTCTTTATATTATTACGCGTTTTTATGCATAATTTCTGCTGTTTGATGAAATATGTATGGGGCTATTCTTTGTGTAATCTTAAATATAGAACATTTTTTTAAGATTCTTTCTCTGTTTGCCAAAGTGAACAAACCCGTCCTCTCATCTGTTAGAAAGTTCTCAATTTTAGATTTAACCTAACCAGCATGAAAAAAAATAAGATACTTTTTGTACTATGGGCTTTGTGTTTTTTCGTCATTCAGACAAATGCACAGACACCGTTAAGTTTCGAAGAATCGTTGCACCTGCTTAATCAGGGAAATCAGAGCTTGAAGATAGCTGATAAGGGGATAGAGATTGCCAAGGCAGAACGTGATAAGCTCAATGCTTTTTGGTATCCTACCTTGCAGTCTACAGGTGCATTTGTGCATATGTCCGAGAAGATAGAAGTGACTGACATTTTTTTAAGAAGCTGTATCGCCATAATATTTCTGCGGAAGCGTTCCTTTTTACCAACCGTTTCAACCTCATTTTCTCTAAGATTAAAGGTGTGACGGTCTGCCATAGGCACATCAGGGTGCAAGTCAAACCCTTTGACTTTTTTTCTTCTGCTCCCAAGCGGGAACTACCGGCTCAGGCTCTTTATCATAACCGTTTCCTATGCGATACCCCTGATGATACATCTCATCATAGCTGTCAAAACCTGACTGCGAAGCTACTATCTCTCGATAATCTTCAATCGGCATACTGCCCATATTGGTCTGAACTTCTTCCGTTTCATTTCTTTCTTCGGCAGGTTCTTCCTTTACAATCAAATGCTCATTCATCGGATTCTCTCGCACTTTTCTGTCAAACTCTGTGCGTGAAAATTCCTTATTGAACAGTGGCACATCATAGTCATAGAGCATTACTCTCTCATCATCAACAGATAAGATTTCATACTCAGAAGCACCGATATACACCTTATCGCCAAGATGATATACATACTGCACATCTTGTAGCTGTTCTGCTTCTTCAGGTTCTTTTTCGGCTGGTTCGACCTCCTGTTCCGGCGGTGCATTAGAGAGTATCTCTCGGTTTCTTTTCGTTTCCTCGATTTTGGCTCTGCGTTCCTCTTGACTTTCAAGCCACTGAGGATAGCGTTCTTTTTCCTTTGGATTTAAGTATCTGTCCATTCGGATAAGTTCCCCGATACGTTTCTCCACCTGCGACCACGAAAGCGTGATATGTGGCTTCTCTTTACCGATGCCTTTCGTAATCGTAATACCTTTTCCGTCGTGGCTCTCATCAATGCCTGCCCCGATTATAACGGGATAAGAACCGCCCCAACCGTATTCATTTTTCAAGAAGTCGACATTTTCTTTTGCAGAAAGACTTTTTTCAAACTGCTCATAGATACGCATTTTCCCCTCAGAAAATCCGCTTCCATTCGCAAGAATAGCGTCGATAATCTCCTGAGAAAAGTAAGGCAGAGGTTTCTTTTCCTCTGCCGACGCTCTAATATGAATGTCATCTGACCGTCCATTGACGGTAATGGTTTTATGCTGTCACTTAATTCTCCCAGTAATCGCATAGCTTCAAAATGTCGGGCAATAACAGCCCAATTATAAAAGCTCTGTGCGGTTCTGCTGTCGTATTTGCCCTCCCACAAATGCAGAACGTTTTCAAAGGTCTTGTACCCTACTGTCCTGCCGTCCTCTAAAGTAAGTTCGGTATAATCATTATTGAAAATACTCTTTACATACTCTGTGCGGTCTTTGTTATCAGGATTACGTTCATAATAATCTTTGATTTCTTCCAGACTAGCCGACAAATGTGGTGTCGTTCTGAGAATTTCATTGATTACTTCATCACGTCCAAAGAACGGAAGGCTTTTATCCTCGTGCGTTCTGTCGTAATACTCTAAGCGAATATCACTTCCGCTTTCACGATTTCCTGTGCCGAATTGCGAAGGGAGTTCATCAGACGAACCCATTTCATCATATCCTCCGCTTTCATCTGTTCGGTCACTCCCTCTTTCTGTGCCATCTGGCTCAGAATTGTTTCCTCCATCTTGCTGGCTCTCTGTTCCACTTCCGCCAAGTGCTGTGTCAGTTCGCCCCTCGTCAGGAGATTGTAGTAAAGGACTCTGTGATGTTCCTTCAGAAACTCTCTCCTCATCTGAGCGTATCTGCCCAACGTCACTTCCGGCTGCTGTGGAAGTTTCAGGTTCGGAAGGCTGTAATCGCCCACCATCGTGTAGGTCAGTTCGTTCATTGTCCAAACTCCTTTCGTCGTTATTTTCAACCTTATTGTATTCATTTCTGTCCTGACCGACAATTATGCGATTTTGACGGTTGAGTGCAGTAATTGTTTTAGATATTTCCGTCAATCCCATTTCTGCAATATCACTGGTAGCAAATCCAAGTGCATTGAGTGTTTCCTGCGTATTGAAGTTGGTAACATCTCTGAAATCATCAAGTTCAAAATAACCGTCCGTATCAACGCCGAGCCTTGACATCATCATATATGCCACACTGTTTGTCACGACATTTTTATAAATGAAAGCCACAATATCCTCTTCCACTTCCTCAAAGGAACTGCCCTCGGTTGCATAGTAAAGGTCTTGCAGATAATCAGGGATATTATCCTCTGCCGCATTTCTTGCTGCTCCCATAATTGCTTCGGCAAGACTGCTCTTATTCTCAATCTCTCCGAAAGTGCTTTCCAATGTTTCAATCACATCAGCTTCGTATTCCTGACGCATATCCCAAATCGGGACTGTTCTTGAATATCTGCTTTCGTGAGTATCTGAAATATCAAAGTAATGTGTCAGTCTTTGCCGTGAACGGTTTTCATCAGCAAAAACAGCAATACCTCTTGCACCTCGGTTGACCCATCTGCCAAAAATTTTGTTCCACTGCTCTATCTCAAGAACCGCTGTTGCATCAGGTCGCTGTGCATATACAAGTAGCTGTTCGTCATAACGTAACTTATAATTTCGGCAAGCCGAAGCCAAGAATGCCTGCCAGTTCTGAGGATTTGACACAACCGTTTTGCAGGTGCGGTTGTAAAGCTCAGAAATAAGGTCATATTTTCGTGCCATTACTCTTGCACCTCCTTATCGCTGTTTTTCTCTGTTTCTGGTCTTGTTTTTTGACGGTTCGGATTGATTGACAGGTTCAACTTTACTTCCACTAAGCTCCATTTTTTCAGCAAACTCGCATATATGATAGCAGCAATTTCCGACATACAAATGGTAGTCATCAATATACTTGCACACTCTGTCTGCTGTGTGTCCATCACGAAAAGTAATCTTGATTTTTCCACCATCGGGAATATAGAATTTCAAATTGTAATGACTGTCTATAAATCGAATTTGCTTTTCCTGCGGCTCTGCTCTATTCTCCTGTTGCTTCATTTTCCTTACCTCTCATTTTTGTTGCTTCATCAGAACCGCCGCCCAAATACGAAAAGAGTTTACCGGACTTTGTATTCTTCTGAAGCTCCATAATCACACCCATATCAGGAATCGTGATATTCGGGATTTTCAGGATTGCTTCCATATCAAGCTGCTGCAACTTTTTCTCCGTATCACAACCGGAGTCAAAGAGTTTATTCAGCACCTTGACCTTATTCTGAAAAGTTGCTTTGTCTTTCACGAAAATACCTCCTTAGCTAATGTTGATTACAATAGAAATACTGCCGCTCTGTTCTTCTTTCTGCGGATTACGTGAATACTCAGGAAAAAGGGACTGTACTCTCTGCCTTGCCCTGCGTATGGTTTCAAAACAAGGAAGTCCGTATGCTCGGTAATTAAATACAATATCCTCAAGCGGAAGATTTCCGGCAGGTATATATCCGTACCGATTGTAATAATGCAGAATGAGAAGCATATCATCATACCTCGACATCGGGCATTCCTTTAAGATTTCAAGCACTCGGCTCTCCACCGTTTTCTGTTGTTTCATAATGTTCCTCCAAAAATTAAAGGGACAGAGTTTTTTTACGCTCTGCCCCGAGTGGTTAATGTTCGCTTGTTACTTACTTCTTACGGTTTTTAACCTGAAGAAAGATAAAGCCGCCGACAATAACGGCGACTAATGCGATAGCGATAATTGTCTTTGCTTCCATTACTCGTTACCCTCCTTTTTCTTCTTTTTGTGTGCAACAACAGAAGTTACGGCGATACCGACAGCAGAAAGTCCGGCAAGGACATACCAAAGTTTCATATTGGTATCATCTCCTGTTTTCGGAGTATCCCTCAACTCATTGTGCATTTTTACAACGGCTGTTTCATCAAGTTTGATAGTAACATTCTGGTCGGCAGGTGTGATATATGCGGCAGAGGCATTGTTTGCCACTTCGGATACGGTATATTCGCCAATACGAAGTCCATCAATCACAATTTCGCCGTTCTTATCTGTTTCAAATGTCATATCATAACCGTTTGCTCCGGTTACTCTGAACGCAAAACCTTTAACCTTACCATCTGAAGATGTCTTGACGATTTTCAGTGTTCCACGCATAGCTTCATTGATAAATCCAACACCAGCCTTATTCTCAACGGAATAAGTTGTTTCGTCTTTCTCAATAAAAACAGAGTATTCTCCCTTATCAAGCAGGAAGCCCTCTGGTGCTTTTGTTTCACGGACAATATATTTTCCGTAAAGCAGCTCTTTCATCTCATAAATTCCGGTTTCGGTTTCTTCAAGATTTCCGATAAGTTCATCGCCATCATCAATCTTTCCGTACTCATTGGTGTCCTTATATACCTCAAAGGTTGCACCCGTAAGTTTGTTATCTGGATATTCAGCGTCCATCTTCGTGAGTCTGATATTGCCGTGAACATACTCATTGACAATCTCAATTTCAACTACCTGCTCGGCTTTGCTGATATTGACCTCATACGCTTTTTCATCAAGAACAAATCCCTTTGGCTGCTCGATTTCTCTTACAATCCATTTGCCATAAGGAACTTTTGCAAAAGAAAAACTACCGTCTTTTGCAGAGGTAGTCGTCATAAGTGCCGTATCCTTTGTAAATTCTGTTTCTTCGGCTTTGAAGATACCGATAACAGCACCCTCAAGTGCTTCTCCGTTCTCGTCAATCTTCTTACCTGATACAGAACCATAGATAAGTTCATTCTTGATTTCTTTTCCATCATTCACTTTGATTTCAACTGTTGCAGTATCCTGACCTGCGTATTCAAACACAACCGGATATTTCGTATCAGAGAGAACATAATGCTCATCGGTTGCAATCTCCTTGACATAGTATTTGCCAAACGGAAGGTCTGACTTCATAACAGCAGTTCCATTTTCATTTACGCTGACAATCTCAATCAGTCCATCAGCCGGAATAACTGTACCGCTTGCAGATACAATATCTTCTGTGGCATAAAGACCAAAGCTGATGTTTTTGATTTCTCCGTTGTCGCCAATACCAAATGTCTTATCCTTTTCAATGACTTTTGCAAGGCTTACCTGCACTTTCTGTCTTTCGTTATAGAACGATGTGGAAGTTTCGGTAACAGAGATATTCTGCCCTGCATAAGTAAGCTCAACCGTATGTGTTTCTCCACTGATTACCATTCCATCAGGTGCGGTAATTTTCCTTGACCTCGTATTTTCCGAGATAAAGTTCTTTGCTCTTAACAAATCCATCGGAGCTTGTTGTGATAGTATCTACCACTTCGCCCTTTGAATAGCGGAGTGTACCGTCCGGTGTACTAATATCTTCCGCAGCACGGACTTCATAAACTGCACCCTCAAGTCCTGCCACTTCATAAACAGGCTGATAAATAACATCACTGTCCTCAGAACCACTTACATTGACACCGCTAAATACTTCTCCGGTCTTTTCAACCGTAACAGTACCTTTCTGTGCCATATTCGGCTTATTGACTTCACAACAGTTATGCCGCCTTCCTCTGTGGAATTTTCTTCGGTAATATCAAAATATACCGGAGTATCATCAAGTACATACCCGTATGGAGCTTGTACCTCTACGATGGAATATCCCTTGCCATAATCCAGTTTCTCAGGTGTTACAAGAGAACCATTTGCGTCGGTATAGAACACATCAATCGTGGTTGGTGTCGGATAAGTAAAGGTCATTTTGACCTGATTGCCCTGCGGGTCATAAATCTTAAATCCTGCTCCTGCATACGGAATACTCTTTCCGCTTTCTGCGTCCACCTTGACTACATTGACAAAGCTCTCAAAGTTACGGTTATTGATAAGATAACGATACGTCTGTGCGTTCTGTGAAATGAACACATCAAAATCGTCCATCATCTCTCTGCCTTCCCAACCAGAAGTCTGGTGTACGGTATAAATACCATACGGCATATCTTTTGTCTGACCGAAGCCATTTTCATCGCAAACAATGGTATCTCTCTCGTCTTTATTGGCTGCGTCATAGCTTCCGGCAGATTTCAAATAAATCTCAAAGGAAGCACCCTTTTCAGGAGTTTCAATCTTTGTTTCTCCATCATCAGTGTGTTTAATGATAGCCACATTGCCTTTGATTACCTGCTCGGTTACATCATTGGAAGTAAGGTTGTGTTCTACCTCATAAAGTTTCGGGTCTGCACCTACTTCATGGATAGTCTTATCAAGCAAATATCCCTCTGATGGTGTAATTTCTCGGATTGTCCAGTCGGTATCACAAACATATTCTTTAGTAGTGAACTGACCATTTTCATCAGTAACATACTTATCTACAAGAGTTTCGCCCTTATAGATACCGTAAACTGCTCCTGAAAGTTTGGCATTGCCCTGTGCTTCGCCTTTATCAGCGTCGCTCTTTGTTACTGTTACAGTAAACTTCTTCAAAATATTGTTGAAGTTTCTTGTGGTTACTTCTTTCCACTTCACTGGTGCAGTCTGATTTTTGGCACAACATAACGGATAGCCGTGTCTACTTCTTCAAGGGTATATGGTTCAGAACCACTGATAAGCACATCTTTGAAAGTTGCCACACCGTTTTTGTCTGTAACTGCATACTGGTCAACAGCATCACCGGAAAGAGAAGTACCGTAAAGATGGAACTTCACACCTTCAACAAGGTTATCTTCTGAGGACTTCACTACCTGAAGGTCGCCACGCTTCAATTTGTTATTGAAATTGACCTTTGCAACCTGCCCTGCCACAACAGTAACTCTATGTGTTTCCTGCGGCTCGTACTTATCGTATGCCTGCTCGGTTACGGTATAGATACCCGGCATAAGGTTATCAATCTGGAATTTACCGCCATTGGCTGTTGTAACCGTCTGATTGATACCGTTTCCGGTAATCGTGAAGTTGATACCGTCAACCTTGCCGTCCTCACTGGTCTTTACAATCTGACAAGAACCATAGCTGACTTTCATTTTCACATAACCGTTGATACTGTCGCTTACTTCCTGAGCATAGCTGACAACATCCTGCACACTGGAATTCTGACCGTGTTTACCCTCTGACCATACAACCACACCTCTGCGGACTGCATTTTTCTTCGTTGCGGTAATGGTAAATTCCTTACTCGGTGCAGTATCCATAGAAACCGTAAGTTTGTTACCATTCACTGAAAAGCTCACTCCACTGATACTTGCTTTGAAATTATATTTGGACAGCACATTATTGGAATCTGTCAGAGTAGTTGTGTACTTGCTTCCGTTCCACTCAAGTTCTATTGTCTTTGCCGAACCGGATGATTTATTACAAAAGCTTGGTATGGTCGCATGGTTCTGTACACTCTGCACCATACTGTTGTAATAACTGAAAATCTTATTGCGAAGCGGATGCTTTACATTGATGACATCTTTCACATTGCTGCAACCACTGGCTGCTACATGATTGAAGTTCGCATCACGCTCTCCGATAACAGTTTCCCAGATAAGAAGCTGTGTAGCATAAGCCTGTGCAATGCTGTTTGCTGCCGCTTCATTCTGTGACCTCCAAGAAGTCGAGATTGTCCCACGATAGCCATACTGTAAAATACGACCAACGAAAAGACGGATTTCATCTCCGGAAATAACCCCATTGGCTGCAAGGTTATTAAAAATAATTTTCCTCACATACAAACAAAAATTTTTAAAAAAATCATGGTATGTAAAAGAATTGTTATATTAGGCGATGGAAATAGGTTTGCATTGTTACTATGTCAAAAAGCGTTGACATATTTAGGATATCCTTGTGAGATACCGGTTTATCTTGGAAGTGAAGAAGAAATTATTGATCAGTTTCACTTGAAAGAAGATGATTTGGTTATTATTGTAAGTTTACATGAAACATATGATGATTTTTGTACAAATAGATCTGTTTTTTATCAAAATGCTAACTATTTAGATGTGAAAATAAAACCTAAAATTGGGTTTATAGGAGTTGCTCCTAAAGATAATCATCTTTATTTTAACTACAATATAAATCAAGAAAGCTTTGATAAAAGCATGAATGAGTTACAAGTATTCTTTTTAAATCTTGTACAATATATTCTTTATAAAAATGGAATATAAAAGGCGTAGCACAAACTACACCTTTTTAATTATTGAAACCAATAATCTAGATAATCATATTTAAAGACGCGGTAAACGAATTTACCACCTGTCGTTTTAAATGCTTTTAATAAAGTTCCATCCTGACTGTATTCACTCCAAGACATTGCGATACCACTATCGATAATTATATTTCCATCTAATTCTTGAACACTACTTACATATCCTGAATAAGCAACAGGAATACTACTTACAAGTTCAACAGTACGATTATTTTCATCTACTAAATATTTATAGTAATAAGATGTTCCTTTTTTTAAGTTATAGTAAGTATTTGAATAATTTGAATCACTTTTCCAATCATAATCAGGACGTGTTGTACTTACAGCTAGGTTATTATTATAAAGATAGAGATAATATTGACCTTGAGGTAGGGAATTATCTTCTACATAAGTGACACTATGTTGACCAGCTTGCATTGAAAAATCATTTGTTTTATTTAAGAGTAAGGAATCATATCCACTTTCTTGCCAAAAGTTATCAGAACCAATCATGTAATCAATTATTGGATTTGAATAGATATTATCTAATTTAATAATTGTGGATGTTTCTCTTGAACTAATAATTAAACTTGTTTTATCAATAAGAGCCAGTGAATTAATATGCATCCAATCAAGATCTTCTGCACTATCAGGTAATGAAGTTGTTGAATAATAATCAGGTAATAAATCAATAAGATCTACAAGTTCTGTTATGTTACCAGAATCTTTTTCAATCATAATAATTTTATCTTCACTTGTTTTTGCCTCTTTTTCACTTGCAAGAACAAGAATATTATTGTTGCTATCAAAGATGTAATTTATAATTACCTGTATCATAAATTTTAGAAACATAACCAGTTTGTTCCATACCGACTATTTTTGTACTAGAAATACTAAAGTACATGGTGTTGTTTTCAAAAAGAATACGGTGACTTCTATAAGAAACGATAGGAATTTCACTACGAATGATGCCGTAATTATCATAAAGTCTCATATAAGCTTGTTCTTCACTATCTTCAGTAACATCGTTTCCAAGAACAGTATAAAGACCGTTAGATAAGGATGATGTATTTGAAACATCACATTCTACTGTAAGATATTGATCACCGCCTTGTAATGAAGGGGCATTATATGACCATGATAAGGTATCAACAACTTTACCTTGTTTATTTGTTAGAGTAACTGTAATTGTATTTGTTTGATTAGGAATTGCTCCAATTAAGAG
>ENA-OPZZ01001888-OPZZ01001888.1-human-gut-metagenome-genome-assembly--contig:-NODE-1888-length-11595-cov-3.561911_pt1 | contig 11595 bp, 17 predicted proteins | sample MGYA00242487_ERZ504511 | MGnify/ENA primary metagenome ERZ504511 (study PRJEB26092, sample SAMD00036241) | human gut metagenome | host: Homo sapiens | study: EMG produced TPA metagenomics assembly of... | reverse complement strand
GGTCTGGCAGGAGGCTGCGCAGTTACCGGGTATATATAAGATTGGGTTCCCGCTTCGCGGGGCTTCGGCCAGTCAGTATTGTCACTCATATGATATTTTTGTGTGTGGCCTTCCATGCCGCTTTTGCGGCATAACCGGTATCTGACAATGTCTGTAAGATTAATTGTTCTGCACGCTGTTAATTTCCGGAAGTGATTTCTTCGTGGCCGGAAGCCGGATACCTTTACTGCTTTTTATCCCGGTATAAATCCGGTAAACCTCTGATGCGTAGGCAAGACGTCTCTGGTTCTGGCGTTCGGATTTCCTGAATCCTGCATTGTATGCACCAACGGCCTCCCAGGTGACGCCCCATTTTTTAAATGCTATTGCCAGATAATAAGCACCGGTATAAATGTTCATGCAGGGATCTGTTGTCAGATGTTCCGGCTTAATTCCATAGCGGGCCAGTTCGTTAAAATGCTGGGAATCTACCTGCATCAGTCCGCTGCCATATCCCGTTACCGGATTAATACCGATGGCATTAACCCGGTAACGGGATTCTTTCCATGATATTGCTCTCAGTAAATCAGGATCTATTTTGTAATCCCGGCCTGCAAGATCAAAGCAATCAGTGGCATGGCAGATCTCATTTATAAACATCAGGCAGATGGCTAACATCCATTTTTTCATTTTTCCACCTCTGGTGACTTTATCCGTAAATAATTTAACCCACTCCACAAAAAGGCTCAACAGGTTGGTGGTTCTCACCACCAAAAGCACCACACCCCACGCAAAAACAAGTTTTTGCTGATTTATCTTTAATATCATTGAGTTGTATTTGTGGATTTATATTGTTTAAATCTGATTTATTTAAAGCAGCGTCGTTAACGCAGCTACAGCAACGCGCCGACACCGCTTTGTAGGGGTGGTACTGACTATTTTTATAAAAAACATTATTTTATATTAGGGGTGCTGCTAGCGGCGCGGTGTGTTTTTTTATAGGATACCGTCAGGGGCGCTGCTAGCGGTGCGTCCCTGTTTGCACTATGAATTCCAGTGTTTCGAAATTAACTTTGTTTTATGTTTAAAAAAGGTAATATCTAATGGCTAAGGTGAATCTGTATATCAGCAATGATGCTTATGAAAAAATAAACGCGATTATTGAAAAACGTCGACAGGAGGGGGCGAGAGAAAAAGATGTCAGTTTTTCAGCAACGGCTTCAATGCTTCTTGAACTGGGTCTTCGTGTATATGAGGCTCAGATGGAGCGCAAAGAGTCTGCATTTAATCAGGCCGAGTTTAATAAACTACTTCTTGAATGCGTTGTAAAAACACAGTCATCAGTAGCGAAAATTTTGGGTATTGAGTCTCTCAGTCCTCATGTCTCAGGAAATCCAAAGTTTGAATATGCCAATATGGTTGAAGATATCAGAGAGAAGGTGTCGGTTGAGATGGAAAGGTTCTTTCCAAAAAATGATGATGAATAAAGGGAAATAAATTTTGACTTTGTTCAAATATCAGACTTTTTAATGGTTCAAACTGATGACAATAATCAGAATAATTAGTATATTAATTACGTGGTTAATGCCACGTTAAAATTTGAACTTGAAAATCGCCGATGCAGGGAGCTTGTCCCTCCCTGCATCGACTGTCCATAGAATCCTTTGAGGAGGTTCCTATGTGTGTGATGGATACTAGAGAAAGAGCACTCATACGTCAATCAGGCCTGCCGGAAATTATTTTATCCGCAAAATATCCAGTCTGTGTCCTGCACAGAGTCAGGAAAATTCATAGACTCAAACTCTGTTTTTTTACACTTAATAAAGTGTCAGAATAGTAATTCTGAAATATGGTTTTCTGGTATTGATATTGATACGCAAATTTTATTTCATACTGCTGAAGTTGATGCTTTCTCGTCCTCGAATGGAGTGAGTATTATTAATGGTGTAATATTGAATGATGTATCATGGGATGTGGTGGTTGAAAGTACGGAAGTGAATAACTTGAATTTGTTTGTCTGGAGATTCTTTGAAAGATACGTAGTTAGTAGCTTTTTTATAAAAGGGCAAGGAGTTTAGTTGTGAACCTGACAAATATCGCTTTAATAAGATAATACCGTATCTTTTGGGTTATAGTCATGAGTATTCTTCTCAGAGAATGGATATCTCTGTTGACCAATCTTAAAAAAAATATTTATGAATTTTAAAAAACACTATGGTTTCTCAGACAGGGATGAGTGGTTGCGATATGCTATAATCTCTGATGTGTTATTTTATCTATATCAATACTTCGCTAGTAATATTAACAGCCTTCACTGTAAAGAAATGTAAGCATTTCCGGCACTAAAAGTGCCGGTTTTTGTTAACGTAATTTACTATTTTGTTGTTTATTTTTGTGTGCGTCTTATGTGAATATTTTGACTAAATCTCTTTTATTTATGGGAGGGAGGGTGATTAAAGGAGCTTTAAGATCTGCGCCAAGTAGAAAGGTTTTACTTACCCTTGATGAGGAAACGAATAAATTATTACTTGGAGCCAGAGAGCGTAGTGGAAGAACGAAAACAAACGAAGCATTGGTGAGGTTGCAGGATCATTTGCAACGTTATCCAGATTTTTATAATGAAGAAATATTCAGGGAGGTGACCGAAGAGAGCGAGTCAACATTTAAAGAACTTTAGTTTTTATCTATCAATATTTAACAGAGGAATCATATGGACGCCGTTTTAAGTGTTCAGGGTGCTTCTGCGCCCGTCAAAAAGAAGTCGTTTTTTTCTAAATTCACTCGTCTGAATATGCTTCGCCTGGCTCGCGCAGTGATCCCGGCTGCTGTTCTGATGATGTTCTTCCCGCAGCTGGCGATGGCCGCCGGCAGCAGTGGTCAGGACCTGATGGCAAGCGGTAACACCACGGTTAAGGCGACCTTCGGTAAGGACTCCAGTGTTGTTAAATGGGTTGTTCTGGCTGAAGTTCTGGTCGGTGCTGTCATGTACATGATGACCAAAAACGTCAAGTTCCTGGCCGGTTTTGCCATCATCTCTGTATTTATTGCTGTGGGTATGGCCGTCGTTGGCCTCTGACAGGAAATAAAACGATGTCGGGAGACGAGAATAAACTTAAGAAATATCGTTTCCCGGAAACACTGACCAACCAGAGCCGCTGGTTTGGCCTGCCACTGGATGAACTGATCCCCGCAGCAATCTGTATTGGCTGGGGTATCACAACATCGAAATATCTGTTCGGTATTGGTGCAGCGGTTCTGGTTTATTTCGGGATTAAAAAACTGAAAAAAGGGCGGGGCAGTTCCTGGTTACGTGACCTGATTTACTGGTATATGCCAACAGCCCTGCTGCGCGGTATTTTTCATAATGTTCCCGATTCGTGTTTCCGGCAGTGGATTAAATAGAACTGATACCAGGATTGTTATATGGAACACGGTGCCCGTTTAAGTACCAGTCGTGTAATGGCCATCGCCTTTATATTTATGTCAGTGCTTATTGTTCTCAGCCTCTCTGTTAACGTCATTCAGGGGGTGAATAACTACCGTCTTCAGAATGAGCAACGCACTGCCGTGACGCCAATGGCATTTAATGCCCCCTTTGCCGTGTCACAGAACAGTGCCGACGCCTCTTATTTACAGCAGATGGCGCTGTCATTTATTGCCCTCCGTCTGAATGTTTCATCAGAAACCGTCGATGCCTCACATCAGGCGCTTCTGCAATATATCCGCCCGGGCGCACAGAACCAGATGAAAGTTATTCTGGCTGAAGAAGCGAAGCGTATTAAAAACGATAACGTGAACTCAGCCTTTTTCCAGACCAGTGTTCGTGTCTGGCCTCAGTATGGCCGTGTGGAAATTCGAGGTGTGCTTAAAACCTGGATTGGTGATTCAAAACCTTTCACTGATATCAAACATTACATCCTTATTCTGAGGCGGGAAAACGGGGTGACCTGGCTGGATAATTTCGGGGAAACAGACGATGAGAAAAAATAATACGGCAATAATATTCGGCAGCCTGTTTTTTTCCTGCAGCGTGATGGCCGCAAACGGTACGCTGGCCCCCACCGTGGTGCCAATGGTGAACGGTGGTCAGGCCAGTATTGCCATCAGCAATACCAGCCCGAATCTGTTTACCGTTCCCGGTGACCGGATTATCGCCGTGAACAGTCTGGATGGTGCCCTGACCAATAATGAGCAGACCGCCTCCGGCGGTGTGGTGGTGGCCACCGTCAACAAAAAGCCCTTTACGTTCATTCTGGAAACAGAACGTGGTCTGAATCTTTCCATTCAGGCCGTTCCCCGTGAAGGCGCGGGGCGTACCATTCAGCTGGTCAGTGACCTGCGCGGAACCGGAGAAGAAGCCGGTGCGTGGGAAACGTCCACGCCTTACGAATCCCTGCTTGTGACCATCAGCCAGGCCGTCCGTGGCGGAAAATTACCCGCAGGCTGGTATCAGGTCCCGGTGACAAAGGAAACCCTGCAGGCCCCGGCGGGGCTGTCTTCAGTGGCAGATGCCGTATGGACGGGGAATCACCTGAAGATGGTCCGCTTTGCCGTGGAAAATAAAACGCTGTCTGCCCTGAATATCCGGGAAAGTGACTTCTGGCAGCCGGGAACCCGTGCCGTGATGTTCAGCCAGCCTGCCAGCCAGTTACTGGCAGGTGCGCGCATGGATGTGTATGTCATCCGTGACGGGGAGGGCAACTGATGGCCAGTATCAATACCATTGTGAAACGCAAGCAGTACCTGTGGCTGGGGATTGTGGTTGTCGGTACAGCCTCCGCGATTGGTGGGGCACTGTATCTGTCTGATGTGGACATGTCCGGTAACGGTGAAACCGTGGCTGAACAGGAGCCTGTGCCGGATATGACCGGTGTGGTGGATACGACCTTTGATGACAAGGTGCGTCAGCATGCCACCACAGAGATGCAGGTGACGGCAGCGCAGATGCAGAAGCAGTATGAGGAAATCCGTCGTGAGCTGGATGTTCTGAACAAACAGCGCGGTGATGACCAGCGTCGTATTGAAAAGCTGGGACAGGACAATGCCGCCCTGGCAGAGCAGGTAAAAGCCCTGGGTGCTAATCCCGTCACGGCGACCGGTGAGCCTGTACCGCAGATGCCTGCCTCACCGCCCGGCCCGGAAGGCGAACCACAGCCAGGAAACACCCCCGTATCCTTCCCGCCGCAGGGCAGCGTTGCTGTTCCACCGCCGACGGCGTTTTATCCCGGGAATGGTGTCACGCCACCACCACAGGTGACGTACCAGTCTGTGCCGGTGCCTAACCGGATACAGCGTAAGGTGTTTACCCGTAATGAGGGAAAACAGGGACCATCACTGCCGTACATTCCGTCAGGAAGTTTTGCGAAAGCCATGCTGATTGAAGGGGCGGATGCCAATGCCTCTGTCACCGGTAATGAATCCACGGTGCCGATGCAGCTGCGTATCACCGGCCTGGTGGAAATGCCGAACAGCAAGACGTATGACGCAACGGGATGTTTTGTGGGTCTGGAAGCCTGGGGGGATGTGTCCAGTGAGCGTGCCATTGTACGTACCCGCAATATCAGCTGCCTGAAGGACGGCAAAACTATTGATATGCCGATTAAGGGGCATGTCAGCTTCCGGGGTAAAAACGGTATCAAGGGCGAAGTGGTGATGCGTAACGGCAAAATCCTCGGCTGGGCATGGGGCGCGGGATTTGTTGACGGTATCGGTCAGGGAATGGAGCGCGCCTCCCAGCCGGCTGTCGGGCTGGGTGCCACTGCTGCTTACGGGGCCGGCGATGTCCTTAAAATGGGTATCGGTGGCGGCGCATCGAAAGCCGCACAGACGCTCAGTGACTACTACATCAAACGTGCCGAACAGTATCACCCGGTGATACCGATTGGTGCGGGCAACGAAGTGACCGTGGTGTTCCAGGACGGCTTCCAGCTGAAAACCGTGGAAGAGATGGCGCTGGAACGCACGCAGAGCAGAGCGGAAGAAGACAATCCGGAAAGTCCGGTTCCTGTTCCGCCATCGGCTGAAAGTCATCTTAACGGCTTTAATACTGACCAGATGCTGAAGCAGCTGGGCAACCTGAATCCGCAGCAGTTTATGTCCGGCAGTCAGGGAGGGGGCAATGATGGCAAATAATACGTCGTCCCGTCAGGCGGGCCATGCCGCCCGGTATGTTGTCGCCCGGGTTCTGCGAGGACTGTTCTGGTGTCTGAAATACGCCGTCATTCTGCCACTGGCCACAATGGCCCTGATGGCTCTGTTTGTTTTATGGAAGGACAACACCACACCAGGAAAATTACTGGTTCAGGAAATTGACTTCGTAAGACAAACAGCCCCTGCCGGGCAGTTTCCTGTAAGAGAATGTTTGCCTTCTCTGCATGATCTTCCAGGAGCAGAAGAGAAAATCTGCCGTTACCGTGCTGCTGATGCTGCAGATTATGTCAGGGAGACTGACCGGTCACTGATGCAACTGGTCACCGCATTCTGGGCAACGCTGGCACTTATGTATATGTCGTTTGCGGCAGGCACCGGGAAATATCCGGTGCGACCCGGAAAAATGAAATGTGTCCGTGTGGCAACAGCAGATGAGCGTCTGAAGGAAGTTCTTGCAGAAGACACTTCCCTGCCGGGAAAAATCAGGGAATGCCATGTTTATTTCCCCGATGACAGAACAATCAGAAACAACGGAGAAAAATGAACATGCGTAATATTAATGTTATTACAGCCCTCTCTGTGCCGGGTAAAACCGTGTCAGATGATTTTATGCATGCTGTTCTCAGTAACTGCGCCACAAGAATCGTACTTCCTGCACCGGAGAAATTCGGTTCTGAGTCATTGCCGGACAATTTTAATATGACTGCTGTCGGTGTGATGAAGAATTCAGAAATATAAGGAACCCTTCGATGAATAAGCTGGTTTCTGATGGCAGCGTCAAAAAAATAAATTATCCGGTGCTGTATGAGTCCGGAATAACACCTCCGTTATGTGAAGTCAGTGCACCAGAGCCTGATGCGGGTGGGAAACGCATTGTGGCATATGTTTATAAATCATCACGGAATACGGTTTTTGAAAATCCTGACATTGTAAAAACCTGTACGGTCAGGGATTTGAAGAATGATTTTGTGAACTGCGATGAGAAAGGTGAGGGACAATGAAACAGATTTCTTTATTTATTCCTCTGCTGGGGACCTTATTACTTTCCGGCTGTGCCGGAACCAGTACGGAATTTGAGTGTAACGCCACCACATCCGATACCTGTATGACGATGGAGCAGGCCAATGAGAAGGCCAAAAAACTGGAGCAGTCCTCAGAAGCAAAGCCGGTTGCGGCATCACTGCCGCGCCTGGCTGAAGGGAACTTCCGGACAATGCCGGTGCAGACCGTCACCGCGACCACTCCGTCCGGCAGCAGACCTGCGGTGACAGCACATCCGGAGCAGAAACTGCTGGCACCTCGCCCGCTGTTTACCGCTGCCCGGGAAGTGAAAACGGTTGTTCCGGTCAGTTCAGTTACGCCGGTAACACCACCTCGTCCGCTAAGAACGGGTGAGCAGACGGCAGCATTATGGATAGCGCCTTATATTGATAACCAGGATGTTTATCATCAGCCATCCAGCGTGTTTTTTGTTATTAAACCGTCTGCGTGGGGAAAACCACGTATTAATTAACTGGCCCTGAAGTTGTATATCAGCCGGCAATGCCGGCGGGCTTTCTGTATTCAAAATCTGCCTGTAAAACGAGTGCCCTGTGCGTGAAAAGGGATGGGCGGTAGCGTGTCAGAACATGTCGGGAGGAATATTCCGTGAGTGATGAAGCCGATGAAGCATATTCAGTGACAGAACAACTGACCATGACAGGAATAAACCGGATACGCCAGAAAATAAATGCTCATGGTATTCCTGTTTATCTCTGTGAAGCATGCGGAAATCCTATTCCGGAAGCCCGGCGGAAAATATTTCCCGGTGTGACGTTGTGCGTTGAATGTCAGGCGTATCAGGAAAGACAGAGAAAACATTATGCATAAGTCAGTCGCAGAACATAGTGATTTAATTCCGGATGAACATGAGTGGATATTCAGAAAACAGAAATCTTTGTATATGCGCCGGGAAATGGCGCGTTAATTACAGGTATTCCCTTCATGGCTACCGCATTTCTCGCTTTATTTTTCAACTAAGGAATTCATGTGAATAACCCACTTGAGGCCGTCACTCAGGCGGTTAACTCCCTCGTCACAGCACTGAAACTGCCTGACGAATCCGCAAAGGCCAATGAAGTTCTGGGCGAAATGAGCTTCCCGCAGTTCAGCCGTCTGCTGCCGTACCGTGATTACAACCAGGAATCCGGTCTGTTCATGAATGACACCACGATGGGCTTTATGCTGGAAGCCATCCCCATCAATGGGGCGAATGAGTCCATTGTGGAGGCCCTCGATCATATGCTGCGCACCAAACTGCCGCGCGGTATTCCGTTGTGTATCCATCTGATGTCCAGTCAGCTGGTTGGTGACAGGATTGAATACGGGCTGCGTGAGTTCTCCTGGTCTGGCGAACAGGCCGAACGGTTTAACGCCATTACCCGGGCCTATTATATGAAAGCGGCAGCGACACAGTTTCCGCTGCCGGAGGGAATGAATCTGCCCCTGACCCTGCGCCATTACCGGGTGTTTATCTCGTACTGTTCTCCCTCGAAGAAAAAAAGCCGGGCCGACATTCTGGAAATGGAAAACCTGGTGAAAATCATCCGGGCGTCGTTACAGGGGGCCAGTATCACCACACAGACGGTGGATGCACAGGCCTTTATCGATATTGTCGGGGAGATGATTAACCATAACCCGGATTCCCTGTACCCGAAAAGACGTCAGCTGGACCCGTATTCTGATCTGAATTATCAGTGTGTGGAGGACAGTTTTGATCTGAAAGTCCGGGCTGATTACCTGACGCTGGGCCTGCGTGAGAACGGCAGGAACAGCACGGCCCGCATCCTGAATTTCCATCTGGCCCGTAACCCGGAAATCGCCTTCCTGTGGAACATGGCCGACAACTACAGCAACCTGCTGAACCCGGAACTGTCCATCTCCTGTCCGTTCATCCTGACGCTGACTCTGGTGGTGGAAGACCAGGTGAAAACCCACAGCGAAGCCAACCTGAAGTACATGGACCTGGAGAAAAAGTCGAAGACCTCCTATGCCAAATGGTTTCCGTCCGTGGAGAAAGAGGCGAAGGAGTGGGGGGAAACTGCGTCAGCGGCTGGGCTCCGGTCAGTCCTCCGTGGTGTCCTACTTCCTCAACATCACAGCCTTCTGCAAGGATAATAATGAAACGGCACTGGAAGTGGAGCAGGACATCCTGAACAGCTTCCGTAAAAACGGTTTTGAGCTGATTTCACCGCGCTTTAACCACATGCGCAATTTCCTGACCTGTCTGCCCTTTATGGCCGGGAAAGGGTTGTTTAAACAGCTGAAAGAGGCCGGAGTGGTACAGCGCGCAGAGAGCTTTAATGTGGCCAACCTGATGCCGTTAGTGGCGGATAACCCCCTGACACCGGCAGGTCTGCTGGCACCCACCTACCGTAACCAGCTGGCGTTTATCGATATTTTCTTCCGGGGGATGAATAACACCAACTATAACATGGCGGTCTGTGGCACCTCCGGGGCCGGTAAAACCGGGCTGATACAGCCACTTATCCGCAGCGTGCTGGACTCCGGGGGCTTTGCCGTGGTGTTCGACATGGGGGATGGCTACAAGTCCCTGTGTGAGAACATGGGGGGCGTATATCTGGACGGTGAAACCCTGCGCTTTAACCCGTTTGCGAACATCACCGATATTGACCAGTCAGCGGAGCGTGTCCGTGACCAGCTGTCGGTGATGGCCAGCCCCAACGGTAACCTGGATGAAGTGCATGAAGGTCTGCTGCTGCAGGCAGTCAGGGCATCATGGCTGGCCAAAGAGAACAGGGCACGTATTGATGACGTGGTGGATTTCCTGAAAAACGCCAGTGACAGCGAGCAGTATGCCGAGTCACCGACCATCCGCAGCCGTCTGGACGAAATGATTGTGCTGCTTGACCAGTACACTGCTAACGGCACTTATGGCCAGTATTTCAACTCCGATGAGCCGTCTCTGCGGGATGATGCGAAAATGGTGGTGCTGGAGCTGGGCGGACTGGAAGACCGTCCGTCCCTGCTGGTTGCGGTGATGTTCAGCCTTATCATTTACATTGAGAACCGGATGTACCGCACGCCGCGTAACCTCAAGAAACTGAACGTCATTGATGAAGGCTGGCGTCTGCTGGACTTCAAAAATCACAAGGTCGGTGAATTTATTGAGAAAGGCTACCGTACCGCCCGCCGTCATACCGGTGCCTATATCACCATCACACAGAACATCGTCGACTTTGACTCTGACAAGGCCTCCAGTGCGGCCCGTGCAGCATGGGGTAACTCCTCCTACAAAATTATCCTCAAACAGAGTGCGAAGGAGTTCGCGAAATACAACCAGCTGTATCCGGACCAGTTCCTGCCACTGCAGCGTGACATGATTGGTAAGTTCGGTGCGGCCAAAGATCAGTGGTTCAGTTCCTTCCTGCTGCAGGTGGAAAACCATTCCTCCTGGCACCGCCTGTTTGTGGACCCGTTAAGCCGCGCCATGTACAGCTCTGACGGCCCGGATTTTGAGTTTGTGCAGCAGAAACGTAAAGAGGGGCTGAGTATTCATGAGGCGGTGTGGCAGCTGGCGTGGAAGAAGTCAGGGCCGGAGATGGCTTCGCTGGAAGCCTGGCTGGAAGAACATGAGAAATACAGGAGTGTTGCATGACCACAACGCAAAAAACGACTGACGTTACAGCCCGTCGACGCAGCCACTGGTGGTGGACGGTGCCGGGATGCCTGGCAATGGTGTTACTGAACGCAGCCATCAGTTACGGCATTGTCAGACTGAACGCACCGGTGACTGCCGCCTTCAACATGAAACAGACCGTGGATGCGTTTTTTGACAGCGCCAGTCAGAAACAACTGTCAGAAGCACAGTCAAAAGCCCTTTCAGCGCGTTTTAACACGGCACTGGAAGCCAGCCTGCAGGCATGGCAGCAGAAACACCACGCGGTCATTCTGGTGTCGCCTGCCGTGGTACAGGGGGCTCCGGATATCACCCGGGAAATCCAGCAGGATATCGCCCGGCGAATGAGGGCGGAGCCATGAGATGCCGGGGGCTGATTGCCCTGCTGATATGGGGGCAGAGTGTGGCCGCCGCCGATCTTGGTACCTGGGGCGATCTGTGGCCGGTAAAGGAGCCGGACATGCTGACGGTGATCATGCAGCGCCTGACGGCACTGGAGCAGTCCGGTGAGATGGGCCGGAAAATGGATGCCTTTAAGGAGCGGGTGATCCGCAACAGTCTGCGGCCCCCTGCCGTGCCCGGTATCGGACGCACGGAGAAATACGGCAGCCGGTTGTTTGACCCGTCCGTCAGACTGGCTGCGGATATCCGGGATAACGAAGGGCGGGTGTTTGCCCGTCAGGGTGAAGTGATGAATCCGCTGCAGTATGTTCCTTTTAACCAGATGCTGTATTTCATCAATGGCGATGATCCGGCGCAGGTGGCCTGGATGAAACGCCAGACGCCGC
>ENA-OPZZ01001885-OPZZ01001885.1-human-gut-metagenome-genome-assembly--contig:-NODE-1885-length-11620-cov-3.460454_pt1 | contig 11620 bp, 7 predicted proteins | sample MGYA00242487_ERZ504511 | MGnify/ENA primary metagenome ERZ504511 (study PRJEB26092, sample SAMD00036241) | human gut metagenome | host: Homo sapiens | study: EMG produced TPA metagenomics assembly of... | reverse complement strand
ATTGGAAAGGATCTCCGTATGCCATCTGCCCATGCCACCATATCCGATCAGTCCGTAAACTACTTTGTTTTCCCTCATTTTACACCTCCATATATAATTATCATAACGTTACTGTTCACTCTGTGCCCAGTAACACGCTTCGCGATGTACAGAATTTATACGAATCGCATAAATCTTCGCGAACAGCTGTCAACTATCTTACGTTTTCTCAGATCCGGTAAAATCCTGCTGACTGTGCCGGAACAGTTATTTTTCCATTTTTAACCTCTGCGGCTGCGCCAAAGTTATAGATTGCTTCTTTGGGCTCTGCATCGCATGCAAATGTTTTTGCCTCTGCGGCTGCGTTGATGATCACGAGGATCTTCTCATCACCGGCTTCACGGATGTATGCCAGCGGATATGCATTCTTTTCTGCATAAACAAAAGTGATCTTTCCTCGGCTCTGCAGAGCTTTGTGGCTCTGACGGATCCGGATCAGTTTTTTCACTTCATGATACAGAGAATCCGGAGCTGCCATCTCTTTCTTTGCTGTTGGCCGATCTTTATCCGGATCCATGGCAATATACAGATCACTTGCCGGTGCACTGGAGAAGCCTGCGTTGGTGCTGTCATCCCACTGCATCGGAGAACGGGAACCGGTACGGTTGTAACCGCCTTCTACGGATTTCAGTCCTTCTACATAGCGCATACCAATTTCATCGCCGTAATAGATAAATGGTGCACCCGGCATGGACAGGATAAATGCAAATGCAACTTTCAGTTCATCGCCATGCAGGTGACGTGCCAGACGGTCTACATCATGGTTTCCGGAGAACATACACATCAGACCCTTGCCGGCTGTTTTTTCACAGTTTTCTTTATAAGATTCTACGAAATCGTAGATATTTCCTTTTGGCACGAGAAGAGAAATACGGCTCTTTACAACGGAACAGATCGTTGGAATGAGAAGTACCAAATTCCAGCAGGAAATCCATGTGGAATCCACCTTCCAGAGATCTCTGCGGATCGCCCCACTCAGATACCATTGCTGCATCCGGAAATTCTTTGTCCAGGAACTCTCTGATCTGTTTCCATACACGGATGGTTCCTTTTTCTCCGGGTCATTTTTTACCAGAGACTCGGCCATATCAACGCGGAAACCGTCACATCCCATACCCAGCCAGAATCTCATAACATCTTCCATTGCTGCGATAGTTGCCTGTGGTCCTTCATCGTCGATTGACTGCTGCCACGGTTTCTCCGGATCTGGCTGATAGAAACCATAGTTTAATGCCGGCTGATTGGAGAAGAAGTTGACAGCCACCGCACCGTCACGCTCAGAGATACCTCTCAAAGAGCCGCCGAAGCTGACCTCCGGTGATTCCCATACTTTATCGGTCCAGATATAGCGGTCGGTATATGGGTTCTTATCTGCTTTCATGGATTCGATGAACCATGGGTGTTCTATAGAAGTATGTCCCGGCACCAGATCCAGCAGTACATGAATTCCTTTTTTATGTGCTTCTTCAAATAATTGTTTCAGATCTTCGTTTGTTCCGTAACGAGGAGCTACACGACAGTAATCTGCAACATCGTATCCTGCATCTCCGAACGGGGAGAGAAAACAAGGATTGATCCATAAAGCGTTACATCCAAGTTCTCTGATATAATCTAATTTTTCGATAATACCCCGAAAATCTCCGATGCCGTCCCCGTTAGTATCTTTAAATGACTGCGGATAGATTTCATAAAAAATTGCATTATCTAACCATTTTGACATTTTGTAAAACCCTCTTTCTTTCTGATGTTGTCTCGTTTCTCTATAACAACTACCTTCGCTTACCAGAATACTATTTATTTTCTTAGATTTCAAACAATATACTATTTATTTCTGATACTATTCTATTGTTTTTGTATAATGTTCTTGTGTTTCTTCTTATCCATATATTTTTTTTGGTTATTTTTATCCTGTATTTCATTTTCGAAAAATAATTTATATTATTTTGCACAGCGAAAAAAGGGTTCCTGATGCCACAGATTTTCATTCTGCAACATCATACCCTTCTCTGTTTTCCGTTGCAACACGTATCATTATATGATATATTACAACTGATTCTTTTATATTTCCCGGAAACAGTATTCTTGGCAATACTATTCTATGATTTTAATTATTCTGCCGGAGATATTTATTTTACGGAGGCGTATGTTATGAATCTTTATGCGATAAAAGAAAAGTGCCAACACGGATCCATTCAGGTTCCATACAGTTACTATGACTGCGGTATACCGGATTATTTTACGAGTGTACCGCTGCACTGGCACAGTGAAATGGAATTAAATTACATAAAATCTGGAAATGGTTTTTTCAAATACGAGGATCAGACCATCTCTGCCAAACCGGGAGACATCTTTCTGATCCAGCCCAACGTCCTTCATGCTATCATGTCGGATGAGCACAGCTCTTTTTTTTATGATACCATTGTTTTTCATCAGAATATGCTGGTGGGAAGTTACGATGACCGTTGTTATACAGATATTCTGCTGCCGATCTTTTCTTCCAGACGAAGAGTTCTGGTCCCTGTATCTCAGGAAACCCCGGGGTATCATGAACTCCATGATTCGGTCCGGACTATTATGCAGTGTGCGCACAAAAATCTTGCAACGTCGGATCTGTTACTGAAAAGCGAACTGCTCCGCTTAATTTTATCTGCTGGCATCGACACAGGGACTCTGCACCGAACACACGGCTTCGACAGAATCCCGGCTGACCGAAACACTTCGGCCTGTTCTCACTTATATACAGAAACATCATTCCGAATCTGTTACCATAGAGCAGCTGGCAAAGATCGCTCATATGAGCAGCAGTTACTTTATGAGCTGTTTCAAACAGAATTTCGGTCTCGGAGCCATTGAATATCTGAATCAGGTACGTATCCGATCAGCATGCGACCTTCTGCGCAATACAGATCGCAATATCTCCGACATTGCTTTCGATATCGGATTTCATAACCTTTCAAATTTCAATCGACAGTTTCGCACCAAGGTAGGATGTTCTCCTCAGACTTACCGAAAAGAATCCGTTCTTTCCTGATAGATCCAGTAAGTGATCATCAACATGATCCAGGCGCCGATCCAGGCAGATACTTCTGCCAGAGCAACACCACGAAAAGCCAGATATGGAGTCAGCAGCTTTACCATGACCACTCGAAGAGACACTTCCAGGACTCCTGAAAGCATCGGAACAAACGTATGCCCCATGCCCTGACACCCGTTGCGGAACACAAACAGCCATCCCAGAGGAAACAGACAGATGCCTGTAACCGCCAGAAAATCTCTTGTGTAAGAAATAATCGACGCATCATTCAACATGAAAGAAGTCAGAAACTCAGGAATACACAGCAACATCAGAGCCAGTGGAATATTTATCAGGATCGTCAGGATAACTCCTTCCCGGATACCGGTACGTATCCGCTCCTTTTTTCCGGCACCATAATTCTGTCCCACAAAAGTAAGAAGTGCCAGGCCCACTGTATTTGCCGGCTGTTCAAAAAGACCGAGGATCTTGGTGCATGCCGCATAGGCAGCCACATAGCTTGTTCCCATATTGTTGACAAATGTCTGCAACACCATTCCGCCCACTGCAGTGACAGAGTTCATAACGGCAACCGGCAGGCCTTTCAATGTCAGTTTTTTGATGATCACACCCTGTGGTTTCCAGTCCGTTTTTTTCGGGATCAGATTTTTTTCCCTTCCTATGTAGTAACAGCAGTAAAGGGCAGACAGAACCTGTGCCAGAACAGTGGCTAACGCTGCGCCAAAAACACCCATATGCAACGGGAAAACGAATAACAGATCCATCAGAACATTAGCAATGGCGGAAATTATCATTGCAACCAGAGGCACCCGGCTGTTTCCGACGGAACGCAGAAGTGTCATGGCAAAATTATTAAAAATTGTAATGGTGGTTCCCGCAAGAATTGTTCCGAAATATTGCAGTGTTTCCGTCATCAGATCTTCCGGTGTATGGAGAAATGTAAATAATTGCCGCATGAAGGCCAGACTTACCACTGTGATCACAATCCCAATAGCCAGACAGATCCAGACAGACATTGCCAGCTCCTTACGAAGTTTTTCATAATTGCCACTTCCAAAAGACTGAGAAATACAGATTCCCAATCCTCCTGTCAGCCCAATTGCGAAACCAATGATCAGAAAATGTACGGAACCGGTGTTTCCGACTGCTGCAAGTGCCGTATCGCCAATTCCTTTTCCCACCACCATAGAGTCTGCAAAGCTGTATAACTGCTGAAACAGATTTCCTGCCAGGATCGGCAGGAAAAACTGTACCAGCAAACGCATACAGTTTCCCTGTGTCATATCATTTGTCGTGTTCTTACCCATTATGTTACCTCCGATGTCTAAACGGTACTTTCCAAATATTGTCTGCTTTTAGCCAGTATTTTACTACTGAAATGATACTTTTTCCATGACATTACTATTCTGTTTTGATACTATTCTATGATGTTGAGGTAAAAGTCAGAGTGAACAGTAACATTTTCTATTCTGCAGGCGTTCCCATATAGTAGAATCCCTTGCATACGTCCAGATGAATCTGTTTGAATGTGCCAATCATAGAAGCATCTCCCGGGAAATGTACCAGAAGATTATTGCCCATTCGTCCGGTTACCAGAGATGCATCCTGATCGTTGACACTCTCTACCAGAACTTCCTGTACCGTTCCCTCAAAACGGGAAGAACGTTCTCGTGCAATTTCCTGCACCTGCGCTAAAAGACGATCAAAACGATCTTTTACAACCTCTTCCGGCACCTGATCCTCTTTGGCCGCTGCAGGTGTTCCGCTTCTTTTGGAATAAATAAAGGTAAATGCACTGTCATATCCCACTTTTCCGACTACATCCATGGTCTCCAGAAAGTCTTCTTCTGTCTCTCCCGGAAATCCCACAATAATATCCGTCGTCAGAGAAATATCCGGCAATTTCTCACGGATCCGGTCAACCAGTGCCAGATAGGACTCTTTTGTATACCGACGGTTCATCTCTTTTAACACCCGGCTGCTGCCTGACTGCAGAGGCAGATGAAGATGCGGACAGATCTTTTTACTCTCAGCCATCACCTCGATCAGTTCATCGGACAGATCCTTTGGATGAGAGGTCATGAACCGGATTCTCTTCAGCCCTTCAATCTTTTCAATCTCTTTTAACAACTGTGCAAATGTAATCGGATGCTCCAGATTTTTTCCATAGGAATTTACATTCTGACCAAGCAGCATGACTTCCACCACACCGTCCGCTACCAGATGTTCGATCTCTCTTACGATATCTTCCGGATTCCGGCTTCGCTCACGGCCACGGACATACGGTACGATACAGTAACTGCAGAAGTTGTTGCACCCAAACATAATGTTGACACCGGATTTGAATTTGTATTTTCGATCTACCGGCAGGTCTTCCACGATCTGATCGGTATCTTTCCAGACATCGATGATCATCCGGTCCGATTCCATAGCATAACACAGAAGTTCAGGGAACTTGAAGATGTTATGGGTTCCGAAGATCAGATCCACGAACCGGTAACTCTTTTTCAGTTTTTCCACCACATGTGCTTCCTGCATCATACAGCCACACAGCGCGATCATCATATGTGGCTTCTTCTTTTTCATGCTGCCAAGATATCCCAGGCGGCCGTAGACACGCTGGTTGGCATTTTCACGGACGGTGCAGGTGTTATAAATAACAAAATCTGCTTCGTCTTCTTTTTCCGTCTTGATATACCCGACCGCTTCCAGAACACCATCCAGTTTTTCGGAGTCGCGGGCATTCATCTGGCACCCGAAGGTAGTCGTACAGGCATATAACGGACGTCCCAGTTCTTCTGATTTTTCTCTGACATAGATGCGGGCTTTTTCAATAAACTGCTGCTGGCGTTTCTGTTCTTCAGCAGCGGTAAGAGTTTCTTTTTTATTTTCCATCTTTATTTTCATCCTTTCGCAACTGCGGTTTCGCTCCTGTTTTTCAGAAGGCAGTCACATCGTTTTTTTCGTAAATAATGGAACTGAGCGAATAGCGCGCAGTTACCGTGCAATCTATTATTATACTGGATGGTAAGGGTAATTTCAATGAATTTTTGACCTTTCCTTCCATCTATAGTATTATAAGATGTTGATATCATAATAAAAATAATTACTTGATTCACAAGGGAGGATTACGATGAAACGAAAAAAAACTTTCTACATTCTCCGGTATATTTTCGCAGTTGTACTGATCATTGGCGGACTTGGCAATCTGTCTGCTTCTGTTCCGTTCGGCTTATGCGTTACTCTTGCCGGAGTGTCTCTTTTTCCATTTATCTGGAATCTGATTCGTAAAAAAGCAGCGATTGCCCGATGGGTTCCGCTTCTTGTGCCGCTTTTGTTCTTTATCGCTGCCACACCGTTTACCCCGGAAAGTGCAGCGCAGTCCAGAACAATTGCCATTACTGATGAAGCCTCTGACACACCGGAAGCTGTTGTAACGGATACTCCGGAGATTACACCTGCGGAAGTTCCGACAGACACTCCCACACCGGAGACTACACCGGAAGAAACCGCAACTCCTACACCGACAGAAACTCCTACACCGGAGCCGACAAAAGAAGCCGGTGAGATGAAAGTTCATTTTCTGGATGTGGGACAGGGATTAAGTATCCTGGTACAGTCCGATGGGCAGACCATGATTTATGACGGTGGTGATAAGAGTACTTCCAGTTTTGTTGTTTCTTATCTGCAAAAACAGAATGTTACCACCATTGACTATCTGATCTCTTCCCATTATGACAGCGACCATATGGCAGGACTGATCGGATGTTTAAATGCTTTTGATGTAAAAAATGTAATTTCCAGTGATTATGAACATGACAGTAAACTGTATCAGTCCTTTATCCAGACAGTTGCCGACAAAGGACTTCCGATGCAGCATCCTGCAGTCGGTACTGAATTTTCTTTCGGAAACGGAAGTTTTCAGATCCTGGCTCCGGCAACCATTGATCCGAATGACAGCAATAAGAATTCAGTGGCGATCAAACTGACAAATGGTAATAATTCTTTTATTTTCACCGGAGATGCGGAAAGCACCAGTGAAAAAGCCATGTGTGAATCCGGCATTGACCTCTCCTGCGATGTACTGGTTCCGGGACATCACGGTTCTGCCACAGCTACCAGCTGGGATTTTCTCCAGGCAACCGTTCCGGAATATGCAGTGATCAGCTGCGGAAAGGATAACCAGTACGGACATCCGGATAAAGATGTGATGGACAAACTGGAATCCATGGATATTCAGGTGTATCGTACCGATAAACAGGGCACGATCGTCGCTGTCAGTGACGGAACAACCATCACCTGGGACCAGGAACCGTGCAATGACTACAGCCCAGGAGATAAAGAGGATAAGGGAACACAGGCACAGACGAGCAAATCAAAAGGCAGCAGTTCTTCAGGTTCGAAGGCAACTGCAAATGAAAACTCCTCTTCCGGAAATAAGGAAGTCTCTGCTGCAAGTGCAGGTGCTTCCAGCCAGGTGGAAGCCACCCCACAGGTAACAGCGGCTCCACAGGATACTTCTTCCACTTCCAACGAAGAAATGGTATGGATCACAGCTACCGGATCCAAGTACCATAATAAAAATAACTGCGGACAGACTGACCCAAGCAAGGCAAGCGAGATCAGCAGGGCAGAGGCGGAAAGTCGGGGGTATGAGCCTTGTAAGAAGTGTTTTAGATAAGTATTTTTCGTTTTAAAAAAAATACCGAATAAACTTTTCTGTAAATCATAAAAATGCATCTTGTTTTCAATGTAAAGCTCTGTTTACTGAAAACAAAATGCATTTTTATGATTTCATATTTTCGAATCGTTATCTCTATTCCACTGTCACACTCTTCGCCAGGTTTCTCGGTTTATCTACATCCAGTCCTTTCGCCACGGACACATAATATCCCATCAGCTGCAGCGGTATCACTGCCAGTGAAGTTGCAAAATGTGGATCTGTCTTTGGAATATACGTTACAAAGTCCGCAGTATCCTCAATATTATAATTGCCGTATGTCGTCAGTCCCATCAGATAAGCGCCACGGCTCTTACATTCTACCATGTTGCTGACGGTCTTTTCATACAGTGCCGGCTGGGTCAGACAGCCGATCACCAGTGTACCATCTTCAATCAGGGAAATCGTTCCATGTTTCAGTTCACCTGCGGCATATGCCTCAGAGTGGATGTAGCTGATCTCTTTCATCTTCAGGCTGCCTTCCATACTGATGGCATAATCAATCCCACGACCAATAAAGAAAATATCTTTCGCATTGACCTGTTTTGTGGCAAACCACTGAAGGCGTTCTTTGTCATCAATGATCTTCTGAATCTTTTCTGGAAGCGTCTGCAGCTCTGCAATCAGACCGTCATATTGCTCCTGTGTGATCTCCTCTCTCACTTTCGCAAACTGGATCGCCAGCAGGTAAGAAGCAATCAGCTGAGTACTGTAGGCTTTTGTGGTTGCCACGGAGATTTCCGGTCCTGCCAGAGTGTAGAAGACATTATCTGCTTCTCTGGCGATGGAAGATCCGATCACATTGACGATTCCGAGAGTACGGACACCTTTTGATTTTGCTTCCCGAAGTGCGGCAAGGCTGTCTGCGGTTTCCCCTGACTGACTGATGATAATAGCAAGACCGTTCTTATCTAACAGTGGTTTCCGGTAGCGGAATTCAGATGCCAGTTCCACACGAACCGGGATTCTTGCAAGATCTTCCAGCACATACTGCGCTGCCATACCTACATGATAGGCAGATCCGCATGCCACGATATAGATCTGACTGATGTTTTTGATTTCTTCCTCGGAAAGCCCCACATCACTCAGATCGATCACACCATCATGCAGAACAGAATTCAGCGTATCTGCTACAGCTTTCGGCTGTTCATGGATCTCTTTGATCATAAAATGCTCAAATCCTGCTTTTTCTGCTGCTTCCGCATCCCATTCAATGACTTTCGGCTGTTTTTCCACCTCATCGCCATCCAGATTAAAGAACGTAATCTCTCCTTTTCTGACACGGGCCATCTCCAGGTTACCGATATAGTAAACATTTCTTGTATATTTTAAGATTGCAGGAACATCAGATGCAATAAAGGACTCTCCGTTTTCCACCCCAAGGATCATCGGGCTGTCTTTTCTCGCCACATAGATCTCTTCCGGATACTCCTTGAACATGATTGCCAGGGCATAAGAGCCACGGATACGAACCATGGCGTGTGTCAGGGCATCTACCGGTGTGCCTTCGTATTTTTTATAATAATAATCCACCAGTTTGACAGCCACTTCCGTATCGGTTTCTGAATAGAAGGTGTAGCCATTTCGAATCAGTTTGTCTTTTAATTCCTGATAGTTTTCAATAATACCGTTATGAACAGCTACCACATTGCCATCATCGCTCATATGAGGATGTGCATTATTCTCAGAAGGTTCTCCGTGAGTTGCCCAACGGGTATGCCCGATTCCACAGGTTCCCGGTACAGAGTCGCCACCATTGGTCTTGTCGATCAGTTTTTTCAGGCGGCCTTTGGCTTTAATCACCTCTGCCTGTTTTTCCCCGTCTCTGACTGCGATACCGGCAGAGTCATATCCACGGTATTCCAGTTTGGACAGTCCATCCAGTAAAACCGGGGCTGCGCTGTGCATTCCGGTATAGCCTACGATTCCACACATATTATTATTTCTCCTCTCAGATCGTTTGTGTTACTGCACTTGTTTTTCGCGATTATGCATATACACTCACCATTCTGCCTGAAGTACCCGACAGAACAGTATGTTCTATTTTACGCCACATGACCTTTGGCTTTTACTACGCCAACTACCTGGTCGACATATTTCCGGCAGCATTCTTCGGTCTCGGCTTCCACCATGACACGAAGTAACGGTTCTGTTCCGGATTCACGGACCAGGATACGTCCGGTGTCTCCCAGTGCCTCTTCCACTGCTTTTACCGCAGCTTTCACATCCGGATCTTCCTGGGCAGCTGTCTTATCGACTACTCTTACATTTTCCAGAACCTGCGGATAAATAGTCAGACCTTCGGTCAGCTGGCTCATCTTTGCTTTTCTCGCCATCATAACTTCCATCATCTTCAGACTGGTCAGGATACCATCTCCGGTGGAAGCGTATTTTGAGAAAATGATATGACCGGACTGTTCTCCTCCGATCCGGCAGCCGTTCTGGTTCATATATTCGTATACATATTTATCGCCTACCGCAGTTTTTGCATAGCCGATACCCAGTTCATCGAACGCTTTATAAAGACCGAAGTTTGACATGACCGTAGTTACCACGGTGTTGGTCAGAAGTTTTCCTCTCTCTTTCATGTATTTTCCATAAATATAGAGAATGGCATCTCCGTCTACCAGATTGCCTTTTTCATCGACACACAGGCAGCGGTCGGCATCTCCGTCGTAGGCAAATCCTACATCCAGTCCGTTATCTACTACATATTTCTGCAGTCCTTCGATATGGGTGGATCCGGCATTGTTATTGATGTTGGTTCCGTCCGGCTGGGCGTTGATCACATAGGTTTTGGCTCCCAGAGCATCAAATACGGCTTTCGCGATATTCCAGGAACTTCCGTTAGCACAGTCCAGACCAACCTTGATGCCTTTGAAAGAATACATGCCAAGAGAAATCAGATAACCGACATAGCGGTTTCTTCCTGCCACATAGTCCACTGTACATCCGATCCGGTCTTTATGAGCATATGGTACTTCTTCATAAGTTTCACCAAATACTTCTACTTTTCCGTCCAGATAGTCTTCTACGAGAGCGATGGTCTCTTCATCCATCTTTTCTCCGTTTCCATTGATCAGTTTGATTCCATTATCATAATATGGGTTATGACTGGCGGAGATCATGATTCCGCAGTCAAAATTATCGGTTCTTGCCACATAGGCAACGGATGGGGTTGTGGTTACATGAAGCAGGTATGCATCTGCCCCGGAAGCTACCAGACCACCTACCAGTGTGTATTCAAACATATAGCTGGATCTCCGGGTATCTTTTCCGATTACGATCCGTGCCGGTGTATCATCCCCGTTTCTGCGTTTCTGTTCTCCGTAGTACCAGCCCAGGAATCGGCCAATTTTGTATGCGTGGTCTGCAGTTAGGTTTTCATTGGCTTCTCCACGGAAGCCATCCGTTCCAAAATATTTACCCATTTTTCTTTTTTCCCTTCATAATCACATCCGGCTGTTTGTTTCAGCCTTGGATTTTTTCGTGTGTTTGTCGGTTACTTTCATATTTTTATTGCATGATATATCAATAATTGGTCCGCCGGACCAATTTTAATTGGATTTTTTGTAAATTCAATGGTTCTATCATAGTACAAATAGGAAAATGTTGCAAGTACTTTCATGGTTTTTAGAGATGGAAATGAAAAGTTGTTGTCTGATGGACGCCGAAAGAGCCCGGTTTCCAGAGGGACTCGCGTGGGCAGGGCAACTTTGAGCTAAATTCCCATGCGCGCCTCGCGTGCTACACCATGAATAAAACCGGAGTGGCATCCGGAAGTTTTTCATAAAAAGATATTGTTTCCTATGTAAGTTATGGTACAT
>ENA-OPZZ01001884-OPZZ01001884.1-human-gut-metagenome-genome-assembly--contig:-NODE-1884-length-11620-cov-4.068389_pt1 | contig 11620 bp, 9 predicted proteins | sample MGYA00242487_ERZ504511 | MGnify/ENA primary metagenome ERZ504511 (study PRJEB26092, sample SAMD00036241) | human gut metagenome | host: Homo sapiens | study: EMG produced TPA metagenomics assembly of... | reverse complement strand
AAGGAAAAAATCAATGGAAAAAGTAAAGAATTACATACAGCTTCACCTGAATATTCTGCTGTTTTCCCTGACCAGCGTATTTTCCAAGATGGCATCCGTGCAGTATAACCGGCACGGGCTGGGAAGTATCTGGCTTTATGTGTTCTTGGCACTGATGATCGGAAACTGCGGAATCTATGCCATTGCATGGCAGCAGGTGATAAAGAAGTTTTCCCTGTCCACTGCGTATGCCAACAAGAGTGTGTACCTGTTGTGGTCGCAGATCTGGGCAGTGGTGATCTTTCATGAAAATCTGTCGGTACGGAATATTATCGGTATCCTGGTAGTTCTCACCGGCGTATGGGTGGTGCAGCGCTATGAATAGAATGTTTATGTTACTGATGCTGGCAGGCACATTTTTTACTGCCATCTCCCAGGTACTCTTAAAACAGAGTGCCAATAAAAAAATACAGCAATCCGCTGCTGGAATATCTGAACTGGCGGGTGATCGTGGCGTACGGGATCTTTTTCGGCGTATTGCTTCTGAACACCTGGTGTTATACAAAAGTAGATATGCGGTTTGGACCGGTGATCGATACGGCTGCGTATGTATTTGTTCTGATCTTTTCAAGAGTGATCCTGAACGAAAAGATCACAAAAGGAAAACTTGTGGGAAACCTGCTGATCATAGCAGGAATTTTGATTTATACGATGTGAGATGATACAAGAGTCAAAAGTACGGAATAATCCGATATCAAAGCAAAACAATAACAGGAGTGAGAAGAGTGAGAATCAGTTTTAACCGCCCACCGTTTGTGGGAAAAGAAACAGAATATATTAAAGAAGCCGTAGAAAAAAACGGTATGATCTGCGGAGACGGTCCATTTACCAAAAAATGTTCCCAGTGGATGAAGGACAGGTTTCAGACAAAAAACGTATTGCTGACAACTTCCTGTACCCATGCACTGGAGATGGCAGCGTTTCTGGCGGATATTCAGCCGGGAGATGAAGTGATCATGCCGTCGTATACCTTTGTATCCACCGCGGATGCTTTTGTTTTGCGGGGAGCCACCTGCGTGTTTGTGGATATCCGTCCGGATACCATGAACATTGATGAGACAAAAATTGAGGAAGCAATTACAGAAAAGACCAAAGCAATCGTGCCGGTTCATTATGCAGGCGTCAGCTGTGCAATGGATGAGATCATGGCAATTGCGAAAAAATATAACCTGAAAGTGGTGGAAGATGCCGCGCAGGGAGTGAATGCTTTTTATAAAGGAAAAGCACTGGGAACAATCGGTGATTTTGGCTGCTACAGTTTCCATGAGACAAAAAATTATTCCATGGGAGAGGGCGGTGCGATTCTCTTTCAGGATGACAGATACCTGGAACCTGCAGAAATCTTACGGGAAAAGGGAACAAACCGCAGCCAGTATTTCCGTGGACAGATTGATAAATATACCTGGGTGGGCTATGGATCGTCCTATCTGCCAAGCGATATGAATGCCGCTTATCTGTGGGCGCAGCTGGAAGAGGCAGACAAGATCAATGATAAGAGATTGTCCATCTGGAACTTCTATCACGGAGAACTGAAAGAACTGGAAGACAAAGGGGTGCTGGAACGCCCGTATATTCCGGAGTATGCCACACACAATGCCCACATGTATTATATCAAAGTAAAAGATCTGAGGGTGCGTACAAAGCTTCTGGCTTATCTGAAAGAGCGTGGGATCCTGAGTGTTTTCCATTATGTTCCACTGCACTCTGCAACAGCCGGAAAGAAGTTTGGACGGTTCCATGGCGAGGATGTTTACACGACAAAAGAGAGCGAACGGCTGTGTCGTTTGCCGATGTACTACAGTCTGTCCCTGGAAGAAGCAGCGGAAGTGGTAAAAGCGCTGAAAGAATTTCCGGAGTATGAGACGATAGAAGACAGGTAGCTATTCAGAGGGCAGAAACTGTTAACCGGGAAGACACTGGACAGTTACGAAAGCAGATAAGAGGCAACAGAAAGGAGTATCGATGAGTTCAGGAAACTGGATGCGTTATCTCAAAAAGATAAAACCGTATACGATAAAAAAGGGAATCCGCTATCTGAAACATTACGGACCGAAAGAGTTCTGGGTGCGTCTGTGTGAGCGGATGGAGCCGGAAGAAGTGCCTTATGGTCCATGGTTTGAGAATCACAAACCTTCGGAAAAAGAACTGGAAGGGCAGAGAAGGAAACAGTGGAAAAAACAGCCACTGATCAGTGTGGTTGTCCCGGCATATAAAACACCGGTGAAATTCCTGCGGGAAATGATAGAATCACTGGAGGTGCAGACCTATACAAACTGGGAACTGTGTATCGCCAATGCAAGCCCCGAGGATGCAGCGATGTCGGAAGTACTCCGGGAATACACCTCGAAAGATGCCAGAGTAAAAGTGGAGAATCTGAAAGAAAATCTCGGAATCGCGGAAAATACGAACGCAGCGATGGAGATGGCATCCGGAGAATATACCGGTCTGCTTGACCATGACGATCTGCTGGCACCACAGGCACTGTACCGGATCGTGGAGGCACTGAATCAGAGCAGAGAAGAGCCGGATGTCTTTTATTCGGATGAAGATAAAGTAACGACGGATCTGAGCGAACATTTTCAGCCACATTTCAAACCGGATTTTAATGTGGATCTGTTAAGATCCAATAATTATATTACACATTTCTTCGTGGTGAGAACCAGTCTGATCCGTCAGGTGGGCGGGTTCCGCAGAGAGTATGACGGGGCACAGGATTATGATTTCATCTTCCGTTGTACGGAGGCCGCGAAGAAGATCTGCCATATCCCGGAGGTGCTGTATCACTGGCGGACGCATCAGGCATCCACGGCGGATAATCCGGCAAGCAAGATGTATGCGTTTGAGGCGGGAAAGAGAGCTATTGAAGCACATCTAAAACGACAGGGTGTGGAGGGAACCGTGAGTCATACGAAAGATCTTGGTTTCTATCAGGTGGAATATCCTGTGCAGGGAACCCCGCTGGTGTCGGTCCTGATCCCGAACAAAGATCAGAAAGATACGTTGAAACAGTGTCTGGATTCGGTATTTTCCAAAACTACATATTGCAATTACGAAGTAATCATCATAGAAAATAACAGTCAGGAGAAAGAAACCTGGGAATATTATGAAGAACTGAAAAAACGGAATAACGTAAAAATTGTGATCTGGGAATCCGGATTTAATTATTCAGCCATCAATAATTTCGGAGAAAAATCGGCTTCCGGAGAGTATCTGCTGTTTTTGAATAATGATGTGGAAGTGATCAATCCTCACTGGATGGAAGAAATGCTAGGGAACTGCCAACGGAAAGAAGTGGGTATCGTGGGAGCAAAACTGTATTATCCGGACGATACGATCCAGCATGCTGGAACAATCATCGGAATCGGCGGGATCGCCGGTCATGCATTCTTAAATATGCCACGTTCGAGAAGTGGGTATCTTCACAAAGCATCTTTGCAGATGGATCTGAGCGCAGTGACTGCCGCATGTATGATGATGAAGCGAACTGTTTTTGAAAGTCTGGATGGATTTGAAGAAGCACTGACAGTGGCGTTTAACGACGTGGATCTTTGCCTGCGGTGCGTGAGAGCAGGATATCTTGTGGTCTATAATCCGAGGGTGGAATTATATCATTACGAATCCAAATCCAGAGGATCGGAGGACAGTGAAGACAAAGTGCGCCGGTTCCAGCAGGAGATAGAATTTATGCGGACCAGATGGATCGATTTGTTAAAGCAGGGAGATCCTTATTATAATAAAAACCTTACGTTGAGCAAATGGAATTATTCGCTGCGTGCGTAAGGAAGGAGATACCATGAAGAAGATAACTGTTGTGATTCCTAATTTTAATGGGATACAGTATGTAGAACGTTGTCTGGACAGTTTGAAACGACAGACTTTTTCTGAATTCGATGTGATATTTGTGGACAATGGTTCCGTAGATGGGAGCAGAGAACTGACAGAAGAAAAATATCCATGGGTACGGGTAATTGCACTTGCGGAAAATACTGGTTTTTGTAAAGCAGTGAATATCGGAATTGAAGCAACACAGACACCATATGTAGTACTGTTAAATAATGATACCGAGGCAGAGCCCGATTTTCTGCTGGAACTGTATCGGGGAATTGAAAGGAAAAAGAATGCTTTTTCTGCAGCTGCTCGGATGCTGCAGTTTCATGATCGGGGAAAGATAGACGATGCCGGAAATTATTATAATTGTCTTGGCTGGGCGTTTGCGCTTGGAAAGGGAAAACCGGAAGAAAAATACAAAAAAGAGCGGAAAATATTTGCTTCCTGTGGCGGAGCTGCTATTTATCGGACAGAACTGGTAAAGCAGTTGGGAGGATTTGATGAGGAACATTTTTGCGTATCTTGAGGATATTGATCTTGGATATCGGGCACAGATAGCAGGGTATGAAAACTGGTATTTGCCGAAGGCAGGGGTGTATCACGTGGGAAGCGGAACTTCAGGATCACGCTATAATCAGTTTAAAATCAGATATTCTTCCAGAAATAATGTTTATATGCTTTATAAAAATATGCCATTGCTCCAGATTTTACTGAATCTGCCTTTTCTGGTGCTGGGATTCACTGTGAAACTTATATTCTTTGCTTCAAAGAAATATGGGCGGGAATATGCGGCAGGGATTAAAAATGGTTTTTCACTGTGTAAAAAAGATAAAAAAGTACCGTTTTTATGGAAAAATCTTCCTAATTACGGGAAGATTCAATTGCAGTTGTGGATCAATGTGATACGGAGATTTGACGTTACTGTTCACTGGTAATATCCCGCGAATTTATGCGATTAGCATAAATTCTGTGCATCGCGCAGCGTGTTGCTGGGCACGGAGTGAACAGTAACGATTTGGCCGAAAGAAACATTGGAGAACGTAAGTTTTGTTGACAGGAAAATATATCCTGACTATAATATGTAAGAAAAGTGTAAGCTAATTAACAAAATGTTTGGTTGTGGTTTTGTATATTGCGTATTATAGTAATATGGTAAATACAAAACATACCAGAAATACTAAAAGGTGAAAAATATTGATTAAAGATAATCAGAAGTACTTTAATCGTATGCATGTAGTGATTGATGCTGTTGTGATCATTGTTTCTTATCTGCTGGCATGGACATTAAAATTCGTGGGTCCCTTTTCAGTAGATGCGGTCAGAAGTTTATCTTTTGAATGGTATATGACAGCGCTGGTTGGAATCGTACCGGTTTATCTGATCCTGTATTATGCATTTAATCTGTATACACCGAAACGGGTGCAGGGACGCAGACTGGAATTTTCTAATATTGTAAAAGCCAATACGGTGGGAATATTGTTGATCATCGGGTGCATTTATGTGTGGCTCAAAGAAATCAACTTTTCCCGTGATATGTTGTTTTTCTTCTATTTTATAAATATGTTCCTGGAAGAATTGGTCCGTATCACGATTCGTTATCTGTTGCGGGATATCCGTAAACGAGGTCTGAATCAGAAGCATATCCTGTTGGTTGGTTACAGTAAGGCAGCAGAAGCATATATTGACCGGATACTTGAAAATCCACAGTGGGGATATCAGATCCGTGGAATCCTCGATGATAATGTGGAAGCCGGAACTATGTACCGCGGAATTAAAGTGCTTGGAAGAATCGCAAATCTGATGGTGATCCTGCCGGAAAACAGGCTGGACGAGATTGCAATCACTTTGGGACTGAGTGAATATTACCGGCTGCAGGAAATTGTGGCAATGTGTGAAAAATCAGGAGTACACACGAAGTTTATTCCTGATTATAATAATATCATTCCGACAAAACCATATACAGAAGATTTACTGGGACTTCCGGTCATCAATATCCGTTATGTGCCGCTGACTAATACGTTCAATGCGGTGGTAAAACGGCTGATGGATATTTTCGGATCGATCGTTGCAATTATTCTGTTTTCTCCGATAATGTTGTTTGCTGTGATCATGATCAAGCTGACTTCTCCGGGACCGCTGATATACAAACAGGAGCGGGTGGGACTGCATAATCATACATTTATGATGTATAAGTTCCGTTCAATGGAAGTACAGTCGAAGGAAAGTGAAAAGAAGGCATGGACCGTCAAAAACGATCCAAGGGTAACCGGAATCGGGAAGCTGATGCGACGGACGAGTATCGATGAGCTGCCACAGCTGTTTAACATTCTCAAAGGAGATATGAGTCTGGTGGGACCGAGACCGGAACGGCCGTTTTTTTGTGGAAAAATTCAGGGAAGAGATCCCGAGATATATGGTAAAACATCAGGTACGTCCGGGTCTTACCGGCTGGGCGCAGGTCAATGGCTACAGAGGAAATACATCCATTCGGAAACGAATAGATTATGATCTGTATTATATTGAAAACTGGTCTGTCGGACTGGATGTAAAAATTATTTTGCTGACGTTTTTTAAAGGCTTTATTAACAAGAACGCATATTAGGAAGAGGGTCCGCAAGATAGGAAAACAAAGGAATAAGGAGTAAATACATGGCGAAAAAGAAAAACCTGACGGACAGACAGAAAAGAATCCGACGCAGACGCCGGAAAAGTACGATGAGCAGAGTAGTGTTTGCGCTGGAAATTATCATTCTGGTCGTTCTGATGGGCGGACTGTTTGTATATGCGAAACTCGGAAATATGAATTACGAAGACCTGAATTTTGAAAATGTGGATGTTAATCAAAGTGTGGAAGAAAATCAGGTTATGAAAGGTTATACAAGTATTGCACTGGTTGGACTTGACAGCAGAGAAGGAGAACTGGATGGTGATGTCAACAGTGATACGATGATCATTGCGAGTATCAATAACGATACCAAAAAGGTAAAACTGGTTTCTATATACCGTGATACGTATCTTCGGGTTGGAAGTAATTCGGATGGCGAAAATGTATACAATAAGGCAAATTCTGCGTTCTGTACAGGTGGTCCGGAAAAAATGATGACCATGATGAATAAGAATCTTGATCTTAATATTGTTGACTATGTAACGGTTGACTTTAAAGGCGTTGCAGAGGCGGTGGAACTGCTTGGCGGTATCGATGTTGATCTGAAAGAAGAGGAGATTGAACATCTGAACAATTATTGTGTAGAGACGTCAGAAGTTACCGGTATGGATTATACACCACTGAAAAAGGTTGCCGGAGTTCATCATCTGAACGGAGTACAGACTGTAGCGTATGCGCGAATTCGTTATACAGCGGGAAACGATTTCAGACGTGCGGCAAGACAGAGAGAGGTTATATATAAGATCGTAGAAAAGGCAAAGAATTCCAGTATCAGTACTCTTAGCAAAGTTCTGGATAAAGTGTTCCCACTGATCAAAACCTCGCTGACGAAACCGGAGATTTTGCAGATGGGAATGAGTATGCTCTCCTATGATATTGAAGATCAGACAGGTTTCCCATTTGATCATTTATATGGAGGGGTAGTAGAAGACGCAATGGACGGGCTTGACTGTGTACTTCCGATTACTTTGGAATCTAATGTAATCAAACTGCATGAATTTCTGTATCCGGAAGACAGTTATGTTCCTTCGGATGAGGTGAAAACATACAGTCAGACAATTATAGAAATCAGTGGATTTGGAGAAGAATCCAGACTGGATCATTCGGAGGATGGTTCACTGGCAGCTTATCATGAATCAGATACAGAGTCTGCGAATCCGGCAGAGAACTCTGCAGATTCGCAGGAAGAAAGCCAGACAGATGTAACAGATGATACACAGGGATATGATGATTCTTCCCTGGAACAGTAAACCTCAGGGGATACGAAAGAGGGAGGGAAACCTATGTCTAAAAAAAAGCCGTTGACCAGAAAACAGAAGAGATTATTAAAGAAAAGAAGACGAAGAAGAATTCTTTTCGGAATCGAAATTTTTATTCTGCTGATTCTTATTGCAGGGGTTTTTATATATGCAAAACTTGGCAAGATGAATTTTACGAGTCTTGATTTCAGTAAGATCGGAGTTAATTCCGGCGTCAGCAATAATAAAGTTATGAAAGGGTATACGACCATCGGCCTGGTTGGTCTGGATAATCGCAGTAATAAATTAAAATCCGGTAACAGTGATACTATGATTATTGCAAGTATCGACAATGATACCAAGAAAGTGAAACTGGTTTCCGTATATCGTGATACATATCTGCGGATTGGCGAAGATTCGGAAGGAAATGGTCAGTATAACAGAGCGAATGCTGCATATGCAAAAGGCGGCGCCGAACAGTTCCTGAATATGCTCAATACCAATCTGGATCTGAATGTGACGGATTTTGTAAGCGTAGATTTTCAGGCAGTTGCGGAAGCCGTGGAACTGCTTGGCGGAATTGATGTGGAACTGAAAGAAGAAGAAGTGGTTCATCTGAATAATTACTGTGTGGAAACATCAAAAGTAACAGGTATGGATTATACGCCACTTAAAAAAACAGCAGGCGTACATCATCTGAATGGTGTGCAGACAGTAGCATATGCACGAATCAGATATACAGCAGGAAATGATTTCCGTCGTGCGGCAAGACAGAGAGAAGTTATCTATAAAATCGTAGAGAAAGCGAAAAATGCAGATGTCGCTACATTGAGTAAAATTCTAGATAAAGTATTTCCAAATATCTATACATCTTTTTCAAAAGCAGAAATTCTGCAGATGGGAATGAGTATGTTATCCTATGATATTGAAGATCAAACTGGTTTTCCATTTGATCATCTGTATGGACAGCGTGTGAAAGATGCGGTTGGAATTGATGTAGTACTTCCGGTCACATTGGAATCAAATGTGATCAAACTGCATGAATTCCTGTATCCGGAAGACAGTTATACACCTTCCGAAGAAGTGAAGGCATATAGCCAGCGAATTGTGGATAAGAGCGGATTTGGAGAAGAGTCAAGACTGGATCATTCGGAAGATGGCTCCCTTGCAGCTTATCGTGAGAGTGATACGGAGTAAGAAGAAAAAATGGAAAATAAAGAACTGTCGTGAAAAGTACGACAGTTCTTTTCACATATATAGAAAATGGAGCAGATTATGGAAAAGAAAACGGTAGATGTGATTATCCCGGCTTATCGTCCGGGAGAAGGGTGGAAACAGATGCTGCGCGGACTGGAAGAACAGACCTGGCCGGTACACCGTCTGATCGTGATGAATACAGGAAAGGAAAACTGGAAAGCAGCTTATGAGAAAACGACGATTCCGATGGAAGTGCACCATCTGACCAGAGAGGAATTCGATCATGGAAAGACAAGGGATCAGGCGGCGCGGATGAGCCGGGCAGATTATCTGCTGTTTATGACTCAGGATGCATTGCCGGAAGACTGCCATCTGATCGAAAAGCTGGTGGAGGCGATGGAACAGGACGAAAAAATCGGAGCTGCCTATGCCAGACAGCTGCCACGGGAGGACTGCCGGCTGATGGAACAGTATACGAGACAGTTTAATTATCCGGAGGAAAGCCGGGTGAAATGGCTGGCGGACCTGCCGGAACTCGGTATCAAGACGTATTTTTGTTCCAATGTGTGTGCAATGTACAGACGGGAGCTGTATCTGCAGTTGGGTGGTTTTGTACAGAAGGCCATTTTTAATGAAGATATGATCTTTGCAGGAGAACTGATCCAAAAGGGATATGGAGTGGCTTATGCGGCAGAGGCAAAGGTGGTACATTCCCACAATTATTCGGCAATCCAGCAGTTTCACCGGAACTTTGATCTGGCGGTTTCACAGGCAGACCATCCGGAAGTTTTTGCCGGGATCCGATCGGAAGGAGAGGGGATCCGTCTGGTGAAAAAAACCGCCGGATGGCTCTGCAGACAGGGAAAACCATGGATGGTGATCCAGCTGGTATGGCAGAGCGGCTGGAAATATCTGGGCTATCTTCTGGGAAAGAGATATCAGAAGCTTCCAAAGTGGGTGATCCCTCGCTGTACGATGAATCCGAAATATTGGGAATAAGCGGGAAAGTTCACAGTTTTAACACAATTTTCGGATATGATAAACAGATACACAAAACGTGAAAAGAATGTGAAGACATATAAAGGACAGGGAGAAAAACGATGAATGATGAATGGAAAATGCCGGGAACAGAACAGGAAGAAAATCAGCAGCCGGTCGGTGAAGAATCTGAAGTGACAGAGGCGACAGCTGTAAAAGAACCGGAAGCAGGGGAAACCGCAGAAGCAATGCCGGAGGCGACAGAAAGTCAGGAACCTGAAGTATCGGAGCGGGTGGAAGTGACAGAAACGACGGAAGAAGCAGCGACAAACGGTGACGGACAGGTTGCAAAAACAGAGGAAGAAAAACCGAGATATCCGTGGGAAGCAGTGCTGGGGAAAGAGGAGAAGAAAGAACAGCCGGCGGATGTGACGGATACTCTGGTACAGCCACAGGAACAGCCGGTGCAGCAGAGTGGTGCACAGCCGGAGAATTCGCGGGAAGCAGCTTCTTATCACTGGGTAAATCCGGATTATCAGAAACGCCAGAATGGAGCGGACGGCGGGGAACGTGCCAGCCAGAATACGTATGAGAATCAGAATTACCGGGAGGATGTCAGCGGGACAGCGGATACACAAAATTACACAGAGACAGCAGCCGAATCACAGGATAACGGAGGCTGGGGACAGCCGGTTGGTGGAAATCATACAACAAAAGAGATGGAAGACAGCAGTTCTTCCGGACAGACAATCGGGGGCTATCAGAATGGTAATTGGGGCTGTGCAGGAAACAGTCAGAATAACCAGAATACACAAAATGGCGGAGCGTATCAGAGTGGGAATTCCTGGACGAGCCGGGAACAGAGTACGCAGAACGGTCCGGTGACCGGTCAGAGAAAGTATGGAAATTATACGTATTACCAGCCACAGCAGGATCCGAATCAACCACACGACCACAGAAAACCGGGCGGAACAGGAAAAAAAGTAATAGTAACGCTTGGTCTGGCGGTACTTTTTGGTGTAGTTGCAGGCGGTATCATCATCGGATCCAGTATGATCGTGCATAAAGAAATTAAAAATGAGCAGAAAACAGAGTATCAGCTTCCGACCACGGAACTGCCGCAGCAGGAGAATGCTGACGGGGACAGTAACAGTGCAGCAGGAAGCGGAAGTGATGCAACGGAGGAAGTAAGCGCAGGCACAACGGGAGAATACACCGTTGCACAGGTGGCAAAAAGTTGTATGCCGTCTGTTGTATCTATTACGAATGCGTCTGTAAAAACGGTACAGGATTTCTTTGGCGGCGTGCAGCAGTACCCGAGTGAGAGTTCCGGTTCCGGTATCATTGTAGGACAGAATGACAGTGAGATCCTGGTAGCAACGAATAATCATGTAGTAGCTGATGCAGATACTATTACGGTCGCTTTTGATGATGATGCGGTGTATGAAGCTCAGGTCAAGGGAACGGATTCCGACAACGATCTGGCGGTAGTCGCTGTGAAAATTTCGGATATGAGTGAAGATACTCTGAAATCCATTAAAGTAGTAAGCATCGGCAATTCCGATGAGCTGGAAATCGGGGAACAGGTAGTTGCCATTGGTAATGCACTGGGATATGGACAGTCCGTAACTTCCGGGATGGATCAGTGCGGGTGGATCGTGAAGTAACCGACGAA
>ENA-OPZZ01001882-OPZZ01001882.1-human-gut-metagenome-genome-assembly--contig:-NODE-1882-length-11655-cov-2.422363_pt1 | contig 11655 bp, 10 predicted proteins | sample MGYA00242487_ERZ504511 | MGnify/ENA primary metagenome ERZ504511 (study PRJEB26092, sample SAMD00036241) | human gut metagenome | host: Homo sapiens | study: EMG produced TPA metagenomics assembly of... | reverse complement strand
ACCAATCCGTATTGGGATAAGCTACATAATTAGGATAGCCGGAGGCAGAAATGCCATTCGGATCTTTTTCAGCTTCACGCCATTGATTGATGGTAATGTCGCTGAAAGGAGCAGATTCTCCTATATTCCCGTCAATGGTTCCGGCACTCCGAAACTATTGAAGGTTTCCACGGAGGAGATTCCTCGCAGACGTGCCGCGTAGTGCATTCGGCGTGTTGCGCGTCGTATGTGCGAGAGTTCAGATTTCGTAGGGTTGAAGCAGGTATGGATGCCGGTGCGAAATCCGCGAAAACAGGCGCGACACGCCGAGATTTTGCTGCGCGGCCATTTGGGTGTATCTTATTCGAGTTGCCGAAAACAAGCAACGTTGCGCGAGTAGCCCAGCGGATTAGAGCAGCTGACTACGGATCAGCAGGTCGCAGGTTCGAATCCTGTCTCGCGCACCGGCCACCGGTCATCAGGCGGCATAAATAAATGAGATGACGTTGCGCGAGTAGCCCAGCGGATTAGAGCAGCTGACTACGGATCAGCAGGTCGCAGGTTCGAATCCTGTCTCGCGCACATGAACCTCCCTCGCGAAATGCGGGGGAGGCTTTCTTTTTCTGGAAGTAACGGCGGCGCTGCCGTGAATAGTGTTCGAATCAATGCGATTCGCAAACCTACCAGAATGCTTATGTAAAGCGGCTGTTGTCGAGATACGTTCGGTTTCTCTCCGAGCGAACGGTGTGGTACAAGAAAAGCCGCCATGCCGAATAAAACCGTAAACACCAGTGAAAAAGACGGTTTGGAAACATAAACGCCGACACCTCTCGGTACACTGGAACCGCTATTGAAGCGTCTGCGCGTGCCAATACCGCAGACGCTTTTCTTAAGTGAATGGCGGGCCGTGGATACTCGCGGCAACAGACGGGAGAGCAATGACCGAACGTAAGCAGGGACTCTGGGCGAAAATACGATACATAGCCGCTTCCGACCGCATATCTGGTCTGATTATGCTTGGCTTCGCCCTCGCAGGTCTGTTGCTTGCCAATCTGCCGTTCACGGCGCATGCGTTCGAAGAGTTGGAGAATTTCCGCATCGCCATTCCCTACACCAATATCGATATGGGATTGGGACACTGGGTGCAGGATGGTCTGCTGACGGTGTTCTTCCTGACTGTCGGACTGGAATTGAAACAGGAACTCGCCACAGGTTCGCTGTCGAACCCCAAGGCTGCTGCAGTGCCGATGCTGTGCGCTGTGGGCGGTATGATGGCTCCTCCGGTGTTGTTCCTGCTGGTATTGTTCCTGTTCTCCGGTTTCGGATCCGATCCGTTGGCCATCGCTTCGGGAACGAGTTTCACCTTTGGTGAGATGTCTCATGGTTGGGCGGTTCCTACGGCCACTGATATCGCGTTCTCTTTGGCTGTGCTTGCTTTGTTCGCCAAAGCGCTGCCGGGCTCTATTCGCGCGTTCCTGATGACCTTGGCTACGGTGGACGATCTGCTTGCCATCATTTTGATCGCGGTGTTCTTCTCTTCGGTGAACGCATGGTACTGGTTCGTCGGCATCGCCGTGTGTGCGGTCGTATGGTATTTCCTGGTGCGTATGCGCAAAGTGCCATGGCTTGCCGTGGCCATTGTCGGCATTCTGGCTTGGGTGATGATGTTCGAAGCTGGTGTGCATCCTACTTTGGCTGGCGTGCTTGTTGGATTGCTCACGCCGGCTCATGAGCGTTTCGGAGAGAAAACCCCACGCGCCGAACGCTATGCGGACAAGCTGCAGCCGTTTTCCGCGTTGCTGGCTCTGCCGATTTTCGCCTTGTTCGCCACTGGTGTGCATTTTGAATCATTGACGTTGGCCCTGTTCATTTCGCCGGTCGTCGTTGCCGTTATGGTGGCTCTGGTGGTCGGCAAGCCGTTGGGCATTATGATCACGGCATGGCTTTCCACGCATGTGGCCGGATTGAAAATGGCTAAGGGATTGCGTGTGCGCGACATGTTCCCCGCGGCCTGCGCATGTGGCATCGGCTTTACCGTATCTTTCCTGATTTCCTCGCTTGCATATCAGGATGCCGAACTGTCTGCTGAAGCACGTTTCGGTGTGTTGGTCGGTTCCATAGTCGCGGCGGTGATTTCCGGCATTCTGCTGAGCCGCCAATCCAAGAAGTTTGAGCTTGCCGCTGCCGCATCCTCGAAGCATAAGCATCATACTGCTGACGAGGATGCTGCTGGGGAAGTGGAATCCGTGTTGGAAGACGGCACTGTTGTGGTCAGCCAGATGATCGACGCGCATCCAAAGACCAAATAACGGTGTTCTGACATAGAGCGATCCTGCGCATATGCCAGAACGTAGCAAAAGCCGACGCCCATTACATGATGAGCGTCGGCTTTTGCAAAAAAGTAGGGAAGCCAGTAAGCCGTTGGGAACGGCATGCTCTAGCGCTTGACGGCCACGAGCAAACCTGTACCTGTCGGGGTGAGCGCAGTGACGAAACGCTCATCGGATTCCACGGTTTCCAGCAAACCACGCATGGCAATGGATTTGGCGTCACGATTGGCGGGATTCAAAACGCCGCCTGCGGACGTGGCTGAATCAAAAGCAAGAATATCGGTGAACACGATTACGCCATGCTTCTTCAACAGGCGGGGAGCCTGCTCGAAGGAAGCGCCGTAATTTTCCGCGTCGCCGGCAACTACAATCAAATCGTAGTTTTCTGCATTCAGACGTGGCAAAAACACGTCGACGGGAGCGTTGACGGCGCGAAGCGTGGTCTGTGTCTCGTCGGAAAGCCGATTAAACAACGTACGAATCAGCGCAATGCCCTGGGAAGAGGAATCAACCGCCGTAAGCTGACCGGAATTATCCAAACCGTTGACCAGCTGCAACGTTTCCACCACGGAACCGGTGCCGACGGCGATCACCGATGTCGCATTCACCATATGCACGAGCATGCGCAACAGCTCGGCTTGGGCTGCTGAACCCTGCGGAATGCCTGCTTCTTCAGCATGGGTGCGAATAGCATTCAAGTCGGTTGACTGGCGGGAGAACGCATGGTCCTCAACGTATTCCCATGACTTGGCGAGATTGGTATATGACGTTCTATCCATGGGTTCAGCGTTCCTTGACTTGGGCGATCAGCTGCCAGATTTCCTCGCCGACGTCAATGCCACGCGGGCATTCGCGGGTACATGCGCGGACCGACTGGCATGCGGCGATGCCATCGGCGGAATCAATGGCATCCATGCGTGCGTTCGCCTGACCGTCGCGGGAATCGTTGATGAAACGAGACGCCGCGATAAGGGCTGCAGGTCCGATGAACGCTTCGCCGCCCGCATACACAGGGCAGCTGCCTTCGCAAGTGCCACAGGCGATGCAGTTGCTGAGAAGCTCATACTTGGCAAGCTGCTGGGGATTCTGCAGATATTCGAAAGCGTTGATCTTGCCGTCCGCAGTGGTGGCGAGTTCTCCACGCGCCTGCAGATAGGGCTTGAGTTTTCTGATTTGGTTGAGCATCTGATCGATATCGGCAATCAAATCGCGCTGCACCGGGAAACCCGGCAGGGGAGCGAGTTCGATGACGCCAAGATCCCCTGCGCCGACCGCATTTTCCTGAATGTCGGAAACATCTCCGGTGTGTCGGAATCCTTCATCGTCGACCAATGTCGGATTCGACGGTTTGGCCCAATCCTTGACGGACGCGGTGCACAGCAGGGTGGGGGTGCCGTTGATGGCCACGGCGTCCGAACCGCACATGCCATGACCGCACGAATAACGGAAGGCCAGCGTCGGGTCGACGGTGCGTTTGATGGTCAGCAGACAATCCAACACAGTATCCGAAGGGCGCGCGGGAATCGTGTACTCCTGCACCCACTGCTTGCCGCGCGGACGACGGCGCGCCGCCGAATCCGAGCCGCCGCCGAACGGGGAGCCTTTCTTGGCAAACGGGCTGCCACCGCGTGCACGTTCGGCACGCTCGGGTCGCGGCGTGAAACGATGCACTTGCAGGGTAACCGTCGTGTTGCTCGCCTCAGCCATGTTCTGCCTCCATGAAACAGTGGGATGTCAAGTCCAATATTAGCCAACCTATTGTGCCACAAGCCCTAGGCGGCTTGGGTATTACCACCAGCGGATCAGTACTCGCGCTTCTTGGGCGGATAGTCGGTGATGTGCACCGGCTTGAAACTTACCGAACCATCATCGGCGACCATCGAGTGAGCAAGGAAATGCTCATCGTCGCGTTCCGGAAAATCAAGACGCTTCAGCGAGCCACGGGATTCGTGACGCGCATCGGATGAGGTGAGTACAGCCTTGCCGAGTTCCAGAAGGTGGCGGACCTCCCAAATGGCGGTGATCTCCTGGTTGAACGTGGGGGAGTCGGAATGCGCGTGCAGGGCTTCGGCACGGGGCGCAAACTCATCATGCAATGCCGTTAGCGCCTGTTCGATACCCTGCTCGTCGCAACGCACGGCGACAGCGCGTTCCATGACGGTACCCAGATCGGCCATCAGCTGGTAAGGATTGTCGGCTGCATGCTCCTCGTCTTCCGGAAGCTGCACCAGCAGATCCTTGAGTTCGTTGGAACGGGTGTCAGCGGCCTGCTGGACCGCATCCGAACCATTGTCGGCGTCGGATTCAGCCATGGGATCGTTCACTGGAGCGCTGGAAATGCGTTCCGCCAGCGCCTTGCCGGAGCGGGTGCCGAACAGGCATGCATCCAGCAGGGAATTGCCGCCGAGACGGTTTGCGCCGTGCACGGACACGCATGCGCATTCGCCGGCAGCGAACAGGCCTTCGACGACATTTCGTTCGTCGTTCTGCCAACGGTAGACTTCGCCGTCGGTGGTGATCGGAATGCCACCCATGGTGTAATGCGCGGTAGGCTTAACCGGCACGAAATTCGTGTGTCGGATCAAGATTCCGCATATTTTTCGATGGTTTCCACCACCTGCGGCAGTACCTCATGCATATGGTCGGCATCAATACCGGTCATATCAAGCCACACGCAATCCTTTGGCCCTTCGGGGTCCTTCGGATCCGCCACGCCGTGGCCGGCATCGATTTCAGCCATAATGGAACGGCTCACCACATCTCGTGCAGCCAAATCGGCATGGCCGGGAGCATACTTTTCCATGAATGCCTCGCCATCGGCATTGCGAAGCACGCCGCCTTCCGCTCGTGCCGCTTCAGACAGCAGAATGCCGGTATGCGCCAGACCAGTCGGGTGGAATTGCACGAATTCGCTGTCTTCAAGCTGCAGTCCCGCTTGCAGTGCGAGAGCCATGCCGTCGCCGGTCAGATCCCATGAATTGGAGGTGGTGTGGAATAGGCGGCCTGCGCCTCCGGTGGCCAGAAGCACGTTGCGTGCGTGGATGGCGTGCGTTTGGCCCTTATGCGTGTCAAATGCCACTACGCCTTCGACTTTGGATCCGTCTTCGGTGATTACCAGATCGGTCACGTACCATTCCTCGGCGAATTCCACGCCTTCGGCCACGCATTGCTGCCACAAGGAGAAGAGGATCTGATGGCCGATGCGGTCGGCCGCATAGGCGGCGCGGCGAACCGGTTCCTTGCCGAAATCCTTGGTATGTCCGCCAAAACGTCGTTGTGCGATATGGCCGTCCTCAGTACGGGAGAACGCCACACCGTCATGTTCCAGATCGATTACGGTTTCCGACGCCTCTTTGGCGAGCAGTTCGGCCGCGTCCTGGTCGACGAGCCAATCGCCGCCTTTGACCGTGTCGAAGTAGTGCCAGTGCCAGTCGTCTTTTTCGACGTTGCCGAGGCTGGCCGCAATGCCGCCTTCCGCGGAACCGGTGTGCGAGCGCAACGGCTGGAGTTTGGAGATCACCAGGATGTTCGGCTCGATGCCGGCTTCCTTCAGGGCTTGCATTTGTTCGCTTCGCAGCATTCCCAATGCTGCGGACAGGCCTGCCGCGCCTGCGCCGACGATTACTGCATCATACATATCTTCAACATGCTTCGGACTCATAGCAACGATTTTCGCACAAGGTGTGACCTCATTGCGGTTTGCCGGTTGGCGGGTTTGCCGCTGCATGCGTGGTTATGCGTGTCTGATGCGTATGTTTTCGATGGATTCCGTTGATCTGTGCAGGCTTGGCGGTGGCGTTGTTGGGCGTGATGTCATGTGGCGCTTGCGTCGGTGATGGTGATGTTGCCATGCTGTGTGCAGATAAGTCCGTTGAGTTCCATTAATCCCAGCTCCATGCTGATTCGTGAGATTGAGTATTCTCCGGGATTGCTTTCGGCCAGGATGGCGAGTAGACCGTCAGTGGAGACGTGGCCGTATTTCGCGCTGCATGTTCGTATGGCTTTGAGTATGGCTGCAGTGGCGTTGGTTGGTTGCGACAGACTGGTGTCGGTTGACTCTTCCGACGGTTCGTCGTCGTTGTCTGCCGCGTCGGCTGATTGCGGACGATGCGCTGCGTGGCAGAATTCGTCGATATCGGTCAGCGAGCAGATGATGGAGGCTTGGCCTTCTTGTATGAGTCGGTTGCATCCTGTGTTGTGAGGCATGGTTACATCTCCTGGCACGGCGAATACACGGCGGTTGAGTTCGTTGGCCCATCCTGCGGTGTTAAGCGCGCCGGAGCGTGCGCGTGCCTGGGCTACGATGAGGGTGGATGATAGCGCCGCTATCAGGCGGTTCCTGATAAGGAATCGTCTGGCTTCCGGAACGGTTCCGGGGCAGAGTTCCGAGATGAGCGCGCCGGAATGGTTGATGATGGTTTCGAAGAGGCGCTCGTTGCTTTTCGGACCGATATAGTTGAGTCCTCCGGCGAATACCGCGACGGTGCGTCCTGCGAGGGGCGTTCCGATCTCGTCCATGGCTTGGATGGCTCCCCAGTGGGCGGCCGCATCGGTGCCCAGAGCGCCTCCTGACACTATGAGATGGCCTGCTCGGGCCGCTTGTTTGGCGAGCTCGTGTGCGCTTTGCCTTCCGTACTCGCTTACGCCGCGTGATCCGACGACACCGACCGGTTCGGAGCATGACACCAACGCTTGGGGGTCACCTTTCCCCCATAGGCATAATGGCGCGGCCCAGTCCGTGTGTATGGTGAGGTCGGCAAGCTGCGAAGGCCAGTAGGGGTGATGCGGCGCGACGATCCACTGCGTGCCGTTTGCGGTGAACCACGTTTTGAGCTCCTCGGGGTCGGTGCTGGGCAATGTGGTCAGGCGATGCTGCCACGAGACCATTGCGCCGTGGAAGGAGGCCATACCTCGAGCATTGATGGTGCGTCCCCAACGTGTAATGCCGTTGATGAGCGCCGCGTCCAAGGTTTTTATAGGCTGCCGTGGCCACGCTTTCATGATTGCCCGGACCGCTGTCGGCAAGCAGTTGCAAGGTATGCGTGGCTGATCCGATGCCTTTGACCAGCGCGTACATCATCGCATCGGCGCTGTCCAGACAATAGGTGAGCACCGCGCGTGACAGGGTCTCATCGTCGATGGCGGTTGCGTTGACGCTCGTATCGGCGGTTGTGTTCTCGTTCATGTCAACCTCGTTCTCATGGAGATTCCTTGCATCATCTCTTCCGGTCCGGGAGAGGTTTTGCCTGACAGGTCGGATAGCGTCCATGCGAGTCGCATGGCTCGGTCCGCCCCTCTGAGGCTGAGCCGTTCGCTGGCCAACGCATGGTTCACGAGCTCGATGGCTTTTGTGGACGTGTTGGCGCGAAGCCATGTTCCGGTGGCTTGCGCATTGCAGACCCATCCGAATTCCCGGAAACGTTCCTGTGCCGTTTGCCTTGCCACCATGACCCGCAGGCGGATGGCGTGGCTGGATTCGCCGGAAGGGGCCATTCCCGGATTGATTCGTTCCACGGGAGGCACTTCGATTTGGATGTCGATGCGGTCGAGGATCGGCCCGGACAATCGGCTGAAGTATTTGATACGGTCTTTTTCCTTGCATGTGCAGCGCTCGCCATTGCCGTAGGCGTAACCGCAGGGGCAGGGATTGGCCGCCATGATCAGTTGGAATCTCGCTGGATAGTAGGTGGTGCCTTTCGCGCGCGATATTGCCACGTATCCGGATTCCAATGGTTCGCGCAAGGTTTGCAGGGTGCGTGCCGAGAATTCGGGTGCCTCGTCCATGAACAGAATGCCTCGGTGCGCTCGTGTGATCGCGCCTGGCTGCGCCAACCCTGCGCCGCCGCCGACCAAGGATGCGGTGGATGCGGTATGGTGCGGCGCTTCGAATGGTGGAATGTCGCTGATGCCATAGCTGGGCAATGTGCCGCATAGGGAGCGGATCGATGCGACTTCCAGTTGTTCCGATTCGCTGAGCGGACTCATAATGCCGGGAATGCGCGAGGCGAGCATGGTTTTTCCGGTGCCGGGAGGACCGGTCATCATCAGATGATGGCCGCCGACAGCCGCCACTTCCAACGCCCATTTGGCCGTTTCCTGCCCCATGACTTCGTTCATATCTCCGGGAGGAGGACATACCGACATGGCGCCGTCGTTGGCATCCACGTCTCGGATCATATCGGGTATCGTATAGTTCGCGGTGCCTCCCATCAGTTCGATCAGTTCGCCGACGTGACGTATTCCAATGGCGTCGACGTCGGGCACAAGGGCCGCCTCGTCCAAATTGGCATGCGGTACGATCACCTTGCATACGCCTTGATCGCGTGCATGCAGCAGAATCGGCAGCAGACCGTTGATGGGCAGTACCGTGCCATCGAGATTCACCTCTCCGAGCACGACGGTGTCGTTCAAGCAGTCATGCGGTATCGTTCCGGATGCGCTAAGCACGCTCGCTGCGATCGCCAGATCGTGTGAGGATCCGCGTTTTGGGCATGGACGCCGGCGAAAGATTGACCGTAACCCGTGTTTCCGGCCATTTGGCACCGCTGGCCTGACATGCGGATTTGACACGTTCCCTCGCTTCGGAGAGCGAGGTGTCGGGAAGTCCGATGATGGAAAAGTAGGGGAGTCCCGGAGATACGAACGCCTGGATTTGGATGATGAAGGCTTTCAGGCCGATGAGACCCACGGAAAGCGCGCTGCCGATAGCCATCAGAACGCTCCTTCGATATGGTGGACAAGCGGTTTGCCATCACGGACGATGACGGTGACGACGTCGAAGCGCACGCCGTTATGCGGCGTGCGATGGTCGCTGTCCGACAGCCATTGCACGGCCGCGTGGCGCAGGTTGATCTGCTTGGATGACGTCACGGCTTCCTGCGGAGTGCCATAGCGGAGCGTCCGCCTGGTTTTGACTTCGACGAAGACGATGATTCCCGTATCGTCGCGTGAAACGATATCGAGTTCGCCATATCGGCAGTGCCAGTTGCGGTCGAGCGTCTGCCAGCCTTGGCTTTCCAGCCATGCGGCCGCATACTGTTCGCCGAGTTCGCCGACCTGTCGTGCGCACAGTGTGCCATCATGCAGTCGCCGTGCGATGGAATCAAGAAGCTGTTCCGAGCGCTGCGTTGCGTTCGGAACGTTATGTGTTGTGTTGCCGTTCATGATTCAAGTCCAGCAGAAAGGACCGGCGCGAAGCAAGGGCGAACGGCGAATGTGGATAGAGGATGCGGTTTCGGGCGTGTTTGGGATAGTTGGTGGATAACTTGCCGTTATCCACATTGCTCCACAAGGCGAGCGGCCATGGAGCGCCCGAAACCGCATATGGTTGGAATGTTCAGCGGCGAACCAGACGCGTCAACTCGTCAAGGTTCAGCTCGAAGCTCACACCGCGCTCAGTGTGGTTCGGCTGGAATTGCGTGCTTTCCATGGCATGGCGTACGAATTCACCGGCGATATGCGCCGATTCAGCCAGAGGTCTGCCGGCCATCACCGCACCGCATAATGCGGATGCGAAGGCGTCGCCGGTGCCATGTGTCATGAACGGCAGCTTGTCGTGCGCAAGCTCTTGCTTGCCGGATGCGCCGGAAGTGGCCGATGCCACATAGTTGCGAATGATGCCATCCTGACGGTCAACGCCTTTGAGCACCACGTTTTTCGCTCCCAAGGCAAGCAGCGCGTCAATAATGCCGTTCACTTCCGCGTTGTCGATGTTCTGCCCCGGGTAGGTGCGTCCCGCAGCATGGACGCTTCCGTCAAATTCGGCATCAGCACGTCGGCGCCATCCACCAGCGTGCCCATCGCCTCGCATAATTCCGGCGTGTATGTGGCGTAGATCTCGCCGCCGTCTCCCATCACCGGATCCACCAAACGCAAGGCGTGCGGGTATATTTATTGGAAAAAATAAGGCACAAGATCGTACCGAAGAAAACAACTATCCCAATCTTATCTACAGTTGGACTAAGTTTTTGTGCCCGCTTTCCTGTATTCTGATTTTCCAGAGCTTCAATAGGAACTACTGGTGTTTTAGGAGTAAAATTTGGGTCCAACCAGTAATGCCCATAATGGAACAATAATAAGGATCGGCCATGTACCAATTGTAAAATCAACTGCACGAATGCTCATGCCAGTAAATCCATAGGTTTCCATAAATCCTGTAAACTGTCCTGCCTGCTGGATGGCAGTGGATAATGGCAGGATACCGCAGCATGCTACGCATACGACCATGATCGGGAACATGTATTGAGAACGACTGTGACCAGTATTATCGCAAAAAGCTGCCAGCAGGGGACTTACGATCGCATATACAACCATCGGACTGGCAATAAAGTTAGTCAGTAGTATAGCAATCAGGATATATCCAAAATAGGCTGTGAGAAAACTTCCTCTTGTCAATTTCATAATGGCACTACACATTCCATCTACCAGAGATGTGCGGCGGAAACCTGCTGCTACTATAAACATAGTTGCCATAAGCAGCGTATTAACATTTGAAAAACCAGCCAGTGCGCCAGCTGCATCAATGCAGCCTGTAAAATACAATGCAGTCAGAGAGATCATTGCTGTCAGCCACATTGGTATCTTATTCATCATATAGCTGACCAGAGTAGCTACAAAGATCACCATACAGATCATCATTTGAGTATTCATATTCTTTTACCTTCCATTATTACATCATTATTAATATAGTCTGAAAACTCCATAAGCTTTTAGCTGCCCGGGCCTGGCTTATTGTTATGCTTAATTTAACAAAAGATTGCCTTTTTGTCGCTGCAAAATATTTGAAGTTTTTTCGCCTTCTTATTCTCCCTGCTTCATTTTCTGTTTCTCCATCTTCAATCTATACTTACTTAAAATCCAAACATTTCCCCTGTAATTTTTGCCAATTTCCTATTACACCTCTTGTGCATTTTGCCTGTTTCATGGAAGTTTATTTTGTATATATACAGAAACAATCATTGACAGAAGCCATATTGACCGTTATTCTAAAGTCAGGTCTGCAAATGATATTTTATTTTTTTCCAAATTTTACAACAGGGAAAATATTTGGATTTTAAAAGAATAAAATGAAGTATAAAGATTTTAAAAAAATAAAATGGAGTACAAAATGGAAGAAACCTGTTATGAAATGAACCTGCCCCGTGAAAATATCCATCTGCGCTGCTTTGCACACAGCATCATGAATTACCGTTATCACTGGCATACGGATAAATATGAGCTGAGCATCGTCCTTCATGGAACTCAGGAATATTGCCGTGGTACAGAGACTCATTCTCTTTCAGAGGATGACCTTATCCTGACTGCCCCCGGCAATGGACACGCCTCCATGCGCCAGCAGCCTGGCACC
>ENA-OPZZ01001881-OPZZ01001881.1-human-gut-metagenome-genome-assembly--contig:-NODE-1881-length-11656-cov-4.339752_pt1 | contig 11656 bp, 12 predicted proteins | sample MGYA00242487_ERZ504511 | MGnify/ENA primary metagenome ERZ504511 (study PRJEB26092, sample SAMD00036241) | human gut metagenome | host: Homo sapiens | study: EMG produced TPA metagenomics assembly of... | reverse complement strand
ATACGGTCCGTAGTAGGACGGGTTTCCATACCAGGTACAGTCTTGAGGGCAAGACGCCTGGCTTTTCCTGCTATTACTCTCATTTCAGATTTAATCTCCAATCCAGGTCACCACGTGCCAGTCCGAGAATCAGAAGTTCGGCTGTTGCAATGTTGGTGGCAACCGGTATGTTATACTGATCACAACGCATAACGATCGCTGTGATATCCGGTTCTTTCGGATCAATCATAACCGGATTATAAAAAAGGATAACCATATCAAGATCCTGACGCTCTACCATTTCCATGAACTGTTTGTCTCCGCCAATGCTCCCTGCAAGAAATTTATGCACATGAAGGTTCGTGGCTTCTTCTATTCTTCGACCGGTAGTTCCTGTGGCATAGACCTCATGTTTGGCGAGTATATTCTTGTAGGCGATACAGAAATCTTCTATAAGTACTTTTTTGCTGTTGTGTGCAATGATTCCTAAATTCATCGTTCATCTCTCCATTTTCACCAATACATTACTGGCTTTTTTGTTATAATACAGCTATTCTCATATATTATAACAAGTCAACAAAAAATTGGCAATTAATTATTGTAAACTTATACAAAATTCATAGAAAATTAATATTTTATACAAGTTTACCCTATTTTTGGGAAAAAGTAAACCATTGTACGCAAAAAGAAACAGTGTTGTTTCATAGCTGCATACAGTTATAAAACAACACTGTCTGTTCAGAGTCGGATCAGATTTCGCTCAGATCAGTTCTTGGAAATGAATCAGTACTGTTCATTCTGAGAATTGCCGGACATCTGTCTTTCCTGCTGTTCAATCATTTTTTTGACCATATATCCGCCGACACTTCCGTTCTGTTTGGATGTCAGGTTTCCGTTGTAGCCATCGGTAAGCGGAACGCCCAGTTCATTTGCAACTTCGAATTTAAAACGATCCAGGGCTCCTTTGGCTTCAGGTACAACTGCTCTGTTAGAAGAACTGTTTTTTTGTCATGATAATTTCCTCCTTGGTTTTCGTTTAATTTGGATGTTACAGTGCTAGTATATGGAATGAAGCAAGAAATACACTGGAACATTCTGCACGAAATGGAAGAAACTAAAATAAATTTTTATATAGAAGGTCAGGCATCTTTTCCATCGCCTGTTGTAAAATACTCTTTTACAAGTTTTACAACTACACCGGACAGAAGGAATACAGCAATAAGGTTTGGAATAGCCATCAGACCGTTGAAGGTTTCGGCAATATTCCATAAAAGTCCAAGATCTACAGTTGCACCAAGAATTGCTACCAGAGAATACAGGACCATGAATGGTTTGGTTGTCCTGGAACTGCTGAAGAGGAATTCACAGCATCTTGCACCATAAAGTCCCCATCCGATAATCGTAGAAAATGCAAAACAGCACATTGCTACAGCTGTGAAGACAGAAACCCAGCTTCCGTATGTAGAAGTAAATCCGAGAATAGTAAGCTCTGCTCCTGCTGCTGCGCCATATGAAACAGGAATTCCACTGCAAAGGATTACGAGTGCGGTAAGAGTACAGATGACGATGGTGTCTGTAAATACTTCAAAGATCCCAAAAAATCCCTGTTTGACAGGTTTACGTGTATCTGCGCAAGCATGTGCGATCGAACCGGTACCAAGACCTGCTTCATTAGAGAAGATACCTCGGGATACACCTTTTTTCATGCTCATAAAGAAGCTTCCTACTGCTCCGCCTGTAACAGAAGCCGGGGTAAACGCTCCTTTAAAAATAGAAGAAAATACATATGGAATGCGGCTGAAATTAAGGAAAACAACGCCAAGAGCAAGAATGATATAAAACACAGCCATAAATGGAACCAGTTTTTCTGCTACCTGACCGATTCTTTTGATTCCACCCAGGAGCACAAGTGCTACAAGTGAAGCAATGATAATTCCCATGATCAGATTGGCAGTAGAGATGCTATCGGAGGAAATCAGATTGTAATTTATAAGTGCAGAATTAACAGCAGCTGTGATCGTATTAACCTGTGTAGCATTTCCGGTACCAAATACAGTCAGTACACCAAAAGCGGAAAAGAGGTATGCAAGCCAGTGCCAGTGTTTCTTCAGACCATTTTTGATATAATACATTGGTCCACCGACAAGTTCACCGTTTTCGTTAGTTTCACGAAAGTGTACGGCCAGAGTTACTTCGGAAAATTTGGTACACATGCCAAGGAGTGCAGAAATCCACATCCAGAATACAGCACCAGGACCTCCAATGGCAATGGCGCCTGCGACTCCGGCAATATTTCCGGTTCCGACTGTGGCTGCAAGTGCAGTACAGACAGCCTGAAAAGGTGTCATTCTTCCGTCAGATGCCTCACGTTTTCGGAGCATGCGGCCAACGGTTGTTTTCATAGCGTAAGGGAATTTCCTGATCTGAAGAAATCCTGTACGGATGCTGAGATAAAGGCCGACTCCGATAATACAGATCATAGCCGGAACACCCCAGATAAAATTGTTTACTGTAGTGTTGATTGTTTCAATAACCGATAACATTCATTTTGTTCCTCTCTATTTATTTTGGGTGCTTTGCAAAAACAAATGTCGTGCCAAAGCAGACAGATTCTCCTTATAATAACATGAAATTGAAAAAATGTACAGAAAATGATACAAAACGGTTGATTTGAAGAAAAAAACAGATGATCGTTTCGGATCATCTGTTTTTATATGTTTGCAAAATAAGATTATAATTCGATAAATCCTGTAATGTCACCGTTGATCACATAATGTGCACCATTATCTTCTGGTTTGATATATATTTTCAGATCAACAAGTTCGGATTCTTTTTTGCCCATTTCTTCCGTCCAGACTTTTTTGATGTTTTCTATGATGTCTCTTTCATAGACTTCTTTTCCAAGCCACTGTACATATACTTCTGTATTTAAAGAAACAGTTTTTCTGGAAGATGTTTTTCTGACAGCGGTCTTTTTAACTGTTGCAGCTTTTTCTGTTACTTTTTTTGTTACTGTTTTTTTTGCAGGATGCCTCTTTTTCGGTAGCCGGTTTTGCAGTAGATGTCTTGAGTTCTGCTTTTTTTGTAGTTGTTCTTGTAGCCATAATAGCCTCCTCACAAGGTAGATATAATTGATACGGTACTAGGATACTACGTTTTTTCACAATTTGCAATGGCTTTTCTGGGTATGCTCATGGAGCCAGAATCAAAGTCCCAGACCATCGGAGGCGTTTTCCTGGCGCTTCAAAAGATAATGTTTAAGTGCCCGATGCTGTTCGAGTGAAAGATCAGGATCAAGAGACAAAATCTCAGCAGCAGCTTCACTTGCCGATTTCAGGATTGCAGAATCGTTGTAGATATCTCCGATTCTGAATTCCATATCGCCGCTCTGGCGAATGCCAAAGAGATCACCAGGTCCACGCAGCTTCAGATCTTCTCCTGCGATATAGAAACCGTCATTTGATTTATTTAGAATATCCAGTCGTTTTGAGGTGGTTTCTTCATCAGAACCCTGTATAAAAATACAGTAGGACTGATATTCTCCTCTTCCAACACGACCACGCAGCTGATGAAGCTGAGCCAGGCCAAAACGTTCCGCGTTTTCAACCATCATGACAGTTGCGTTCGGAACGTTGACACCAACTTCAACTACCGTAGTGGATACAAGAACTTGAATTTCATTTGCGGCAAACTTTTCCATGATCTCATTTTTTTCTTTTGGTTTCATTTTTCCATGAAGGAAAGATACATTGATATCCGAAGGAAAGATTCCTTTTAATTTTCTGGTGTAATCCAGTACATTTTCAGCATCCAGTCCTTCGCTCTCTTCCACCATTGGGCAAATGATATATGCCTGTCTGCCTTCCCGTACCTGACGTTGGATAAAGGCATATGCTTTGGGGCGATAGGAAGTATTGACTACACAGTTTTTGATAGGAAGTCTTTTGGCTGGTAATTCATCGATGATGGAAATATCCAAGTCGCCGTATAGGATGATCGCCAATGTACGTGGAATTGGTGTGGCACTCATAACAAGAATGTTTGGTGGATTTCCGCGGGTTGTGAGAGCTTCTCTTTGTTTGACACCGAAACGATGCTGTTCATCGGTTACAACCAAAGCAAGATCATGATATTCAACTTTTTCCTGAATCAGTGCATGGGTACCAATAATGATCTGAGCCTTTCCTGAAGCAATCTGCTGGTAAATTTCTCTTTTTTCTCTGGCAGTATTGGAACCTGTCAGCAATACAACATGGAAATTCAGTCCTTGTTCCTTCTGTAATCTGAGAAAGCCATCGTAATGTTGTCTGGCAAGGACTTCTGTCGGTGCCATGAGTGCTGCCTGATAACCATTTTCACAGGCCAGTATCATGGCAAGAAAAGCGATGATTGTTTTACCACTTCCTACATCTCCCTGAACCAGGCGGGACATTAAAGCCTGTCCGGACATATCACGTTCGATTTCATGCCAGGTGTTTAGCTGAGCACCTGTCAGAGAATATGGAAGATTTTCTATGATCTGTTCGGTAGTCCATGTTTTATTGATTGGAAAATAATTAGGTGTTTCCTCACTTTTCTCTTTCAACATTTGGACAGAAAGAATGAACAGCAGAAATTCATCAAAAACAAGACGTTTTCGTGATAAAAGAAGCTCCTCCATATTTCCTGGAAAATGGATGGTGCGCAAAGCATAGTTGATGTCTGCAAGCTGATAACGTTCCCGTATTTCTTCAGGTAGAAATTCACTGTACATTGGAAGATTTTTCAGGAGCTGGTGAATCATTTTAGTAACAGTTTTGTTAGACAGACCACCTGTCAGCCCGTACACAGGTTGTAAACTGTGCAGTATTTCTCCATAAGCGGCAGGAGTAAAAACCTCCGGGTGTTCCATTTCAAGGTGGGACTGCTTTCGTACGATTCGTCCACGGAAGACAAACTGACTGCCTCGCTTCAACACAGTTCGAAGATATGGCATATTGAACCATATGACTGAAAGTTTGCCAGAGGAATCATTTATGGATGCAGTAATGATCTGCCTGCCTTTTGCAGAAGTAACGTAAACGCCGGAACATACCGCAGCGGAGACGGCTTTTACCGTCCCCTCTTCCAAATCTGCGATATCTACCGGCGCTTCAAATGCGTCATAATTTCTTGGATAATAGTGAAGGAGATCGTCTGTATCATAGATGCCAAGTTTAAAAAAAGTTTTCTGTTTTATCTCCAACACCCTTTAATGTTCGTAAACTGTCACCCATTGGTTTATTCTACAGATATAATATAGTAGTAAATCGGCTGACCACCGTTATTTACTTCTACTTCACAGTCTGGATATTTTTCTTCCAATACTGCAGCAAGAGCTTCTGCTTTTTCTTCAGAAGCATCACAACCATAATAAATACTGATTACTTCTGCATCATCAGTCATCATGGCATTTACGGTTGCAACAGCAACATCTTCTTTGCCGCTGCCTACTGCAAGAATACCTTTGTCACCAATACCCATGATGTCACCTTCGTGGATTTCCTTATCTTCTATACGGGTATCACGCACTGCATAGGTGATCTGACCAGTGTGTACGCGGGAAATGGCATCCATCATTTCAGCTGTGTTTTCTCAGCTGTTTTTTCTGGGACAAAGCTGATCAGCGCGGTTACACCCTGCGGAATTGTCTTGGTAGGGATGACGATGATCTCTTTATCTTCGGTAAGATCGCGAGCCTGATTGGCTGCGAGGATGATATTTTTATTATTCGGAAGGATATAGATCGTTTTTGCATTGACTTTGTCAATTGCATTTAACATATCCTCTGTACTTGGGTTCATTGTCTGACCGCCTTCAATCAGGTAATCAACTCCAAGTTCTCTGAAAATATCTGTAAGACCGGCGCCGGCAGATACAGCGATGAAACCGGTTTCTTTTGGAGGAGTCTGCTGTTTTTCTTCCTCTGCCTGCTGTTTGGCAAGTTTCTCTGCATCTTTAATCAGTTTTTCCTGATGCTCTTCACGCATGTTATCAATTTTCATACGAGAAAGAGAACCATATGTTAAAGCACGTTCGATTGCCTGTCCCGGATGGTTTGTGTGTACATGGACTTTGACAATTTCATCATCTGCAACAAGAACGATAGAATCACCGATAGAAGTAAGAAATTCCTTGAAAGAATGCTCTTCTTCAATTGGCATTGGCTTATTCAGAAGAATGATGAATTCTGTACAATATCCGAATTTGATATCTGCTTCTGCCTGTGGAGAAATCTTAGTTACTGCAGCACCTGCAGGTTTCTCAAATTCAGAGTAATCAACTTCTTTGCCGAGAAAGCCGTCAATTGCACCACGCAGTACTTCAAGGAGTCCCTGTCCACCTGAATCAACGACACCAGCTTCTTTTAATACCGGAAGCATTTCCGGTGTGCGGGAAAGAGTATATTCTGCATGTTCAAATATTTCTTTGAAAAAAGGTTCCAGTTCTTCTGCTTCCGGAGCAATTTCTGCAGCTTTGAGAGCGGCTTCTTTTGCTACAGTAAGGATGGTTCCTTCTTTTGGTTTCATAACAGCTTTGTATGCTGTTTCTACTGCACGTTCCATGGCAGCAGCGATTGTAATGGCATCCAGTTCGTTGGATTTTCTGACTCCCCTGGTGAATCCGCGAAGTAACTGGGAAAGAATTACACCAGAGTTTCCACGGGCACCACGAAGAGAACCGGAAGAAATGGCTTTTGCCAGCGTTTCCATATCCGGTTCTGTCAGCGCACTTACTTCTGCAGCTGCAGACATGATCGTCATAGTCATATTTGTACCTGTATCTCCATCTGGAACAGGAAATACATTTAATTCATTGATCCATTCTTTTTTTGCTTCCAGGTTCTTGGCGCCGGCCAGAAACATTCTGGAAAGTACTTTGGCATCTATGGTCTTTATGTTCACCACAAGTTCCTCCTCTGATTATTAATCGATGGCGCGTACGCCCTCCACATAGATGTTGATCTTTTCGATTTCCATACCGGTGAAATCTTCAACTTTATATTTTACATTGCTGACAAGGTTATCTGCAATTGTACTGATGTTAACTCCATAGGCAACAATTACATGAAAATTCAGGCGGATCCTGTTGTCTTCAGTGATTGTTACGCTGATGCCGTGTTTCAGGCTGTCTTTGCGAAGAAGTTTTACCAGTCCGTCCTTCATACTGACAGCTGCCATTCCAACAATACCGAAACATTCTACAGCAACACTTCCTGCATAGGTAGCAATTACGTCTGTATCAATGACGATTTGTCCTAATCCGGAATCTATACGTCCATTCATATAGGTACCTCCAATTTTTTAGTATGCATGTATTATAACCTTTTTTTTACGAAAAAGGAATATTATTTTTAGAATTTCTGTTTTTTTACTTGCAAAAGGCAAATTCATCTGTTAAAATAAGACCTGTTGAAAAAAAGCGTCAAGGAGGTGCTATCATGGCTAAATGCGCAGTTTGTGAAAAAGGTGCTTATTTCGGAAATAATGTAAGTCATTCACATAGAAGATCTAATAAAATGTGGAAATCTAACGTGAAATCCGTTAGAGTTAAAACCGCTGCTGGCGGTGCACAGAAGATGTATGTATGTACTTCTTGTCTGAGATCCGGAAAAGTAGAAAGAGCATAATCATTTCATTAAAATGAACGAATAAGAAGAGGCACGGGATGTATCCCGTGCCTTTGTTCGTGTTATAATCACTTCTGCTGCTTGTTGTCAATAATATCATCTGCAGAACATGTGATATCCACATAGCAGGCAAAGGCCGGCTGAGATAATAATGATCACATTTTCTGTAACGAGCATGCCGATCACCATTCCGATGCCAATGCAGAACAACATTAATCCCAAAAGTCTTCCCACATCCGACCTCCGTCTTTTGAGGTTATATTATTATATGCAAAAAAATGACTTTCGGGAGAATCACGAAAGTCTTTTTGTGAGTGTTCTTTTTCTATTTTTATTCATCGTTTCCATCATCTGAAGAAGTGTTTTTCCCAAAACCGGATGAAAAACGATCTACAAAATCCGGAACCATATCAAGAACCTTTGTAAGTCCATCCTGATTTTTGATATTTACCAGTTTGGTAGTTCCGTTCTGAATAACAAGGACAGCGCTAGGGGTGAGTTTTCCGGTCATACCGCCACCGCCGTTACTTTTTTTGTCACCTTCAAATGCACCAGCACCAACACCAAAGGATACATCTACTAGAGGAAGAATGATCGTATCTCCTACATGGATTGCTTCTCCTACAACTGTTTTGGCGGAAATGAAGGCATCCAGCCCTTTGAAAAGAGAGTTTACAGTGTCTTTGAAATTGTTTTCGCCTGACATAATCAGTCCTCCTTATTTATGCTTCCATCGTCTGATGATGTACTTGATATTTTTGTTAAAATATAATTCCAGAGCAGTTTTTAATAAAACGACTCCGTATATTCTGCCTTTTATCTGAATATTTCCCAGTATAACATTCCGGTCTTCAAATAAAGGTGTTACAGCAATGCAATTTTTGTGAAGAGGTATCGTCATTCCCAGAATTGCAAGTACGGCTCCTGTAACAGATGGATCTGAGCTTCCAAAAGTAAGTGTGCCCTGTATTCTGGTTGGAAATACATGCCGAAGCAACCGGAAAAACCTGTCCTTTATGAGAGAAAACGCAGCTTTTGTTCTGGGATGTTCCAGAAATTTCTGATATGATTCTATTTTAGCACAGATATTCTGGATTGTTAAAGTAAAATTTTCTACAGAGGAAGGAATACGGCAAATTTTCTGCCATAATCTGCTAAGTCTGTTCCAAAGATTCCGAAAAAATATGCCGAGTCTATAAAAGAGATGTCCAATCTTTGTTCGTGCATATTCAAGATCTGTATCTCTTTCAGAAGCTACGGTTTCTTCAGTGAGATCGGAAGCCTCATTTGTGGAACGACAGGAATCTGCTGTTGAGACATCTTTGAAATCTGTTGAATTTGTACTTTTTTCTGTATTAGCTGGCAAAGAATCTGCATGACCGTTCTGAGGTTTTTTTTCGGCAGGATGGCTTCTGTTTCGAAATTTCTGGATCAGTTTCATGATTGGGATTCCGAATAAACGAAAATCAAAAGCTGATGTACCGTTTTGGTATTGCAGCTGGAAAGAAACAACGCCAAAAAGCCAGCTGACACGTGCCCGTGCAGAAATATCCCGGAAAGAATCTGTTTCCTTAGTGCCGGAAGCCCTGTAACGGACCGGACAGAACAGAATGAGTAGCACTGCCACTAGTATGAGACCTAAAAGGATTCCCAGAAGGATCAATATAAACTTGAGTAATATCCATAGAATATGTAGCATGCGTTCACCTGTTCTTCCAATATTCTTTTATATTAAGTTCTCCGGTTTCTTCATAGATAGTCTGAACCATATCTGTAATAAGTTCCAGAGCCTCTTCTTTGCCTTTGGCAATACCTACGATCTCAGGACAGATACGTGCTGCTGTTTCCTGAACAAGTGTTAGAGTCGGCAGGATTTCCAGTTGGTTATGAGGATTTTCTGATAATGTGATCAGATAGATGCCAGGTACAGGTTTCCCCTGAATGAGTTTCAACCGAATTTTGCTGATATTTTTTATACTCGCTCCTCTATAGTAATTCTTGTGCCACTTCAGCATCTGTTTCACTGCTCCTTTAGGGGAATATCTTTATATTATATTTCCCTTTTTTTTAGAATTTAAACAGGACTGCGTAAGATACGCAGCCCTGTTATGGATACATTTTCTGCAGAGCTTATACTCTGTGCTGTTTCCCCCAGAGTCCCTGACTCCGCATTTCCAGATATTCCTGATATGCTTTTTCTACAATCTGTTTCTCATTAGAGAAACGGAGAAGATGATAGATTTCATGAAATTTGTAATAACCGGAATCTACGAAAAATTCTTCTCTCTGAGGTCTGCTATGATAATTATCAGCCGTCATCAGATACCAGTGTACTTCTTTTGTAACGATATCTTCGGGTACTGTAAAATTATAATGACTTTTGCCAATATATTTCACTACGGAAGCTTTGACTCCTGCTTCTTCACGCACCTCTCGTAAAGCAGTCTGGATATGTGTTTCGCCCTGCTCCACGGTTCCTTTCGGCAGCACCCAGCCCTCATAACGATTCTTATAAGACTTGTACAGTGCCAGTATTTTACCACGATAAATTACCACACCGCCACAGCTCGTTGCTTCTATCATTTTGCAATTTCCTCCTGTACTGCGTGTGAGTTTTATATCTCGAACTGGTTATAGTATAACTCTTTTTTAATTAACTGGCAACTATAACTTACTGTTTGCCCAAGTTGCCGTGAACGGAGTGAACAGTAACATTTAATCAAAGTAATATGCATCAAACAGATCAGCAGCAATTGGAACAGCTGCTTCACTTCCTGTGCCGCCTCCTTCTACGATGATCGCAACAACAAGGTCTGGTTTGTCTACATTGGAATAACCAATAAACCAGGAATGACTGGATCCATTTTCGTCATATTCGGCAGAGCCTGTTTTTCCGGCAACTGTGTATCCACGTCCATTCAGAGCAGATGCTGTTCCGTTCTGAACAACACCCTCCATTAGTTTTCCAAGCAGTGCTGCTTCATTGCTGGTCATTAATCGTTTATAATCAGTGGGTTCTGTTGTACGGATCGTATCACCACCGGCATTTGTGACTTTGTCTATCAGATAAGGCTTCATCAGTAGACCATCGTTGGCAATGGCACTTGTGATCAGTGCCATATGCATAGGGGATACAAGGGTGTTTCCCTGCCCGATTGCAGTCTGCATGATCAGTGGAATTCCAGAACTTCCGTTCAGAGTAAAAGAACTTTTGCGATAAGAAGTCAGTGGAAGTTTTTTGTTAAAAAGAAGATCTTCGCTTGTTTTGAGCAGAGAGGCTCCCCCAAGTTCAGTTCCAATTTCTGCAAAAGCACAGTTACAGGAGTTTGCGAATGCAGTATAAAAATCTTCTGTACCATGTACTTTGCCATTATAGCACTGAATAGTATGATTTTCTTTTGTGATACTACCCTGGCAGTCAAATGAAAAACCATTGAAACTTCCTCTGGTACGAAAATAATCCAGAGCTGTGACAACTTTAAAAGTAGATCCCGGAGGATACTGCCCCATAGTTGCACGGTTCAAAAGACTGCTGTTTGTTTCATCATTGACAAGTGTATTCCAGTTTTCGGAAATTGTATTTGGATCAAAATCTGGTTTACTGACCAGGGCCAGGATTTTTCCTGTGGATGGTTCCAGAGCAACAACCGCTCCTCTTCTGTCACCAAGAGAATTATATGCAGTGGTCTGCAGGTCGGCATTCAAAGTAGAGACAACGGTATCCCCTGTGTTTTTGGTTCCCATAAATTCGTTACGGATCTGATTTAAAAAGAATTCATGAGAAGACAAAAGCTGAAAGTTAGCTTCGGATTCAAGTCCGCTTTTTCCGTTTGAATCGTAACCTACGACATGTGCAAAAACATTATTATATGGATAGGAACGCTCTTCGGTTCCATCTTCGGATACATTTGTCTGAGCAAGTACTTCTCCATCAGAAGACATGATTTTTCCACGGACAACGCGATCGGCAAAAGTATCCTGACGTGTATTATAGGGACTGTTGATAAAATCATCGCTTTTTATGGTATT
>ENA-OPZZ01001877-OPZZ01001877.1-human-gut-metagenome-genome-assembly--contig:-NODE-1877-length-11678-cov-2.093498_pt1 | contig 11678 bp, 9 predicted proteins | sample MGYA00242487_ERZ504511 | MGnify/ENA primary metagenome ERZ504511 (study PRJEB26092, sample SAMD00036241) | human gut metagenome | host: Homo sapiens | study: EMG produced TPA metagenomics assembly of... | reverse complement strand
CCGACACTATTAACGATGACATCACCGTCAACTCGATCAGCATGGAAGTTCGATTTGATGGAATCGTTATAGTATTGCTGCAATTTGTCACCATCGATAATCAAAGAGCCATTTCGGGTTTGATATCGCCGAGCTTCTCACTATCCGGTCCAAGCGTGATGGCCGATGCAATGGACTGCGCACCGAATTCCGCCACTTTATGGTCGCCGATCTTGATAGCCACCGGCTTCGCTATCCACGCGTCAGCAGAAGCCTTGGCCTCGTTGGCTTGGTCATCCGTGATGGCGGGATCAGTAACCTTATTTTTAAGAGTCACCATTTGAGCGGTCTGCTTGCCAAAGGACTCAAGCACGTTCTTGGCTTCTTTGACGATATCCGTCACATCGATACCAGTCCCCTGCTGACCTGGCGTCACATCGAAAGCGGTACCATCCGCGTTGAGCTGTAGCGACGGGTTGGTGGCGGACACGGACTGCACTCCCAACATGTCACCTACCGTCTGGGCGCTGACTCGAGAATCATCGAAAGACTCGACGTCGACATCCTCACGGGTCCAGAATGCATACTTCTGAAAGAAGGAATCGTCACGTTTCGCGTTCATCACATTTTCGGCGATGGATTCCGCGTCAATGGCGACGCCAAGATCCTTCAACGTGACTTTCTTGCTCGTTCCCTCATAGGAAACGGGAACCGTTAATGATTCCGCCGTATCGGAAATCTCTTGGATGATATGATCTCGGGATTGTCCTGTCATGGACTTGCCCCAGAGCGTGACACCTGGCAACGCATGTGACTGGAAGAACCAGTATCCGCCGCCGGCCACGGCACCGAGAAGAAGCATCACCGCAAGAACAATCCACAGCCACAACAGGTGGCGCTTCTTGCTGGCATTCACAGTCAACGCTGCACCATCATCAATGGAATCGGCCGTTTCGGCAAACGAATCCAAGCTCACCTGCGAGATGACTTTTGGTTCATCGCCCATGTTCGGGAAGGCGAACTTACCGTTGCCGCTTTCCGGAGAATCCATATCGTTCAAGCTCATGCTCCCTCGTAAAGGTTTTTCATTACGAATACGTCTTGTTGATAATTCAAGGCCAAGCCCTTATTATGCAACATGGCCATGAACTCCTTTGGACTCATGACCATGTTGCATATCGGGTTATCCGACGTTAATCACAATTCGTCGATTTAGCGCTCCTGCTGGTGGTCCAGAGCGGCCTTGACCAGACCTGCGAACAGCGGGTGCGGCTTGGTCGGGCGGGACTTGAACTCAGGATGAGCCTGAGTGGACACATAGAACGGGTGCACCTCGCGAGGAAGCTCGACGAACTCGGTGAGTTCGCCGTCCGGACTCTGGCCGGAAATGCGCAGACCCGCTTCACGCAGACGGTCCTTATATGCCACGTTCACTTCGTAACGGTGACGATGACGTTCAGTGACATGCGTGGTGCCGTACAGTTCCGCGACGATGGAACCTTCTTCAAGCTCAGCCGGATAGGAGCCAAGACGCATGGTGTGTCCCATGTCACCATTGCCGGCGACGATGTCTTTCTGCTCCTCCATGGTTGCGATGACTGGGGTCGCGCAATCGGGCTCGAACTCGGTGGAGTTCGCGTCCTCCAAGCCGAGGACGTGGCGGGCGTATTCGATGACCATGGACTGCAGGCCGAGGCACAGGCCGAGGGCCGGCAGCTTGTTCTCACGGGCGAACTTCAGGGCACCGATCTTGCCGTCGATGCCACGGATGCCGAAGCCTCCGGGAACGACGATGCCGTCGACCTGGTCGAGCGCGGCGGCCGCGCCCTCCTCGGTCTCGCACTTATCGGCGGCGACCCACTTGACGTTCACCTTGGCATAGTTGGCGAAACCACCGGCCTTGATGGCTTCGGTGACGGACAGGTAGGCATCCGGCAAATCGATGTACTTGCCGACGATGGCGATGTTCACCTCATGCTTCGGGTGGTGCACACGCTCCAGCAGGTCCTCCCACTCGTCCCAATCGACATCGTGGAACGGCAGGCCGAGCTCGCGCACGACATAGGCGTCGAGGCCTTCGTCGAACAGGGTCTTCGGCACGTCATAGATGCTCGGGGCGTCCACACAGTTGACCACGCCTTCGGAATCCACGTCGCACATCAGGGAGATCTTGTCCTTGATGGACTGGTTCAGCGGGCGGTCGGAACGAAGCACCAGCGCGTCCGGGGAGATGCCCAGCTGACGCAGCATCATGACGGAGTGCTGGGTCGGCTTGGTCTTGAGCTCATGGGCGGCGGCAATGTACGGTACCAAGGAGACGTGCACGAACATGCAGTTCTCGGCGCCCAGATCGCGGCGGACCTCACGCGCGGCCTCCAGGAACGGCTGGGATTCGATGTCGCCGACGGTGCCACCGATTTCGGTGATGATCACGTCGACGTCATCGGACGCCTGCGCACGCATGCGGGACTTGATTTCGTTGGTGATGTGCGGGATGACCTGCACGCATTGTCCAAGGTATTCGCCGGCGCGTTCCTTGCGCAGCACTTCCTGGTAGATCTGGCCGGTGGTGACGTTGCCTTCTGGCTCAGGTACACGTCAAGGAAACGCTCATAGTGGCCGATGTCGAGATCGGTTTCGGCACCGTCTTCGGTGACATAGACTTCACCATGCTGGAATGGATTCATCGTGCCCGGATCCACGTTGATGTACGGATCGAGCTTCTGCTGCAAAACCTTGATGCCGCGGCTACGAAGCAGGCGGCCGAGGGAGGAGGCGGTCAGGCCTTTGCCGAGAGAGGAAACGACGCCACCGGTGACGAAAATATGCTTGGTAACGTGCTCTTGAGAATTGCCATGTTGTCTTCTAACCATGGAACTTCAGTCTATCAGCGGCATGAGACGCGGCGTGTTTCCTTCAATACAAAAAGGCGGGGCCATCATTGCCTTGATGGCCCCGCCTAGCAGGAATAGGAGATACATTCAGTCAATCATTGGCTTATGAGATCAGTCCTCCTTTCTGCGGGAGGCCGCGAACGCGAACACGGATGCGATGGCAAGAGCCACCGCGGCCAGCGCGAAACCGGTGATGGCGGAACCAGTATTCGGGCTTTGCACAGCATCGCTCTTCTTGTCGGAAGCTGGCTGGACCGCGGGTTTGCGCACGGTTACCGTGCGCGTGAAGGTGGCGGTCTTGCCCCTGCTGTTGGTCACCGAGTACACGAGCGTGTATTCGCCTTCCTTAGAGGTATCGACCGAACCTTCGACCGTGATCTTGTCGGTCAGATCGCCGTCAACCTCATCCCATGCGCTGACGCCGGACATCGGATCGAACTTTGATCCCAGAGTCACGCTGTCGGAAGCCACCAGACCCTTGATGACAGGCGCGCTGTCGGTATCGGGCTTGGTGCTGCTGTCGAGTTTCAGCACAGTGGCAGACAGTGCGCCCGCTTCGTACGAGGCCCCTTCGGCGAGATCGACATTGGCGATAGCATCATCGGAGTAGACCTTGCCGTCGGCTGCAAGCACTTGGTAGGAGCCGTTTGCCAAGCCTTCGATCGCGGTCTTGTCTGCGTTGGCGTTGAAGATCACCACGTAGGTGCCGTCGGACTGCTCGGCCTGGTAGGCCACGACGCCGTCAGCGGACTTGAGCATCGTCACGTTGGCGTTGATGTCGTTGTAGTCGGTCAGACGCAGCGCGTTGATCTGCTTGCGCAGCTTGATCAGGCCCTTGACGTAGTCGACGGAATCGGCGTACTGGGTGGTGCGGTCCCAATCGATGGCGTTCACCGCGTCGCCCGTGTTGTAGCTGTTGCCGTCTCCGCCCTTGGTGCGCAGGAACTCTTGGCCGAGCTGGATCGCGGGGATGCCTTCCGACAGATACACGACGGAGTCGGCAAGCTTGGCACGTGCCACGGTCGTGGCGTCGTCATCCGTCGGGACGGACTTCCTGAGCTTGTCGTACAGGGTCATGTTGTCGTGGATTTCGGCATAGTTGACCACCTGTCCGGCATCGGCGTAGTGATCCTGCGCGTTGCCGTTCCAGCAGGTCGTGGTCGCGTTCTCGTCGTACTGGCAGCCGAGCACGTTGTGGGCGATCAGGCTCTCCTGGTCGGCCTTGCCGGAAACGAAACCGGTGTCGGTGTCGGAGAACACGGATCCCTTCAAGCCGTCACGCACGGAATCGTTGAAGAACGCGATGCCGTTGTTCGTGCCGTCGGACGCGACTTGGTACGCGTTCGGCTGGATGGTCATCTCGCCCTCGTCCATGGTGGTGTTCATATCCCAGCCTTCGCCGAGGATGATGATGGACGGGTCGATCTCGTCGAGCGCTGCACGCACTTCCTTCATCGTTTCGGTGTCGATCAGACCCATGAGATCGAATCGGAAGCCGTCGACGTTGTAGTTCTTCGCCCAATACGTCACCGAATCGACGATGTACTTGCGCATCATCTTGCGCTCGGAGGCCGTATCGTTGCCGCAGCCGGAGTTGTTGACCAGGGAACCGTTGTCATCATAACGGAAGTAGTAGCCGGGAACGGTCTTGTTGAACGAGTGGTTGGCGGCATCGTAGACGTGGTTGTACACCACATCCATGATCACGCGAATGTCATTCCCGTGCAGTCCCTTGACCATCTGCTTCATTTCGGTGACACGAGAGGCGGGGTCGGATGGATCGGAGGAATACGAGCCTTCCGGCACGTTGTAGTTCTCCGGATCGTAGCCCCAGTTCTGCGCACCTTGCGCGTTGTAGCTCAGATCGCCGGTCTCATCAACGGAACCGTAGTCGTACATCGGCATGATCTGCACGTGGCTGACGCCCAACTGCTTGAGATAGTCAAGACCGGAGGTGGCGCCGTTCGCCGTCTTCGTTCCGGATTCCACAACACCCAGATACTTGCCCTGCTTGTCGGCTGAGATTCCGGAATTCGGGTTGATGGAGAAGTCGCGAATGTTCATTTCGGCGATGGTGGCGTCAGTGGTCTTGCCGAATTCCGGCATGCGGTCGCCTGCGGAGCCCATGTCTTCGCTGGAGAGCACCACGGAACGTTCGCCGTTGGCGACCGCAGCGGTCGCGTACGGGTCGGCGGAGACGTTCACCGTGCCGTCCGCGAAGGTGAGCTTGTAGGAGTAGGCCGTGCCGCTAGCAAGGTTCTTCACCGGGGCGCTCCACACACCCTTGTCTTCAGAGGCCATGTCGATGGTCTTGTCGACTTCGGCATTCACATCGTCGGACTGGTAGGTGACAAGCTCAACCTTGGTGGCGGTTGGAGCCCACACCTTGAATCCGGTCTTCGCGCTCGTGTAAGTGGCGCCCAGATCGTCGCCGTCATAGGCGTACTTCTTGTCGAAGGCATCCGTACGCACCACCGAGCCCGCAATGGCGTCCTGCGAACCGAAGCCCTTGACTTCGACGGTGTACTTGCCTCGCACGTCAAGATCCTTGGCCGTGGTGATGATCACCTTGGTGCCGTCGGCCTTGATCATAGCGGCGTCGATGGCGTAGATGTCGGAAGCATCCATGCCCACCACAGCGTCGGCGATCACGGTGTTGATGTTCTCCACGGCCTTGGTCACGCCCTTGCCCAGATAGCGGCCCTTGTCGCCGTCGCGCAGCTCCAGAGCCTCGAACTCGCCGGTGGAAGCGCCGGAGGGCACGGCGGCGCGGCCCATGGTGCCGTCCTCCAAATAGACCTCCACTTCCACAGTGGGGTTGCCCCGGCTGTCTAGGATCTCCCGGCCCAGGACGTCGACAATCTCAATGATCTGCTTCATAGAACTCGTACTCCTTTATTAAAATTATAAGACAGAATCATGCGGGCGCGTTCCTCCCAAGGGAGGGCCCACCAGGGATTTCCGGTGCTATTATATCGGTAATCGTTTACTCTGTCAAGCAAACCGGATATTTCCAGTGAAAAAAGTGCGCACTCCTGTCACAGAAGGACGGCGCTGCTGAGAATCTCAAAGGCCTCCTGACAGGGCAGGCGCTTTTCTCCATGGGCGGCAGGCTGTCGTCAAACCGGCGGGCTTCCGCTTCGTCAAACACAAACGCCGGGCTCTGGCGGTATATCCAGCTTTTTCCCGCCAGGGTGCCGGGCTCCAGTTCCTTCACCAGCATCGCGGCGGGATACGTCCCGTCCTCCAGATGGACCCGGTGCTTTTTGCAGCTTTGGAAGCCGCGGCCCACGTAGTTGTTGGGATCGCCGAAGATCACAATAGCCTCGTACCCCATGGCGGACGCCCGCCGGAAGGACTCCTCCATCAGCAGCCTGCCATAGCCCCGGCGCTGCAGTCCCGGTCGGATACAGACTGGTCCAAAGGTCAGGATGCCCTTCTCCTTCCCTGCCTCGTCCACCAGTGTGCTCTTCGTGTACATGATATTGCCGACCACACGGCCGTCCAGCTCCAGCACCAGGTCCAACTCCGGCAGAAAATCCGGGTGGGGCCGGATGGCGTGGGCCAGGTAGTGCTCCGTGCATCCTGGCGTGTAGAGGTTGTAAAACGCCTGCCGGATGATGTCCTCCACCTGCTGGTAATCGCTCACCCGCTCCGGGCGGATCGTGATGTTCTTCTCCATATCGGTTCCTCCCTGCATGAATTGGCGCCCTGCGGGCGCAGTCTGCACAGCTTGTCCTGCTCTCTATTATATGTCTCTTTCGGCTGCACGCAATGGTGGGCAGTGATTTTTTTCGTCCGGAGTGAAAGCTGGCGCGAAAAAGCGCCTCCCGCAAAAGCGGGAGGCGCCGAATCGAAAACTCACAGGAGGTTCATCAGGTTGAAGCTCAGGATCAGGCCGGAGAACACGATGGACACCGTGGAGCACAGCTTGATGAGGATATTCAGGGACGGGCCGGAGGTGTCCTTGAAGGGGTCGCCCACCGTATCGCCCACGACGGCGGCCTTGTGGCACTCGGAGCCCTTGCCGCCGTGGTGGCCGCCCTCAATATACTTCTTGGCGTTGTCCCAGGCACCGCCGGCGTTGGACATAAACACAGCCATGGCAAAGCCAGTGACGGAGACGCCGCCCAGCAGGCCCACCACGCCGGTGGGGCCCAGCACCAGGCCAGTAGCCAGAGGCACGATGATGGCCAGCAGGGCCGGCACCACCATCTCATGCAGGGCACCCTTGGTGCACAGGGACACGCAGGAGGCGTAGTCCGGGTCTGCCTTGTACTCCATGATGCCCGCGATCTCCTTGAACTGGCGGCGGACCTCCACCACGATGGACTGGGCCGCCTTCTGCACCGCGCTCATGGTGAAGGCGGAGAAGACGAAGGTCAGCATGGCGCCGATGAACATGCCCACCAGCACCGTGGGGCTGGTCAGGGTGAAGTTCAGCATCTCCTCCGTGTTCTCCTGGACGATGTTCACGTAGCTGACCAGCAGGGCCAGGGCCGTCAGGGAGGCGGAGCCGATGGCGAAGCCCTTGCCGGTGGCGGCGGTGGTGTTGCCCAGGGAGTCCAGGGCGTCGGTCCGCTCCCGGACGCTCTCCGGCAGGCCGCTCATCTCCGCGATGCCGCCGGCGTTATCTGCCACGGGGCCGTAGGCGTCCGTAGCCAGGGTGATGCCCAGGGTGGACAGCATACCCACGCCGGCGATGCCGATGCCGTACAGGCCCTGGTTGAAGGCCGCAGTAAAGGCGCCGGCCTCATCCACGATCTCCATGCTGCCGCCGGCGGCGAAGTAGCTGACCAGCACCGCAGCCGCCACGATCAGGATGGAGGTCAGAGTGGACTTCAGACCCAGGGAGATGCCGCCGATGATGATGGTGGCGGAGCCGGTCTCGGAGGCGGCCGCCAGCTCCTGAGTGGGCTTATAGGTATCAGAGGTGTAATACTCGGTGAAGTAGCCGATGGCGCAGCCGCCGATCAGACCGCAGAGGATGGCCACATAAACGCCCATGTGCCCATCCAGAATGAAATAGGTCAGGGGCGCCGCCAGGATGGCGGAGAGAACAGCGGCGGTGTAAGTGCCGGTCCGCAGGCTCTTCAGCAGGGACTGCTGGGTGGCGTTCTCCTTAGTCTTCACCAGGAAGGAGCCGATGATGGAGCAGATGATGCCGCACACGGCCAGGGCCACGGGCAGCAGCAGGCCGCCCCAGCCGTAGCCGCCCACAGCGCCCAAGGCGAAGGTTGCCAGGATAGAGCCCACATAGCTCTCATACAGGTCCGCGCCCATGCCGGCCACATCGCCCACGTTGTCGCCCACATTGTCGGCGATGGTGGCGGGTTCCGGGATCGTCCTCGGGATTCCGGCCTCAACTTTGCCCACCAGGTCGCGCCCCACGTCGGCGGCCTTGGTGTAGATGCCGCCGCCCACACGGGCGAACAGAGCCATGAAGGAGGCGCCCATGCCGTTCATCACCATGATATTGCCCAGGGACACCGGATCATTGATGCCGAAAGCATAGCGCAGCAGGAAAAACCAGATCGTGATGTCCAGCATGCCCAGGCCCACCACGGTGAAGCCCATGACGGAACCGGAGGAGAACGCCACCCGCAGGCCCTTGTTCAAGCTCTCACTGGCGGCCTGAGCGGTGCGGGCATTGGAGTTGGTGGCGATCTTCATCCCCACCAGACCGGCCAGCATGGACCAGATCCCGCCGGTCAGGAAGGCGAAGGGGGTAAACTTGGAGAGCATGGCTCCCCCTGTGCCGAAGGCCATGACCAGCAGCAGAATGAATACCACCACAAAGACCTTCGCCACGGTGGCATACTGGTGGGACAGGTACGCGTTTGCCCCCGAGCGGATGGCGGAGGCGATCTTTTTCATGGCGTCGCTGCCCTCTGAAAAAGCCAGCACCCGCCTGCTTTGCAGCCACGCAAACAGGATCGCCGCGGCCGCGCCCAGGAAACCGATCCAATATAAGTTCTCCAAATCAATCCACGCTCCTTCTTTCCGGATCTATTACATTATTTTGATGTAACGCACCACTTTAATCATATAGTTCCGTTCTTATTTCTATTCTATCATATTTTGCAGGAATCGCAACAGAGAATTTCATTTTATTGTTCTCTTAATCTAAATTTTTAAGGTATAATTCCAATCTAAAATTTGTATAGACATCATCACTATTCAACCAAGCGGCACAAGTTCAAGTCCGTTTAAGACGCAGAAAAGCCTGTCAAAATGCCAGTTCAGACATTTTGACAGGCTTTTCTGTATAATTCAGTCCCGCCGCCAGGTGCGGGCGCTGAACATGACCAGGATGGGGAAGACCTCCAGCCGTCCCACGATCATACACAGGGACAGCGCCAGCTTTGGACAGATCCGAGAACCCCGGAAAAGTTCCCGGTGGGGCCGATAGCTGCCAGGCCCGGGCCCACATTGCTCAGGCAGGTGAGCGCGGCAGAGAAGGACACGTCAAATGGCATCTTGTCCAGCGATACCACCAGGGCAGCCCCCAGCAGGAATCAGGCCGTAGCACCCCACAAAGACCAGAACGGAGTGGACGGTGGACTCCTCCGCCACCTTGCCGTCCAGCTTGACCACCTCCACCCGACCGGGGATGGGCGATCTGGTGGATCTCCGGCGGATGGCCCGCAGCAGCATCAGACCCGGAGCATTGATGCCGCCGCCGGTGGAGCCGGCGCAGGCGCCGCAGAACATCAGCAGGACCAGCACCAGCCGGGACAGCTGGGGCCACAGGACATAGTCCGCCGTGGCAAAACCGGTGGTAGAAATGATAGAGGCCACCTGGAAAAAGGCATAGCGCAGGCTCTCCAGGGTGTTCTGGTATATGGGAAGCAGGTCCAGCGTGATCACCACAGTAGCCGCTGCAACCACCCCCAGGAAGAAGCGCAGCTCATCGCTCTTCAGCGCCTCCTTCAAGCGGCGGTGGAGCACCAGAAAATACACGCTGAAATTGACGGAGAACAGCAGGGCAAACACCGCGATGATCATATCGATCACCGGACTGCCGTACGCTCCCACGCTGGCGTTCCGGTTTGAGAAGCCGCCGGTCCCCGCGGTGGAAAAGGCGTGGATAAATGCGTCGTACAGGGGCATCCCCGCCAGCTTGAGGAGGACCACCTCCAGAGAGGTCATGGCGAAGTAAATGGTATACAGGATCTTGGAGGTCTGAGACTGCTTGGGGACCAGCTTGGAAAAAGACCGGCCCAGGGCTCTCCGCCTGGGTCAGATAGTGGGATGGCACCCCCAGAGAGGGGAGGATCGCCGTGGCCAGCACCAGCACACCCATGCCGCCCAGCCAGTGGGTGAAGGAGCGCCAGAACAGGATCCCACGGGGCAGCGCCTCGATGTCCACCAGGATGGTGGCCCCTGTTGTGGTAAAGCCAGAGCAGGTCTCAAAGATACAGTCCACAAAGGACTCAAAATATCCGGAGAAGTAGAAGGGCAGCCCGCCCACCACACCGGTGACCAGCCAGATCAGCCCCACAGAGACAAAGCCCTCACGAAGGAAAAAGTGCTTTTCTGTGCGCATGGAGGCCAGGGGCAGGCTGATGGCCAGGATGATCAGGATGCTCAACAGGAAGGGCACAGGGCTCTCCCGGTACAGCAGGGCGACCGCCATCGGGAAGAACAGGGCAAAGGACTCCGCCGCCATTACCCGCCCCACCAGTCTCAGGACAAGCTTAATGTTCATTGCTTCCTCCCGGGACAGGGAAGGCGCCCTCATCCTCATAGATGTCGTTCAAGTCCAGGATACGCAGATCCCGGGAGATCAGGATCACTGAATCTCCCTCCCGGATGCTGGAGGAGCCCTCCGGAATGATGATGTCCCCTCCCCGGGCCAGCACGGCGATCAGGATCCCCTTCCTCAGCTGGAGGTCCTTCAGGGGAACCCCAGGTGGCGGGTATTGGCGCTGGCTGTGAACTCCATGGCTTCGGCGGAGCCGTCAGCGATCCGGTACAGGGTGTTCATCACGCTGCCCTGGGAGTTCTGCATCCCCCGGACCACCTGGAGGATCTGGGCCGCAGTGATCAGCTTGGGGGAGATCACGCTGTCCAGGCCGATGGTCTGGGCGATGCCGGCATAGTTCTGCCGGTTGGATTTGGTAACGACCTTCTGGACCCCCTTCTGCATGGCGTACAGGGAGAGGATCAGGTTGTCCTCGTCCCGGTCCGTGAGGGCCACAAAGGCGTCCGAGGCGGTCATCCGCTCCGACTCCAGCAGCTCCTGGTCGGTGCCGTCGCCGCAGATCACCGTGGTGTGGGGGAGCCGCTCGCTGATGAAGCGGCAGCGGTCCTTCTGGATCTCCACGATCTTGACCCGCATCTTCATCTTCTCCAGCACGGCCGACAGATACAAGGAGATCTTTCCGCCGCCGACGATAAAGACGCTCTTCACTTTTGGGCTGTACCGCCCCAGAAGGCGGAAAAACTGGTCCAGGCTGGAGGGACGCCCGATGAGATAGAGTTTATCTCCCGCCTGGGGCACAAAGGAGCCATTTGGGATAACCACCTCGCCCCCAGGCCGCTCCACGGCGCAGAACAGCAGCGAGAGCTGCTTGACCTGGTCCGACAGGGCGTGGAGGGGGCGGTTGACCAGAAAGTCCTCCTCCAAAAGGCGGAACCCGATCAGCTCCACCCGGCCGCGGCAGAAGGTCTCGATATTGGCAGCAGGAGGAAAGCGGAGCAGGCGGGAAATCTCCACCGCCGTGGCGTTCTCCGGATTGATGACCATATCGATGCCCATGTTCCGCTTCAAGTCACTCAGCCCCGTGTTATACTCCGGGT
>ENA-OPZZ01001876-OPZZ01001876.1-human-gut-metagenome-genome-assembly--contig:-NODE-1876-length-11679-cov-4.558518_pt1 | contig 11679 bp, 14 predicted proteins | sample MGYA00242487_ERZ504511 | MGnify/ENA primary metagenome ERZ504511 (study PRJEB26092, sample SAMD00036241) | human gut metagenome | host: Homo sapiens | study: EMG produced TPA metagenomics assembly of... | reverse complement strand
GCAGCAGGCAGATGTCGAGGCGGCTATAGTAGCTCTTGAAAACCAGAAGGAGCAGTATGCAAGCCAGATAGCTCAGGCACAGCAGCAGGCAGATAATTATCAGAAATATCATTGACGGCACAGGGCAAAATCATTCAGGAGCAGGAAGCAGCGGCAGCAGCTGCAGCCGCAGCCGCTGCCAGAGCGAACAGCTCATCAAGCAGTCCAAGCTATGATGGTGGTGGAGCCGGTAAGGGCGGAAGTATTGCCAGTGACTATGCAGCAGGCGGTGGAAAGAACCCGGGTGCTTCAACAGGAGTTTCAGGAAGCTCTGTAGTATCATACGCTATGCAGTTTGTGGGCAATCCATATGTATGGGGTGGAAACAGTCTTACAAACGGTGTAGACTGTTCAGGCTTTGTACATGAGGTATATGCACATTTTGGTATCAGCACACCGAGATATTCACAGGCATTTAAGTCTGTGGGACAGGCCGTATCCTTCGATAATATACAGCCGGGAGACGTAGTGGTATATCCGGGACATGTAGCTATATATGCAGGTGGTGGTGTTATAGTGGAGGCACAGTCCACAAAGGCAGGAATCACAGCAAACAGAAGCGTACAGTGTCATACAATACTTGCTATACGGCGTCTTGTATAGGATGGTTAGGAGCCGATAAGTATATTTATTATACTTACCGGCTCATTTTTTTTATCACAAAGAGCTGAATGGTTACCAATAAAGTAAGGGGCGTAAGACGCGGACATGCCTCCAGATGCAAGGGGCTCTCAATAAGCGACTAGCGGAGCTGTTTAGAGTCTGTAGAATTATGCACATGGAACACAGAAATGTCCTGCCATGGACGGCAGGGCAAGGTGTTATGCGCCATGGACGGCGCATAAAAGCCGGTTTCGTCGAGCATAGAAAACCATACAGGCATAATTCGTACAGCCTCTTGACAGCATAGCGTTAGCGCATTGAGAGCCCCTTGCATCTGGAGGCATGTCCGCGTCTTACGCCACGAACCAATGTTAGTAACCGGCAACAAACTCATTGTAATAAATAATAGCAATTTCCAACCATAAGGTGTATTATAGAGATAGACGGCACCAATTCGCACAAAACGAACTAGCAAGCCTGTAAATAAAGTAAGAAAAGCAGGAGGAACAAGCCATGCAGATGGAACAATTACAAAAAGACATGATTGCAGCAATGAAAGCAAGAGACAAGGTAAGAAAGGATGCTATATCCTCACTTGTATCGGCAGCCAAAAAGGCGGCAATAGATGAGGGCTGCAGAGACAATATACCGGAGGAGCTTGTCAACAAGGTCATCCTTAAGGAAATGAAATCCGTGAAGGAGCAGATTGACACATGCCCTGCCACAAGAACAGATCTGCTTGATGAGTACAATACCAGATATGCAATCTTTGAGGAGTACGCTCCTGCAATGATGTCGGCAGAAGAGGTAGAAAAGGAGCTCACAGAGCAGTTTTCGGATGTAATCGCAACAGGAAACAAAGGACAGATAATGAAGGCAGTCATGCCGCATTTCAAGGGCAAGGCTGACGGAAAGGTCATAAATCAGGTGGTTGCAAAGCTTTGCGCAAAATAAGAAAACACATCACAACAATTATACTTGCAGTGCTGGCTGTCATAGCCGGCGTGTATGCATATAATTATCATGATATGAAGCAGAATATTGTATACAATGAGCATCTGGAAGACGTGGCTGTTAACGTGAATGGGAAAGAGCTGACATTGCGCGATATGGCATTTTATGTGGCATATGAGGAGATGAATGTCGAGAAGCAGGCTCTTGTGTATGATTCCGATAATCCAAACAAGTATTGGAATATCCACACAAACGGTGAATTTGTCCGTGTTGCAGCGCGCAAAGCAGCTATGTCCATGGCCATTCACGATGAGATTTTTTATGAGATGGCCAAAAAAGAGAGCATTACACTTACTGACGACGAGAAAGCAGCTTTGAAAAATTCCGAGAAGGACTTCTGGTATGATTTGTCTGATATAGATGGTGCAAAGAAGCTTGGAGTCGAAAAAAAGGATATTTATTCGTCCATGGAAAAGTCTGCAATAGCCCGGAAATATCAGGAAATATATGCAGGGCTTGACAATGCCGATATAACGGATTATGATTTCTCGGGAGGCAGATATGAGAAGCTGCTGGAGAAAAATAACTATAAAATAAAAGAAAAAGTGTGGAAAAGAGTCGATATGGGAAACGTTACTCTTGATCACTAGAAAGAAGATTTTATGTCAACAAAAATTGGAAGAAATGACCCTTGCTGGTGTGGCAGCGGAAAGAAATATAAGACCTGTCATGCGGCATTTGATATGAAGCTTGAAAAGCTTGCTGAGGCACATCATAAGATACCGAGCCATTCAATCATTAAGACACCTGACCAGATAGCGGGAATCAAGGAGAGCGCCAAGATAAATGTCGCAGTGCTCGACTACATAGGAGAGCATATCCACGAGGGTATGAACACAGCAGAGATTGATAAAATAGTCTATGATATGACCACCAGCATGGGCGGCATCCCTGCACCGCTCAACTATGAGGGTTATCCTTACAGCGTATGTACATCGGTAAATGAGCAGGTTTGTCACGGATTTCCTTCAAAGGACGTCATCTTAAAGGATGGTGACATCATAAATGTAGACTGTTCTACAATTTTAAACGGATATTTTTCGGATTCATCAAGAATGTACTGTATCGGAAATGTAAGCCCTGAAAAGAAAAAGCTCGTTGAAGTCACAAAGGAGTGTGTGGAGCTTGGACTCAAAGAGGTAAAGCCGTGGGGCTTCCTCGGAGATATGGGACAGGCGGTGCACGACCATGCATTTGCAAACGGTTACACAGTAGTGCGTGAAATCGGTGGACACGGAGTGGGACTTGAATTTCACGAGGATCCATGGGTAGGCTACAACACCAAGCGCGGTACCGACATGGTCATGGCACCCGGCATGATATTTACCATCGAGCCAATGGTCAACATGGGCAAGGCCGATATCTACGTAGATGACAAGAACAACTGGGAGGTATACACTGACGACGGACTTCCATCAGCTCAGTGGGAAATCATGGTACTCGTCACAGAGGATGGCCATGAGGTGCTGAGCTGGTAAACCGGTAAGTATTATCAGAGTGCTATTATTAGCAGACATTAGTTCATAGGTGACAACATTATAAAGGGCGTGTGAAAAACGAAGGTTTTTCATACGCCCTTTTATATAACAATAAGATAAGCAACTTGATGGTTAAGCCCTGTCCGGGCGCAGAAACGCCCTCTCGGAAGCGTTAGCTTCGGGAGAGCATTTCTGCATCCACGGACATGGTTTATAAACTCATCGTTAATTGCTTCGCATAAGTACCCTAAATTTACCGGAGAGCATGCAGTGTGTTCCGAAGAAAAATATAAACTGCCACGGCGTTCCATAAAATGTGGATACGACAATTCATAGCAAACTATCAATAAACTATCCGCAAATGCTGCCGTGGCTGATTTTATATTTTTCTGAGGAATATACTGCATGCTAGGCCGGTCCTCACAGCCTGAATATGCGAAGCCATATAAAACGAAGCCCCATAAGCGATGTCCTATGATGCGTCCCTACAGATTTGTATTCACCCCATTTATGGTCGCATTCTCATTTTCCCTCATAGGAATGACGAGACACTTCTCTCCATTGATGACCTGCGCATGAATCATGTGAAAGCCTTCTCAGGCTTTACATGAAGCACCACATCATAGGTCTTAATTTGGGCAGTGTAATTATCAATCTCCTCCTGCTTCTCAAGAAGCTGTCATCTGAATTACACAATCATTATTAATTTCGTGGATAATACCTCTGAAAAACTGGAAATATTCAGTTTCTCAGAGGTGTTATCCACCGTCAAAATGCCTATTGGTTAAATGCCTTAAATTGGCATAATTCAAGGCAATACGCTATAATAGAACTAGTAAAAAGAGAGGTTCCATTATGGCAATTAAGTACACAGAAGAACAACTTAATACAGTAGACAAGTCGATTATTATACAAATGTTTCTCAATCAGCAGGAAGAGTTGAGTAAAGCCGTAAATCAGATTGAGCAGCTAACAAAAGAGGTTCAATCTGGTAACGACAAGCTGCAGCGCATGATGGAACAGATAATTCTTTCCAACAATGCCCGCTTCGGACGTTCTTCCGAAAAGATGGATAATACTGACCAGATTTCATTTATGGAAGTAGATGGAAACATCATATTTTTTAATGAATCTGAAGCAGTATGCGATCTATCCGCCGAGGAGCCAGAAGACCTGGAGCCTAAGCCACGCGGAAAGAAAAAGGTTGGCAAAAAGGAAGCTGATATGTCAGGTCTTCCTGTAAATCGTGTTAATCACTACATGACAGAAGAAGAGCTTATTGCTGAGTTCGGTGAGAATGGCTGGAAGCAGCTTCCAGATGCAATCTCAAAGCGATATAAATTTATCCCGGCAAAGGTCATAGTTACAGAGCATCATGTAGGTGTATATGCCAGCAAGAAGGATAATCGTATAGTGAAAGCTGATTATCCAAAGGCTCTTCTTAAAGGAAGTCCTGTATCAGCATCTATTGCTGCAGCTATCATGAATGGTAAGTATGTAAATGCGTTTCCTCTTTATCGATTAGAAAAAGAGTTTGAACGCTATGGTCTGGCAATCACCCGCCAAAACATGGCCAACTGGATGATCCGTCTTGGTGAGACCTACATATCAGTTATGTATGATTATCTGCATAAGCTAATCTATGACTATCATGTAATCCAGGCCGACGAAACTCCGGTTCTCGTAAACAAGGATGGCCGAGCTGCAGGTAGCAAGAGCTATATGTGGGTCTACCGTTCAGGGTATATGAATCCTGAACAACAGATAATCCTATATGATTATCAGCTCACCAGAAATGCCTCACATCCTAGAGAATTCCTAAAGGATTTCAGTGGAATCTGTGTGACCGATGGATATCAGGTCTATCACACTCTTGAAAAAGAGAAAGAAAACCTAACCATTGCGGGCTGCTGGGTTCACATGAGACGCCGATTCGAGCAGGCTCTACAAGTGATTCCAAAGGGATCCCAAAAAGGAACCGTATCATACATTGCCATGAAGCAGATTCAGGCAATCTACCGGGAAGAAGGTAAGCTAAAGGATCTGACTTCCAATGAACGACTTGAGCAACGACAGGCAATAATCAAACCGCTTGTGGATGCCTTGTTTATGTACCTAAAACAAAATCAGGCAAATGTATCGGGCTCATGTAAGCTTCAGGATGCATTTAAATATGCATTAAACCAGGAAAAATACCTCAAGGTATTCCTCACAGATGGCGATGTACCAATCGATAATAATGCAAGTGAGCGAGCTATCAGAGGTTTCTGTGTAGGCAAGAAGAACTGGCAGATGATTGATACAATCAATGGTGCCAAAACATCAGCCATGATATATAGTATTGCTGAAACAGCAAAAGCTAATAATCTTAAACCATATGATTATTTTGAGTATCTCTTGGAGGAGATACCAAAGCATATGGAAGATACAGACCGTAGCTTCCTAGAAGATTTGTTACCATGGTCTGAGAATCTTCCAGCACATATCAGAAAATAAAATATCAAACATACAGTCGCCAGGGATGACGGCTGTAAAATTTAAGGAGTACTCGCTATGGTGCGTTTACCCAGTATCCAGTATTGCACTCAAATAAATACAAAATTCTAATGATTATATATTAAATGAGGTCTATGTTATCCACATAGACCTCTCAAAAAATATTTTATGCAATTAATATATAAAACTATGAGTTAAGCCCAAACACCATCAAGCCCTACCCAATTTCCATCAGGAGTATATGTATTTCTCAGCATTTCGCCTTTACGGAAATAATACCAAGCTCCGTTGTATAAAAGCCATCCGTCATGACACTTTCCATCAGAGTCTGAATAATACCATTCATCGTATGTAATCTGACCACCTGTAGTTTGAATGTCATGATACCATCCTGTAACCATAACACCATTTGCATCAAATACGTATCGTGGTGAAGCCTTACGAGCCTTATTATACTCTGTCCAATAGTATTTCCATTTTCATCTCTAAATGCATCCTGACTTACACAATAATCAATAGTATCTGCTACCATATAACCATTATCACTAATATAATACCAATTTCCATTATATGGTAACCAGCCTACATATTTAGTACCATCAGCATTAAAATACATCCAATTAGTCGATGAATAATTTGCTGATTTTTGACTACAATCATACCAGCCTGAGACCATTCTACCATCGCATCCAATATAGTATTTATGGTCTACCCATTGATCGCCATACATATCTCCCCAATCATCAAAATAATACCAGCTTCCGCCATATGGCAGCCATCCTGAATACGCTGATCCATCTGCATTTGTATAGTACCAGTCATCTAAATATATTCCTGTCTGATACCATCCAATGATGAGCTTACCATCTTTTTTAAATCTGTAGCGTTTGTCATTAATAGTATACATTCCCTTTGAATACATCCTGCCGCTATATGTGTTAATATAATACCAGCCACCATCTTGTGCCAACCAGCCATCTTCATATGCAGTACCATTTGGGTTTGCATAAAACCAATCTCCTGTAACATCACCATCATTATCAGTATATACATCCCAAGTCCAGCCCTGAATCATCTGACCAGAAGGAGCAAAAGCACGCATTGTACCATTAATCTCACTTACTCTGCTACGATACATAAAGCCATCATAAGGGCTGAAATAATACCATTTGCCACCGATTTCCTGCCAATCTTTTCTGCATATAACCATTAGCATCAAAATAATACCATGAAGAATTAATTTTCTGCCAGCCTCTTACCATATAGCCATTAGCATCAAAGTAGAATTTTCCAGTCTCTGTAGAAACAAACTGACTATATGCCCAAGAGCCATCATTAAATTTATAGCAATAATCAGGATATCCATCCTCTGGTCCATACCATCCAGTTCTTTCAACATTTGTTGCTCCATCATCTGAAGTAGCCTGTGCAAGCTCCTCATCGGAATCTGTCTCTGTAGCAACTACTGCCTGTGTTTCACTCTCTGTTGGAGTCTCAACTTCTGCAGGTACCTCTGTTTCTGCAGGTGCCTCTGTCTCTGCAGGTGCCTCTGTCTCTGCAGGTGCCTCTGTTTCTGCAGGTGCCTCTGTTTCTGCAGGTGCCTCTGTCTCTGCAGGTGCCTCTGTCTCTGCAGGTGCCTCTGTTCTGCAGGTGCCTCTGTCTCTGCAGGTGCCTCTGTCTCTGCAGGTGCCTCTGTCTCAGAAGCTATAGGCTGAATCTCTGCTGCACTTGCAAGTGATGGTGTTACCATCGTCATTGCTGTAACAATTGCTGCTGTCATTATGAATTTGTTTTTCATAAACACAGTACCTCCTTTTTTATTTTATATATATAATACTAGTATTTATGTTATGATATTGCAAGTAATTTCGTAAACGTCAAACCACGCGCCTTGGATAATTAGCAATTTTTGTGAGACACTCTATAAGACACGAAAAAACTAATAGTTTTTTAGAGGAGGCAAACTATCATGGATAAATGTACTCACGATGTAAGGCGTGCTAACTGGTTAAATATCATAAATCAATGTCAGGAACGACCTGCAAACGTAACTGTCCATCAATGGCTGAAAGACAATGATATCAAGGAAAAATCTTATTATTACTGGCTGCGCAAGTTTCGTAAAGAATCATACGACCAGATGCAGCTGCCTGTAACAACCGAAAATCCTGCCGAAATTTCTTTTGTTGAAATAGCTGCCCCTGTTACATCAGAGAAAACTATTCAAACACGGGAATTTTCGTCAGCTTCTAACGCGACTGCAGTTGTCAGGAATGGTGATATCATTCTCGAAATATCAAACGATGTTTCAGATGCTGTGCTAAGCAGGCTCTTAAAGGAGGTAGTCCATGCTGGAGAACGTTGCTAAAATCAATCGGGTTGTGCTTGCGTGTGGTACAGTGGATCTGCGCAAAGGCATTGATGGTCTCTCGATGATCATTGGTGACAAATATAAGCAGAATCCTTTTGAGAAAGGAACCTTGTTCCTGTTCTGCGGTAGACGTTCCGACAGGATTAAAGGACTGCTTTGGATGGGCGATGGATTTCTTTTGCTGTATAAACGGATTGAATCCGGTTCACTATCCTGGCCAAGAACCACGGAAGACGCTGCGGATCTTACCGAAGAGCAATTCGATTACCTGATGCTCGGTTTAAATCCGCTCGATCCTAAAATCAAGGATGTAACACCACAAAATCCCTTCTGAGTTTGTGCAAAACAGAGATTTTTCAAAGACATTTATGACGTCAAAAAATCTATAGTTGAACCTGGTTTATATGCCTTTTTCACAACTGGTACAATGGTTAGCAGTTACTTGAAACAAATATCTTGAAATTTGAAAGCTCTATATTTCCCTGCGTTTATCAGCATCCTATAGCCTTATAGCGATAGGCATAATGACGGAGAGCTAACACACAAGAATTCGCTAATTAAAGCTGCTTCTGTTATAATGAAAACAGTTTAAGGGAGTGAAGCAATGGCACAGAAACATACATTGGAAGAACTGAATAATTGCAGCCGCGAAGAACTGATTACCATTGTTCTTATGATGCAGGGACAGCTCGATGCTTTAAATGATAACATCGAAAAACTCATTGAGCAGGTCCGCATTGCCAATAATTATAGATTTGGCAGGCATACAGAGAGCTTAAAATCAATCGAAGGCCAGCTTTCGTTTTTTGACGAAGCGGACGCCGCCTATGATGAATCTTCCAGGGAGCCTTCTGCTGAAGAGGTCATTACTGCCAAGCGTGCAAAGAAAAAAGGACAGCGGAATATCGACCTGAAAGATTTCCCGGAAGAAATACTTCCGCCATACAGTGTTTCTGAAGAACAGCTGGATGCTTTTTATGGAAAAGGCAATTGGCGCCGTATGCCGGATGAAACCTACAAGAGGCTTCGTCATGAGCCCGAAGCATGGACTGTCGAAATTCATACTGTCGAGGTGTATGTGGGAACTGATGGTGATCATCAGGATGAGTTCCTTCGTGGAAACAGACCCAAGGACTTGCTTCGCAACAGTATAGTGACGCCATCATTACTGGCATCAATACTTAATGTAAAATATGTGAATTCATCAGCATTACACCGGATTGAGCAGGAGTTTCAACGTAATGGCGTAAATATATCACGCCAGACAATGTCCAACTGGATTGTCAGATGCTCCCAGATGTACTTCACTCCGTTTGTTGAACGGATGAAGCAGGAGCTGCTGTCACTGCATGTCACACAGTCAGATGAAACACCGACTCAAGTAATAGCAGACAGCGACCACCCAAACAGCAAGTGCTATATGTGGGTGCACCGTTCCGGAGAGTTTTATACCCGACGCCCGATTGTGATATATGAGTACCAAAAAGGACGTGATCATCAAAAGCCTCATGGATTTTTACAAGGATTACAAAGGAATCCTTGTAACGGACAGCCTGCAGCAATATCATCTAGTTGATAAAAAGCTTCCAGATGTGACAAACGCAAACTGCTGGGCGCATGCAAGGCGTGATTTTGCGGATGCCGTTAAGGCTGCCGATAAAAAAGGATCCGTCTTCTGTAAGGCAGTCTGTTGCCTATCAGGCATTGCAGAAGATAGCCGGGTTTTATAATGCTGACACTGAGTTAAAAGGGCTCTCATCAGAGGAACGGCTTCAAAAACGGCAGGAATTGATTCGGCCGCTGGTTGAGGAATTTTTTGCGTGGGTAAAACAACAGGTTAACGACTGTGCGGTACCTCCAAAATCCAAAACAGGCCAGGGCTGAATTTCATAATCATCAGGAAAATATCTTAAGGTATTTCTTGAAGATGGAGATGTCCCTATCGATAATTCTGCCTCGGAGAGAGCCATACGCACCTTTTGCCTCGGCAAGAAAAACTGGATGTTCCACAATACAGCCAAAGGAGCATCTGCCAGTGCGATGGTATACAGTATTTCAGAAACAGCCAAGCTGAATAATCTGCGGCCGTATTATTATTTTAAATATATCCTCACAGAACTGCCAAAACTCTGTGAGGAAAAAGAAAATATAGATCCAGAAAAGCTGGACTATCTCATGCCATGGTCAGATAGTCTTCCGGACGAATGCAGGAAGCCACGTCGCCAATAATGGGCGGCGTTGATTTTAATGACTGGCGCATGGTTTGACGTTTACGTAATTTCTTTGAAAAATTACAAAATATTACAAAATATTTTCTCTTCAATTTTAGTAAAATATTATATGGGTAAAACTTGCAACAATTTCTTACAAGTATTACCCATTTTTATAAAATGTCTTAATCAATTAAATTCTCTGGTGTCTTTTCACACTCTAAGCAATCTGACACCTTTTGGAATCCCTCAGTACTATCCTTCTTGAGAAGTACAATAGCCGTCTGGAACAATAATTTGATATCTGTTCTAAAACTATAGTTTTCAATATACATCATATCAAGTATAAGCTTATCCTTTGGTGATGTATTATATTTTCCGGCAATCTGAGCATATCCGGTTAATCCCGCCTTTGCTCTCAGTCTATATTTAAACTCCGGCAATTCGCTTGTATAGCTTTTCACATTTTCAAGCATCTCAGGTCTTGGTCCAACAAAGCTCATATCCCCCTTCAATATATTGAACAGCTGAGGTACCTCGTCAAGTCTTGTCTTTCTAAGTACCTTTCCCACCTTTGTTATTCTGTCATCATCCGATGTTGCAGATCGGTTTTCTACATGTTCTTTCATTGTTCTAAATTTATAAACATAAAACACTCTTCCATATTGTGTCGCACGTTTCTGTTTAAAGAAGATATGTCCGCCGTCATAAGCTTTAATTGCGATAGCACTTACAATCCAGATGGGGGACGTCAGAATCCCAAGCACAATAGCCAGAGACATGTCCAAAAGTTTCTTCATTACCCTCTGCTCCATTGTCCACGCTTTCACATTGGCGTTGAGTACAGAGACATCATCGAGCAGATAGTATTTTGCGCTCATCTCCACAATATCTTCAATCTCCGGATTGAAGTAAATATTAATCTTATTTTTATAGCAGAAACGGACAATCCGGCTTCTGACATCCAACGGTACATCATGGATGAAGACAGTATCTGCCTTTCCCACTGTCTCAAACAGATTCTTGTCTTTATAGTCCATGATGTAGTCGATCTTGTACTGTTTCTTATACTTTAGAATTCCTCTGACAATATTGTCGAGGCTCTCCTGAGACGAAGTCACGATACAGCAGCTTTCCGGCTTATGAATCGTAAAAAAACAGCCCGTTTCCACCGTAGGCAAATACGATGATAATCATAACCTGAACAAGAAAACTCAGGAGCAGTGATCCAAGGCTGTCCAACCGGAAAGCATAAATGCTCGGAGTGATCGTATTCATAATCATCAACTGGATATATGTCACAACATCTGTAAACAGAACCGCCAAAGAAAGGGAATAGATGATTGGCTTACTCTTTCTCCGTCCCACATCATATCTGCCGTAAATATTCAAAAACAACAGTCCCACAACACAATAGGTAGAAAATGTGATACCCATTGTTCTGGAAAGAACGCCCAAAGCCCTGTTT
>ENA-OPZZ01001874-OPZZ01001874.1-human-gut-metagenome-genome-assembly--contig:-NODE-1874-length-11690-cov-2.303209_pt1 | contig 11690 bp, 11 predicted proteins | sample MGYA00242487_ERZ504511 | MGnify/ENA primary metagenome ERZ504511 (study PRJEB26092, sample SAMD00036241) | human gut metagenome | host: Homo sapiens | study: EMG produced TPA metagenomics assembly of... | reverse complement strand
GCCCGCGTATGGTCGCCGAATAGGAGGAAGAAAGTTCTTTGTCCGTTGGTTCTATCTGCATGACTGCATAAGAAGATTTCACTCCTGCATCCGGTGCCTGCTTGCACGATGCCATCCACACTGTACAACCGACAATCCCTATCAGCCGTATCCATTTTTTGTTCACTGTAATCATACTTACTCTTTTTGTCTTTTATTAAAATCAGAACAAAAGTAGGAGAAAAGAACAAGTCAATGGTGACCGATTTTTCTCTATGAATGTCCTGTTTTCGTTATTTGTGCTTATTGTGGCTAACTATTTGCAGATAAACGACATATCAAACAATTATAAAGGAGTTTGGGACATTCTGTTTTCCCTATTATTTACCAACTTTGCAAAAAGTAAAAAAGGAGAGATTATGGAAAAAGAGAACATTATGACAGTAGATATAGAAGACTTTAAGAAGAGTCAGCATATCCTTGATTATATAGACGATGATTTTGCGATAGTCAACAGTCTGGACGGGATTCCGTATAGTAATGATACGGTCCGGCTGAACTGTTTCCTCATTGCCGTCTGTGTGGAAGGGTGTATTCAGCTGGATATCAACTACCGGACGTATCAGTTGCAGGCGGGCGACTTGCTGCTCGGTCTTCCCAATACACTGATCAGTCGTACGATGCTGAGCCCTAAATATAAGATAAGGCTGGCGGGATTTTCTACCCGTTTTCTGCAACGCATTATTAAAATGGAGAAGAAAACGTGGAATACCGCTGCCCATATTCACAACAATCCGGTGAAGTCTATCAGCGAAGGTGGGGACGAACCTGTTTTCAGATTCTATCGGGATTTGATTGTGGCGAAGATCAATGATGAACCTCATTATTATCACAAGGAAGTGATGCAACATCTCTTCTCCGCCCTCTTTTGTGAGATGCTGGGACAGCTTCACAAGGAAATCGATGCTCCCGACAAGGGGGACAGTCCGAAAGAAGGCATCAAACAGGCGGATTATACCCTGCGGAAATTCGTGGAGCTATTATCGAAAGACAAGGGTATGCACCGTTCTGTGAGTTATTATGCGGATGCGCTCTGCTACACTCCGAAGCATTTTTCGAAAGTCATCAAGCAAGCGTGTGGCAGGACTCCGCTGGACTTGATCAATGAAACGACGATAGAACATATCAAGTACCGGCTGAAACGTTCGGACAAGTCCGTCAAGGAAATAGCGGAAGAGTTCAACTTCCCCAACCAGTCCTTTTTCGGGAAGTACGTAAAGATGCATTTGGGGACTTCACCGGCTAATTACCGGAATCGCGAAGATGAGTGAGACGAAGAATCTCTTGAAAAGCCTTCAGGTAGCGTTCGCTGACCGTCTCCATATTGATCTTTTCCCGGATCATCCGTTCCGATTCTTTTCCCATCTCCTTGCAGCGTTCGGGAGATTCGAACATCTCTCTGATTCTACCTGCCAGGCTATCGGCGTCTCCGTCCTTGAAGAAATAGCCGTTCTTGCCTTCCATGACCAGGTCGCGTTCCGTACTGTCGCATACGGCACAAAGGACGGGCATACCATACGTCATGGCATCATTGATCGAAAGCCCTCCCATGCCGGCAAGCACATAGATACTCGATTCGTTCATATAGGCGCCCAGTGTCTTCGGGTCATAGACGGCTCCGATAAAGCGGATGCTGTCTGCCAGTTGCAGGTCGTTTGCCTGTTGTCTGAGGTTGTCCAGTTCCGGTCCGTCTCCTACGATCACCAGTTCCGCTTCCGGATAGTCGGTGGCTACCTTCCGGAAAGCCTCTATCAATAAATCTACCCGTTTCCATTTTACGAGCCGTCCGATGTGCAGCAGGCGACGGTCGCACGGGGGAAGGATGGAGGGGGAAGCCAGTACGGATTCTTTTTCTTTGAGAAGTGCTTCCGTATCGGTCGAGTTGTAGGTGACGTGTATCTGCTCCTTCTTTACTCCGTAAGAGGGGAGGATGTCGTAGGCGGCTGTCGAGTAGTTCAGCGTTCCGGCGGCTTGGGCGTAGCAGTATTTCCGTATCCTTGCCGTTATCCATTGGCGCAGATAGAAGCCGATACCCTTGCTGAGCAGGCGCATACCTTCGTCGTGCATCGGATTGGCTTTGAAATATTCCTTGATCTTTCCGTAGGGAGGAGTCTGGAAGGGGATTTCACGAATCACCAGCTTGGCGTTGCAGGACTTCATAGCCTTTCTCAGTGCGGGCTGAAAGAATACTTGCAGGAAGTAGGGCCATCCCACTACCACTATATCCGGTTTTTCTTCCGCAATGATTTCGGGAAGGGCGGGGAAAGCGCTTTTTCCGTAGAACATCTTTTTCTCCGGTGTGGTCAGATGCTTGTAGGTTCCTCCTTCTACCATTTTCACCCCTTTGCCGATGGTCGTATTCCCTTTCTTCGGGCTGACAACGGTTATTTCTACTCCTTTTGCCTGTAGCCTGTTGAGCATGGCATTCAGGTAGTGGGGGATTCCTCCGAATGTAAAAAGTACTTTCATTGTATATGCTTGCTGATTTGATTAAAACATGTGATTAGTTTCTCCACTTCGTGTTCGTGGGCGTACCGGGCGAAAGCCTGAGTGTCCATCCTTGTTTCGGTACACAGCGAGCGGATAGCTGCGCTGCATTCTCCGGCGTTGTCTTCTCCGGGTGGGTTTTGGGCCTGTTCCCGTACTGCTCTACCCTCCGGCCCATGCAGAGGCCGCGGCTGACTATGACCGGTTTGCGGAAGGCGGCAGCTTTGGTCAGGAGGTTGCTGCTGCCGGTGAACTGCTTGTATGCGGCAAAAATAAGGTCGCTCTCCGCTATCAGGGCATTGAAACAGCTTTCATCGGGAATCTTCTCCAATGAGAACAGACAGTTATTCCTTGACTCCCGAACGCCCGCAGGTCGTTTTCCTGTTGGCAGTGAGAGATGATTTACCCCGCAATGAGGAAGAAATATTCATCCTTTGGCAATAAAGGGATACTCTCTAACAGTAACTTTATCCCCTTGCGGAAATTGATGGAACCGAGCAGGGATATCACCTTCCTTCCTCTGGCTCTCTCCTTCAGTTTGCGCAGCAACGGGTAGTTTGTGGCGGGAGCCGAAAGATCGGCAAAGTCGGGAAACAGCAGAATGTGGCGCTGAAATGTTTCCAGGCCTTTCGCTGAATATTCGTTCAGTATGCCTACTCCTACGCAGTTCTTGCTTCGCAGGAAAGGGCGGGTGTCGGGCATCCCTCGGTGGTAAGGCGGCAGGGCGGACTGAACCAGCAGGCCGCTCCACTGATAGGGCAGCAAAAGATTGAACAGCCATAAGGGAGCCAATGTAGGCAGCATATCGTCGAGGCAGGCAAAGAAGACCAGATCGGGATTCAGCCGTTGAAGACTCCGGCGCAGCCTGTACAGATTTCGCAGTCGAATCACTGCATTGCGCAGTACAACCAGCTTTTTCTGCAACGGTTTTCCGGCAGGAAGCGGCAGTAGCGGAAGCGCTGAGACAGGCTGAAAGGCAACGGCCTCCTGTATGCCTTTCCCGTCGGGAGCGATGAGCGACGTTTCGTACCCCATGCCCGCCCATGTCTGAGCAAACTGTTTATAATACGTTTCCCGATGGCCTGATACTGAACAATCTATGACTGTAACTTTCATGATTCCGATGCTTTTGGGGGCTTGGACATTTCTAATGCTTCTGAATAAACTTGCCGTAACTTCTGCCCTGCCAACTGAAAGTCGAAACGGCTGACGATGGACTGGCGGATTTTCTCTTTGTCGAACGACTCGTAGGTATCGTACAATGTTTTCATCTTAGCGGCGAGCGCATCCACATCTCCCGGTCGGATGAGGAAGCCGCTTTCGGGAGTGATGATGTCCTCCGGTCCTCCGCATATGGTGCCGATGGCGGGCAAGCCTGTTGCCATTGCTTCGATGAATACGATGCCGAATGTCTCCGCAAAGGAGGCCAGTACAAAAGCATCGCAAGTACCCAGCAACCCGGACAATTCTTCCCGTGACAGGCGGCCGGTCAGTTTTACCTGCTCTTGCAGGTGGAGAGACTGAATTAACTTTTTGAGTGGCTGCATTTCTTCCCCGTCTCCGGCAATGATCAAAGAGACGTGCGGCATATCCTTGAATGCCCAGTGAAAAGCAGTCAGCAAATCCCAGAATCCTTTGCGCTTATTCAGGTTTCCGATGCTGATGAAAGTAAAATGTTTCTTTTTCTCTGTCCGGTGAGGACTGAATGCAAAGGTGTTCGTATCTACAAAGTTCGGTATGACGGTCACTTTATCCGGGTCACTGACGTATGCGCACAGGCTCCGTTTCAGTTTCGTGCCGACACAGATGATCTTGCGTGCCTCGCTGTATGCCTTCTTTAGTATCACTGCCTGTGATGGTGTCGTCTGATTGCCGTTGATGGAAGAGGCGTGCTCTGTGATGACATAGGGAATCTTATACCATTTATAAACCAGTCGTGCGGCATACCCTGCCCATGTGCCGAAGTGCGCATGAATCAGGTCGGGGCGACCGTAAGTGCGGATATACTTCCGTACTAACAAGACGGTCAGCAGAGACCAGATGATTCCTCCCGCGCGGGTGCTTAGTTTCGGGTTCCATGCGTGCATGCGCATGGTGACGAAACTGCCGTTATCTTCTGCCGATATCTGAAAATGACTCTCTTTACGGAACCGTTTCCATGTGAAGTTCTTCAGAGGCCTTTGCTCCGTGAAGGCAAGTCCTGTCCGGCAGCCTGATTTAGCCAGTTGCATAGCCTGCTCGAAGAACATATATCCCCGGTGCGGGGAGGAGTCCTTCTCAGGATAGTACATTGGAAGTATCAGTATATGCATTTGTCTTTTATTTTTAGAGAAAGAATGGTGATGAAATCGCGGATGCGTTTCCCGAAAGTAACGGTCGGCACACCGGTGTAGGCGGAGGCTTTCTTGCGGAAGGCCTCTTCATCGTCGAAAGTGGGATGGTTCACAAAGTGTTTGTACAGCAGATACAATCCTCTTTTCTTCTCGTAAGGAAGATGCCATACCGCCAGTTGTTCGTCTCCTTTTTCTACCGTATTGTATTTGGGGTAGGTCCAGAGGCGTTTGACGTATTGATTGGCGATATTGTTGTGGATGTTGAGTCTCGTTGCTACTACGCTCAGGAAGTGGGCTTCTTCGTTCAGTTTGGGCTGATTGGCGGCAAACGTTCCAGATTATAATTCCATAAAGCAGGATACGCTTCGTTGATTCGTGCTACTACATCACCACGCAGCGATGATAAATTCTTCCCCCGTAGTAATGGACAAGCTCTGTTCTTGTGACTCCGTTTTTCGTATCTTGCTGCTCTGCTTCTTCCTTTTCCGCTTCTGTTTTCTTCGTTGCCTCCTTCTCTTTTTCTCTCTTCTCTTTTTCTACGTAACAGTCATTATAGATATCTGTCATCTCCTTTAGTGTGATTCCGTTCACGCTGAGGTCCGGTCGGTCGGATGCATCGTACAGGGCGGAACCGTATTTCCGTGTGTCGCTGAACAGTTGCTCCAACGGACGCATACAGAGACAGTCCGCATCGCAGATGAGCAACGTATCGTCCGCTTGCATCCTTTTCTCCATATAGCGCAGGATGTCATACAGGTAGAATTGATTTCTCCATGCCCCGTACCATCCTTTGGGAGGGATGCAGAGATAAGGCAGGGTAACAGTCTCAATCCGTAACTCCTTGAATAATCGTTCCAGATAATCGGGAAACTGATCCAGATTGCTGAAGAAAAGCAACTTGTCATCCGGATGATAATGCCTGAAAGTGGTAAAGAACGGCACTTGTATCTGCATATAAATGGAATGGACGAGGGCGGAATCTCCCCGTTTGCCTGCCTGCGGATAGAAACTGGCATCTTCTTTGGATTCCTTGTAGAACCAAGTCGCTATGTAATTGGTAGGTGTCGTCATGATATCTTTTTCTTTTTAATGAACTGAATACATTCCTTGAAAATGACTGATTGCATTTTCCACAAAACAAGTGCATATAGAGAAGCCACGAAAAACACTTTGATGGCAAGTGACAAATACAGATTAGTGATGCCCGACGTTATGTAATGGGCTGCGATTGTCAGCGAAGCTGCCAGCAGAAAATAAGGAGCGATATCTTTCAGTATGCTGAACAGCGTCAGCGGAATCTCCCTCCGGGCAAAGCAGTACCAGACAAACAGCCACCCGATATTGATAGCGACAAACAGATAAATCATGGTGGTGATGCCGTATGGATAACTGATACAGGCAGTGATCAGCTGCAACACGCTCAGTGCGATACTGTTGAACATAAAGATGGAAGACCGTCCGCGGCTGACCAGCAATAAGGAGAACAGATTGTTGATCGGAATAAAGGCTCCCCATATACAAAGTAATTGCATGATCCGTGCGGAAGCGAGCCATTTGTCCGTGATGGCAATCAGAATAAATTCTCTGGAAATGAGACTGAGCCCGAACATGGCAGGAAAAGAAATAAAAGCCGTGAAACGCAGCATTTTATGAAATACGGCCGCCTGACGCTGCGGGTCATTAGCCACACTTGCCAGTACGGGCTGGGTGACTCCGTTGATCATTCCGGTGATAAGGGCGTGTCCCTTATTGTTCCAGTTGTTGGCCTGGCTGAAGTCTCCGACTTCCTGTTTGGTATAGAATTTACCCAGTAGGACGGAGAATAGGTTTTGGTTGATGATAATAAAGACTTGTGTAATCAGCATTTTACTGCTGAATCCGAACATCTCCCTGATGGGAGAAAAATCAATGCGGAAGCTGGGCTTCCAGTGGGCAAAGTACCAGTTGAGTGCCGTGCCTATGACGACAAAGGTCATTGTCTGTATAGCCAGACCCCAATAGGCAAATCCGTTTGCGGCAAGAATAATCCCCACAATACCGGATAGAAACAGGCTTGAAAGAGAAATGATGGTATTCTCCTTCACTTTGAGATTACGGAAAAGAAGAGCTCGTGGAGCTATCCCGAAACTGGCTATAAAGAAACTGAGGAAAGAGAAACGGGCAAGCGACGTTAACTCCGGAGTATCATAAAATTTAGCAATCAGCGGAGCTGAAGAATAGAGCAAAATATAAAGAACAGCACTAAAAGAGATACTGAACCAGAATACAGCGTTATAGTCTTTATCGCTGACTTTCTCGCGATTGGCGAGTGCTGCGACAAATCCGCTTTCCTGCAGGGCGGAAGCAATGGCCGGAAAGATAGCCAGCATACCGATCATACCGTAATCGGCAGGGTCCAGTAATCTTCCCAACACTACTCCGAAAAGAAGTCCTAACAGCTGTTGCACACTGCTGCTGAGCCCTCCCCAAAATAGCCCTTTGCTGTTTTTGTTCAGTGACTGTTCTTCACTCATATTATTATACCATATTTCACTTTCTGAATCCTATTGGATTACGTGGCTTATCCGCTATTGCTTTTTGCGCTTGCAGTTCGGCCAGTGTTTGATTGATCAGCTCCAATTGTGTGCGGGTATCCTCATTAATATCATTATAATCGGTGAAGGCCTCTTCGATATAATTTTCAGTTCTTCCATCTGATTTTCTAACTGGCCGACTCTATCTACAGGAAATTTGGCAATTAGTTGCCGTATGGCAACAAATGCACGTACAATCAGAACACTGGTCTGTATGGCAATATCACTTCGGAGTATACTGGAGAGCATTACAACACCGTGTTCGGTAAATGCTAGTGGAAGAGCAGATTTCGGACGTTTGGCACGGGATGTCATCACAAATTGTGATGACATATCTTCCCATTCCTCATTTGTTAGTTGAAACATAAAGTCTTCGGGAAAGCGGCTCTGATTCCGCTTTACCGATTGATTTAAGATACGTGTCTCAACTTGGTACATTTCGGCCAAATCAAAATCCAGCATTACTTTCTGCCCTCGGACTTCATATATCTTACTCTGTATTAATGTGAGTGTAATATCCATTAGCTTATCACTTATTTTACTTCGCTGCCCGGCTTCACCTCTTTCTGAGGCATGATAACTGCCAGACTGCCGTCGTTGTTTTCGGCACTTAGAATCATGCCTTCGCTGACGATACCTTTCAGCTTGCGCGGTGCGAGATTGGCGATAAAGCAAACCTGCTTGCCTACCAGTTCTTCCGGCTGGTAGTGCTTTGCGATGCCCGATACGATGGTACGTGTTTCCAGTCCGTCGTCAATCTTGAATTGCAGCAGCTTGTCGGCTTTCGGCACTTTCTGACATTCAAGGATGGTACCAACACGGATATCGAGTTTCGTGAAATCATCAAATTCGATGTTCGGACGAATCGGGTTTGCCTTATAGTTGGCTTCTTCGTTGGCCTTCTTCGTGTCGAGCAACTTCTGTACCTGTGCCTCGATTACGCTGTCTTCTATTTTTTCGAACAGCAGTTCCGGCTTGTTCAGCTGATGTCCTACCGGGAGCAGATCGTTCCTTCCCAGTTCCGACCATTCGAAGCTTTCCATGTTCAGCATCTTGCGAAGTTTCTCCGAGCTGAAAGGCAGGAACGGTTCGAAAGCGATGGCAAGGTTGGCAACCAGTTGCAGAGAGATGTTCAGGATGGTGCCTACACGTTCCATGTCGGTCTTTGCCAGTTTCCAGGGTTCGGTGTCGGCAAGGTATTTGTTGCCGATGCGTGCCAGGTTCATCGCCTCTTTCTGCGCGTCACGGAATTTGAATACGTCGAGCAGCTTTTCTACTTCTGCCTTTACGTCGGCAAATTCTTTCAGGGTTTCTTTGTCGTAATCCGTCAGTTCTGCGCAGGCGGGTACTTTGCTGTCGAAGTATTTCTGAGTCAGCACCATTGCACGGTTCACGAAGTTGCCGTATACGGCTACCAGCTCATTGTTGTTGCGTGCCTGGAAGTCTTTCCAGGTGAAGTCGTTGTCTTTCGTTTCCGGTGCGTTGGCGGTCAGTACGTAGCGGAGTACGTCCTGCTTGCCGGGGAAGTCTTCCAGATATTCGTGCAGCCATACCGCCCAGTTGCGGGAAGTCGAAATCTTGTCTCCTTCCAGATTCAGGAATTCGTTGCTCGGCACGTTGTCCGGCAGGATATAGCTTCCTTCCGCTTTCAGCATGGCGGGGAATACGATGCAGTGGAATACGATATTGTCCTTTCCGATGAAGTGGAGCAGACGCGTTTCGGGGTCTTTCCACCATGTCTCCCAACTGTCGGGAAGCAATTCCTTGGTATTGGAGATGTATCCGATAGGAGCATCGAACCACACGTACAGCACCTTTCCTTCCGCACCTTCTACGGGCACAGGGATACCCCAGTCGAGGTCACGGCTGACGGCACGCGGCTGCAATCCCATGTCGAGCCAGCTCTTGCACTGTCCGTATACGTTGGGGCGCCATTCCTTGTGGTCTTCCAGAATCCATTGGCGCAACCATCCTTCGTGTTTGTCGAGGGGAAGATACCAGTGCTTGGTCTCCTTCATCACAGGTTTGCTGCCGCTGATGGCGCTCTTCGGGTTGATCAGATCGGTGGGCGACAGGGAGGTTCCGCATTTCTCGCATTGGTCGCCATAGGCACCTTCCGAATGGCAGTGAGGACACTCACCGGTGATGTAGCGGTCGGCGAGGAATGTTTTCGCTTCTTCGTCGTAGTATTGTTCGGATGTTTTTTCGATAAACTCTTCTTTGTTGTATAGCGTCTTAAAGAAATCTGAAGCCAGCTCATGATGCGTCTTCGAAGTGGTGCGGCTGTATACATCGAACGAAACGCCGAATTCTTCGAACGATTTCTTGATCAGATAGTGGTAACGGTCTACTACATCCTGCGGAGTGACTCCTTCTTTCTTTGCACGAATGGTGATAGGTACTCCGTGTTCGTCCGAACCTCCGATAAACAATACATCTTCTTTCTTCAGTCGCAGATAGCGCACATAGATATCTGCCGGTACATATACGCCGGCCAGGTGACCGATGTGTACAGGTCCGTTCGCATACGGCAGTGCCGATGTGACGGTGGTTCTCTTGAATTTCTTTTCCATTGATATAGAGTGATTTTATGATTTTACTGCTTGCAATGTGCAAAGATACGGTTTGCAACGTGCAAAGATAATGCTTTCCACAGATTTCAGGAAGAAATGTGACAGGAAATCTGTGGAAAAGGCTTGTTTAGCCTGTGCCGTTTTACATCATCATATTCTTTCTGATGGAGAACTTCACTATTGCCATATCCTGAATGGTGTCTACAGGCAAGTCCATCGGCTCGTGGTGCGGATTGTAGCTGACGAGTTTGACGTACCCTTCCTTCTCTGAGCGGTTGACGTATTTCACCGTCAGATACTGGTCTCCGTCGAGGTGGAACGCCACGATGTACATTTCTCCGTAAATGACGTTGCTGAAATTGTTGATCCCCTTGAACCCTACGATATCTCCCGATTTGAGAATGGGATACATACTGTCTCCGTTGACAAAGATGGCTCCGTCGCACGCGGGTATGCTTGGAATCAGTATTTTGCCCAGCGCATATTGGCGCTTGTCGGAAAGTAGGGTTCTTAAATTGGCGGCGGCTGTGATGTCATAGAGTGTCACACTCCGGTCGTCTATGGCTTCTGCGGTTTTTGAATTGTGAATAGTCTCTACTTCTCCCCGTATCTTCCCGTTGTCAAAAGACTTTGGGTCGTGCAGCGGACTTCCTTTTCCGGTTAGCAACCAGTTATAGTCTACATGATGCAGCTTGTTCAGCAGTAAGGGAAAGTCTATGCTGTTTCGCGCGCACCAATTGGAAAGTGTCGCTCTGGCTACTCCTAAATATGATGCAAGTTCACTGTCCCGTTTCAGATTCAACGCTATTTTCGCCCGCTTTACGATTTCCGGTACATTCAGCAGTGTATCCGCTTGTTTCTCATTCATGTTTTTGCTTACTTTTTTATATGTTAATATTTATTCTTGTCTTATCGCCTCATATACAGTCTTTTGTAAAATAATTCAGCGTTAATATCTAAAATCATTTGTTTTATATATGCGACTTTCTATACCTTTGTGGTATTCGAAATGAATATTTGATTTCAAAATTAGAAATAAAAATTAGATAAACCATGAGAAAACAAGAAAAAGATGCGAAATACTTTCAAAAACCGCATTCTCCCCCCTCCGAAAAGAGAGCTGTCAGCTGTTAATAGTTGATTTGTCAGGAGTTAACAGTTGTCATATTGGGTATTAACAGCTGACGTGATGGCTGTTAACATCTGACGGGCAAGTTGCCAATGATCATTGTGTAGGATGTGAACCTCCTGTGCGCAGGCTGCCTTACCTTTTATCTGAAAACATATCAAGTATATCAAAAAGAATAACCGGAATGGAAACATTACAAAAACAAACACTTTACGTTTGTGGCTGTTGCAAACACACGCTTCCTTCAGAAGCTTTTTACGTAGATAAGAAAACCGGTCTTCCAAACAACTACTGCAAGGAATGCCGCAAATCCGCCAGCCGGAAATACAGGAAGACCGAGAAGCGCACGCTGGCACGTGACGACCGTGAACCTTATCCCGTTATCACCTCTACGAAAGACCCCGATCTTCGTCAGAAACTGATTCTGTCCGCCCTGCAGACTGTAAGGGCAAGTATCAAGCGGAAAAAGCAGAAACTTTGTGAAGTGGAAGCGGAACTGACTGATTAACAAAATGAAAAAACTGACTGATAAACTATTTATAAAAACAATACAACT
>ENA-OPZZ01001873-OPZZ01001873.1-human-gut-metagenome-genome-assembly--contig:-NODE-1873-length-11690-cov-2.382513_pt1 | contig 11690 bp, 13 predicted proteins | sample MGYA00242487_ERZ504511 | MGnify/ENA primary metagenome ERZ504511 (study PRJEB26092, sample SAMD00036241) | human gut metagenome | host: Homo sapiens | study: EMG produced TPA metagenomics assembly of... | reverse complement strand
ATGCACAGGGTGCTGTAACAAAAACAGAAGTAACAGGACTGAAAAAAGTTATCGCAGCAACATCTGGAGCAGACGGTTTGGCACATTTCTATGGCCTTGATGTTGACAAAGAATACTATGTAGTTGAGACAAATGCACCGGCAGGATACAGCGTAAACAGTCTTGCACGTAAATTAGAGTATAACACTGATAACACACGTACAAGTACAGACGTTGTTGGAACAGAGGACGTAGTAATTAATGGTTCAAAAGTAAAGGTAACTACTGTAAAGACAACAACAACAGTTGGAAACTTTACGAATGATAGTTTTGAATATGAAGATACAAAACTTTCTTCCCTTCCATCTACTGGTGGTATGGGTACTACACTCTTCACAATCGCAGGTTGTGCAATCATGGTTGCAGCAGCAGGATTCTTCTTCGCTAGCCGCAAAAGAGTAAACAAATAAATAACGAATCAGTAAGTTTTACTGAATAAAAAAGGTAATCCGGGGCGATAGCCGCCCCGGATTAATAAAAAATGTGGTATAATAGATATGCCACCATAAATTAATGAGATACATACAACAACAAGGAGAGGCCGGATGAAAAAGAAAGTAAGTAAATTTTTTATAGTCATTATATTTTTAGCCGGATTGTCCTTATTGCTGTATCCTTTCGTAGCAAACCAGTGGAATAATCACCGACAGAAACAGCTCATCAGCAGTTATGAAGATAACCTCACACAGATGACAGAAGCCGGAGATATTGATTATGCGAAGGAACTGAAGAAAGCACAGGCATACAACGACGCACTGGTACCGAGTATCCTGCCGGATTCCTTTGCTGTGGCGGATGCCAGAGAGGAAGAAGACAGTACCTATATGAATTGCCTGAACCTGACCGGGGACGGCATGATGGGAATCGTAGAGATTCCAAAGATCGCCATCAAGCTTCCGATTTATCACGGAACAAGTGATGAGGTGCTGCAGCAGGCAGCAGGACATCTGGAAGGAAGTTCCCTTCCGATTGGCGGTGAGAGCACACATGCAGTTATTTCCGCACACCGCGGTTTACCGAGTGCTTCTCTTTTTACCGATCTGGATCAGATGAAGATCGGCGATCATTTTCTGATTCATGTGCTTGACAACACATTATGTTACGAGGTGGATCAGATTCTGGTGGTTGAACCGGAAGATACCGATGCACTTGCAGTCGAAGAGGGAGAAGATCTGGTGACATTGCTGACCTGTACCCCATATGGTGTGAATACACAGAGACTTCTGGTGCGTGGACACCGTGTGGATTATGTGGCAGATGAAGTAGCAGCAGAGCAGACACCGCTCAGCGGCATCAGCCTTCATACAAATTATCTGCTCTGGGTAATCGTAGGAATTTTGATTACCGGGGTGTTTATCCTGATTCTGTTTATCAGAGAGAAACGATTCAGAAAGAAAGCAGCACGGGAGAAGGAAACAGAAGAATGAAAGAAGTAGAACCGCAGGAGAAACCTGCAAAGAAAAAGAGGAGATTGGCTCCGGTTCTTTTCGGATTACTGTTTCTCGTTGGATTCGGCATTCTGGCTTATCCGACGATCTCTAATCAGTGGAATACATACCGACAGAATCAGCTGATCAGTAATTATGAAGATAACTTACAGTCCCTGGATGCGACTGATTTTACCGATGAGTGGCAGAAAGCGGAAGCCTTTAATCAGACCATTACCGGCAATGATCTCTACGGAGATGTGTTTGGCGAAGATGACGGTGATCTGAAGAATACAGATTACTGGAAGGTCCTGAATGTAGAAGACAACGGAGTGATGGGATATCTGTCCATTCCGAAGATCAATATCAAACTTGCAATTTATCATGGAACCGGCGATGATGTACTCCAGACCGGAGTCGGACATCTGAACGGTACGAAACTTCCGATTGGAGGAGAAAGCAATCATGCAGTGCTGGCGGCACACAGAGGTCTGCCGAGTGCCAGACTTTTTACCGATATCGATCAGATGGAAGCCGGGGACAAATTTTACATCCATGTGTTGGATGAGGTACTTGCCTATCAGGTAGATCAGATCCTGCCGATGGTGGACAAGGATGATCATGAGACGTTGCAGAATGCATTGAAGATTGAGGATGGAAAGGATCAGGTGACCTTATTTACCTGTACACCGTATGGTGTCAATTCCCACAGACTTCTTGTCAGAGGTACGAGAGTACCATATAATGGAGAAGAGGAAGTAACAGGTTCCGTAGCAGACACGATGCTGCATGCGATCCAGAACTACTATATGTTATATCTGCTTCTCGGAATTGCGATCACGGTTCTGATCATTGTGATCATGAAAGTCGCATCAGGAAGAAAACAGCGCAATACATAGAGGAAAGACATTAAAGGAGGAGACGAGGCGATGATGAAAAAAAGAGTAAAACAAGGAAGTGCCATCTTACTGGCATTTGCCGTGGCATTGTCGGTATTCGTTCTGCCTGGTGTATGGGCGGCGAGTGCGATAGATGTGGATAGAAAAGACTGCTCGGTGGAGTTTTCCGTGGGCGGTGAGTATGAGGAGCTGAACACGAATGACCTGTCTGTAAAGCTGTATCGGGTCGCTTCTGTAGATAAAGCCGGAGCTTATACACCGGTGAGTGACTTTTCCGGACTGGATCTGAGTGCACTGAGCCGGGAAAATAAGGATTCTGCAGCTAAATGGCTGGAACGTGCACAGGCTGCAGAGAATATGGTGACAGCCAACACCGCTGTTGCAGCAGATCCTACCATCAAAAATGGAAAAGCTACGGTGAAAAATCTGGAGACCGGACTTTATCTCGTATCGGTAGAACAGCTGGTAACACCGAATTATGTCTATACATTTACACCGTATCTGATTTCTCTGCCGAATAACTATTACAGCGGCGAGGGAACCAGCGATGCCTGGGTATATAATCTCACCGGTGACAATGCCATCGGCCTGAAACCGGAGCAGCAGCAGAGAACCGGAGATCTGATCATCAGAAAGACGTTGAAAAATCAGAATACTACCTTTGGTGATAAGGCAACCTTCGTTTTCCAGATCGATATTACAAATGGTGATAAGAAAGAAAGCAAAGTCGAGGCACTGACCTTTAAAGCGGTTGGTGATCAGTCCGTACATCTTACAGGACTTCCGGCAGGGGCTGTCGTGAAAGTGACTGAGGTATACAGCGGGGCATCTTACGACCTGAAATCTGACAACGGAGTTGAGACAGAGATCAAAGCAAATGATGAATACAGCCAGGCGGATGCACCGGTGGCAGAGGTTTCCTTTGTCAATGACGTCAATGATAGTACCAATGGCGGCTACGGCGTGATCAACCATTTTGAATTAAATGATAACGGTTTGTATGATATTGCTGAAGTGAGATAAAAGGAGGGATGCCAAATGAGAAAGCTACATAAGAAACCACTGGTTCTGGCGGCTGCAGCGATCGCTCTGACCGGCTCCCTGACCGTGGGAAGTGCCATGGCATATTTTACCACATATGCCACAGCGGGCGGTGGTGTCAGGATGAATATGGGATTCACGACCACTGTTCCGGATGAGAAGATCGATGGAAAAAAGGCAAACATGTCACCATCATCAATAAAGGTGATTATGATTGTTTCGTCAGAGTCAAAGCATTTGCGCCGGTGGCACTGACGTATCTGGCACCGGATGGTGGATGGCAGGCTGGTGATGACGGATACTGGTATTATGAAAGTGTCCTTCCGGCAGGTGAAACGACGAAGCAGGAGTTGAATATCTCTTATCAGTTCCCGTCAGGTGACGGAAAAGCTTCTGAATTCAATGTCGTAGTCATTCAGGAATGTACACCGGTTCTGTTCGATGAAAATGGAAATGCCTATGCTGACTGGAATCATGCAGTGACAGCAGACAGTGGCGATACACAGGAGTAGGAGGTAGGTTGACATGAAGAAGAGAAAGAAATCATTTCCGAAGATCACAGTCCTGCTTCTGGCTGCCTCCGCAGTGCTTCTGATAGGAAGTGGTGTGGGAAGTGCGAGAGCGGCACTGACGTATTACAGTGAGAATTATTCCGCACAGATGAATATGCAGAGTATCGGTGTATCTCTGGTAGAAAATGATGCGGTAGTCAGCAGCAGGGATTATGTATCAGATAATGAGTGGTCAGGCACCACAGAGGGTACACTGCTTGCAAATATGCTGGGTGAGGATGAGAAGTTTACACCGGGTAAACGCTATGACGAAGCCATCAGCGTGAAGAATAGCGGAAACATTGATACATTCGTTCGTGTCATTCTGACCAGAAGCTGGCAGGATGCCGAGGGAAAGAAAAATACATCGCTGTCTCCGGATCTGATCGAATTGAATTATCTGACTGATAACGGCTGGGTGATCGCAGAGGATCAGTCCACACCGGAGCGTACGGTTTTGTATTATACAAAGGCATTACCGGTGGGAGAAACCACACCGGCGCTGTCCGATACGATCCGTGTCAATGAATCCATTGCACAGGATGTAACAAAGAAAGTAGATGGAAATACCATTCGATACACTTATAAATATGACGGTTACAGTTTTCATGTAGATGCGGAAGTAGATGCAGTCCAGACGCATAACGCACAGGAAGCGATCAAGAGTGCCTGGGGTGTGGATGTCAGCGTGAACGACGATGAGACTGTTCTGAGTCTGCAGTAAGGAGGTACAGAGCGATGAAGAAGAAGATTTTGTGCCTCGTAATGACCCTCGTAATGACGGCCGGGGCAGCGACAACAGCATTTGCAAGAGATTATCAGGGAGCTGACGGATGGCAGGTGACATTCGACGGCAGCAAGATGAGCAGTAATTTTCAGGATAATGATGTGACAGACGAAATGGCAAATATCCAGCCGGGTGACAGCATCGAACTGAAAGTAAACGTAATGAATTCCGACAGTGGAAGTACCGACTGGTATATGACCAATGAAGTCATCCAGACACTGGAGGATGCACAGCAGTCTGCGGCGGGCGGCGGATACAGCTACCGTCTGACTTATGTAGGCAGCGACAAGAAAGAAACCGTGCTGTATGACAGCACAACCGTCGGCGGCGAGGGCTCTTCCAAAGCCGGCGAAGGATTGAAGCAGGTAGATAACTCCACACAGGAATAATTTTTACCTGGGACGTCTGGCATCTCAGGAGAGCGGAACGGTTCATCTGACGGTAGGTGTCGAAGGTGAGACACAGGGTAACGGTTATCAGCTGACACTGGCAAAGCTTCGTATGAATTTTGCAACAGAGAAGGTAGCACAGGATACGGTTACGACCATCGAGAAGACAGAGAAGACAGAGGTCCGCGAGAAGGACAAAGTCATCACCACTACAAAACGTGTAAAAACCGGCGATACGAATATGATGCTCAGATACAGTGTGATCGCACTGGCCAGCGGCGTTGTATGCCTGATCCTGGCGGTAGTGACTATGAATCGCAGAAAGAAAGAAGCGGAAACGGCACAGAGGAAAGGAGGAAATAATATGTTGAAATGGAAAAAATTATTCGTATCTCTTCTGAGTGTATCCGTGATCGCAGGGCTTGGAGCTGCACCGGTAAAGGCAGCACAGACTGTGACACCTTACACATACAAAGTGACGTTATCAGCAGGAAATAAGGGAACCATCAACGGACAGCAGAAGGTCGAAGAAGTTGATCTGGCAGCCGGATCTACGGTTTCTTTTGATATAAATGACATCAAAGTGTCAGATGAAAAATATTATGTCAAGGGAATCCGTCTCAGCGGACGTGATAATTCCGAAGCACTGGCAGCACCTGCATTCCGGGTAAACGGCGATGCAGATTATGTGGTTGCTTACGGGATCAAGGGTGACATGGTAGCTTATACCGTGAACTATGAGGATGAGCAGGGCAATAAACTGGCAGAAAGCCAGACGTTTATGGAAACGTCGGTGACAAACCGGTGGTAGCTTATCGCTATATCGAGAATTATGTGCCGCAGGCGCTTGCACTGACCAAGACATTGAGTGACAATGAGGCAGAGAATGTCTTTACATTCAAATACGCACCGGGAGCTACCAATCGTGTTGTAGAGACGGTCAACCACGTTACTGTCGTAATTCCGGGCAATACCATTACAAATACCGTGACCATTCCGGCAGGAACCACAGGTACCACCGGTGGAAACGGAACCGGAGCGAATGGAACAAACGGTACGGGTGCGAATGGAACCACCGGAACAAATGGAACCGGAACAAATGCAGACGGTACGACAACTCCGGGTGGAACAGATGCCAACGGCGGACAGGATGCAGACCAGAATGGTACAGTAGAGAATCCGGATGAGCAGACACCGCAGGATCAGATCAATCTGGATGATGAGGATACACCGACCGGTAATATCGATGCCGGAAAGGAAACTCAGGAAAAGAATAAGACTCTGGGGGTAAGTATCGCAATTATCGTTGCTGCTGTTGTGGCACTGATCGCTCTGTTTGTGGCAATGAAACGTCGGAAAAAAGAGACAAAATAAAAGAAGATATAAATACATATGAACATGTATAATGTTGTGAGGTACAGCGGCAATAGCCGCTGTACCTTTTTTGCGCATGGATTTGAGAGCGTTCTGCTGTACAGCTTCTTCTTGCACAAAAGAAAGCTCTATGCTATAGTAAAAGCACGCAAGCACATTTCTAAGTGGTTGCACAAGTTTCTAAATAAACCGGACAGGTTTCTAAATTTCGGAAGCTCATGATCGAGTACTTCCCAAAGAAAGAAAAAGATAAATGAAAAGTGGAAAATACAGAAAGGGGCTGTTAAAATTAAGCGATTTGACATATACTGATTCTATAATTAATGAAATCAGAGCAATCTAAAAGATAGAGAAGTGAGAAACATGGACAATACAATATTTTCTGGTGAATCAATTCAATGACAATGGCGGAGAAAAAAGGACGGAGAAGATTCGGAGAAAGTTCGGAAAAGGATCGGAGAAAGTTCGGAGAAGACTCAGATTAATGAGTTGACGGATACCCAAAAGAAAAGTGTGGAGCTTCTTTGTTATGATAAACAGTTATCAGCAAAAAAAATAGCTGAAAAATTGGGATTAGGAAGTCGAAGTATAGAAAAAATATTAAAAAGTTGAAAACGCTTGGTTTTCTTATACGACATGGTTCTCCTAAAAACGGTTACTGGGAAGTTACAGATTGCGATACAGAGGAGAAAAACAAATGAGCAGAGCAGATCAATCACACAGAAGGAGAAAAAAAGTCCACTGGCGGCGGTGTTTCGGGCGGTCGGCATCATTTTACTGATTGTCATCATTGCGATATGTGTCCCGCTGATCGTACCGAAGACGATGGGATATCAGCTTTACACTGTTGTCAGCGGCAGTATGGAACCGGCGGTTCCTACAGGAAGCCTGGTATATATCAAATATGTGGAGCCGGGAGACATTGAGACGGGCGATATTATCGCTTTTTACGGTTCGGATGCCCAGGGATCCATCATCACACATCGCGTGGTATCGAACAGTAATGCGATGGGAGAGTTTATCACAAAAGGCGATGCCAACGCGGAAAATGATATGAATCCGGTGACTTATGAGCAGTATGTCGGGAAAATGGTACGCTCCATACCAAAAGTAGGGGCATTGTACAGACGATCACTGTCGGCTCAGGAAAGACGGTGCTGAAATGTGTCATCGGGCTGGCGATCGTGCTTCAGGTTCTTGCGGCGGTACTGAACCGGAAGTATGAGGATGATGATTCGGAAGAGACATCGGATGCAGAGAGGAAAGAATAAAAGCAAAGATTTTCCATTTATATGCTGAGAGAAGAAACTTGGCAGGCAGTCTTTTTTGTATCGGAAAAGAAACAAGAAGAGATGTGTGATCACATTGACAGAAAAGTATCAATGTGATATATATAATACATACATGGTGTGTTACTGATTACGCAGGCATTAACCGTGCATAGATATTTTTTTGATATTTATGTAGGGTTAGTGCCTTTTTTTGTGGTTCGGCCGACATGAAAAAAAGTTACTTCCTGCTATGTGAATTCAAAAAATGGGTACACTATAACAAATACTGTCTACGAGTGAGAGTGAGGAGAATTATGAAAGACAAAATTTTTGGAATTTTGCAGAGGGTTGGCCGTTCCTTTATGTTGCCGATCGCTATTCTGCCGGTCGCAGGTCTGCTGCTTGGAATCGGCGGATCTTTTACGAATGAAACAATGTTGGAAACTTATGGTCTGTTGGGTGTTATGGGACCGGGAACCGTACTGAATCAGATCCTGCAGGTTATGAACGCTGCCGGTAACATTATTTTTACGAATCTGCCGATTATATTTGCAATGGGTGTGGCAATCGGTATGGCGAAAAAGGAAAAAGCAGTAGCAGCGCTGGCAGCTGTTATCGCAATTTTTCATCATGCATGCTTCAATCGGGGCACTGATCAACATCAAGGGCGGTGCGGACACGATGCTGTCCGGTTCTGTCACAGATGTATGTGGTATCACATCCCTTCAGATGGGAGTATTTGGCGGTATCATCGTTGGTCTGGGTGTTGCGGCACTGCACAACCGTTTTTACAAGATTGAGCTTCCGCAGGTATTATCCTTCTTCGGAGGAACCCGTTTTGTACCGATTATTTCCGGTATCGTGTTTGTAGGTGTCGGAATCCTGATGTTCTTTGTATGGCCGGTGATCCAGTCCGGTATTTACGCACTTGGTGATCTGGTTCTGAAATCCGGTTATGCAGGAACCTGGGTATACGGATTTCTGGAGCGTTTACTGCTTCCGTTTGGTCTGCATCACGTATTTTATCTGCCGTTCTGGCAGACAGGTGTGGGCGGAACACTCGAAGTCGGTGGAAAACTCATCGAAGGCGCACAGAACATCTTCTTTGCACAGTTATCTGATCCGAACGTGGATCATTTTGCAGTATCCGCAACCAGATTTATGTCCGGTAAATTCCCGCTGATGATCTTTGGTCTTCCGGGAGCCGCACTGGCAATGTACCGCACAGCGAAACCGGAAAAGAGAAAAGCTGTCGGTGGTTTATTACTTTCCGCAGCACTGACTTCCATGCTGACAGGTATCACAGAGCCTCTGGAGTTTACCTTCCTGTTTGTGGCACCGCTGCTGTACGGTATCCACTGCGTATTTGCAGGTCTGGCTTATATGCTGATGCATATCTGTAACGTAGGTGTCGGAATGACATTCTCCGGCGGATTTATCGATCTGTTCCTGTTCGGTATCATGCAGGGCAACAAGAAAACAAGCTGGGTATGGGTAGTGATCATCGGTGTGATCTACTTCATCGTATATTATTTCCTGTTCAGCTTCCTGATCAAGAAACTGAATCTGAAGACACCGGGCCGTGATGAAACAGAAGAAGTAAAACTGTACACAAGAGCGGATGTCAATGCGAGAAAAGAAGGCGAAAACACAGGTGCCGCAAGTGAGGATACGGTTTCCGAGGGAATTTTACAGGGACTTGGCGGCAAGAAGAATATTTCTGATGTGGACTGTTGTGCCACAAGACTGCGTTGTACGGTATATAAACCGGAACTGGTCAATGATGCGCTCCTGAAAGCAACCGGCGCTTCCGGTGTGGTTCACAAAGGAAACGGTGTTCAGATCATCTACGGACCGAAAGTAACCGTTATTAAATCAAATTTTGAGGATTATCTGGAGAAAGCCCCGAATGAGGAGCTTCATACAGACGAACCGGCTTCTGATGCTGCAGATACCGTACCGACAGAGACTGCCGCAGAAACACAGAAAGCAAAAGAAGTGGTAAAAGAGACCATTATCGTATCAAGCCCGATCACAGGTATCGCAGCAGATCTGGCAACTGCACCGGATGATGCGTTCGCAGGCAGAATGATGGGGGACGGAGCAGTCGTGACTCCGACAGCAGCAACCATCGTGGCACCGGAAGATGGACAGGTCATCTTCGTATTTGATACAAAACATGCGATTGGATTTCTGACAGACAGCGGTTTATCCATGCTGCTGCACATCGGTATCGACACAGTTAATCTGGAAGGCAAAGGCTTTACCTGTTTTGTGGAGAACGGACAGAGTGTGAAGAAGGGTGACAAACTGCTGGAGATCGACATTGATTATCTGACAGCCAATGCACCGTCACTGTGTTCTCCGATTCTGTGCACCGAATTGGAGGATAACCAGAAGGTCAGACTGCTGGCAGAGGGTGAGGTAAAAGCCGGAGATCCGCTGTTTGCAGTAGATGTATATGAAGAGGAAGCGTAATATGACACAGGAATACAAAGGAAAATCTGTTTATAAGGGAATCGCACTGGGACCGGTCGTAGTGTTCCAAAAGAATGATGTCCAGGTAAAACGGGAAAAAAATCACAGATGCAGAAGGTGAGATCGCCCGTATGCAGGATGCGGTCAGTGCATCGCAGGAACAGCTGCAGAAACTGTATGATAAGGCTGTGAAAGAAGTTGGTGAAGCCAGCGCAGCGATTTTTGAGGTGCATCAGATGATGCTGGAAGACGAAGATTATCAGGAGGCCATCTGCAATATGATCCGCAATGAAATGGTGAATGCAGAGTATGCGGTTGCAGTGACCGGTGATAATTTTGCCGAGATGTTTGCCAGCATGGATGATGATTATATGCAGGCGAGATCCGCAGATATCCGTGATATCTCCAACCGTCTCGTTCAGAATCTGTCCGGCCATGCACCGGTGGATATGAATGATATGGAGCCATCGATCATTGTAGCGGATGATCTGTCTCCGAGTGAGACTGTTCAGATGGACAAGGACAAGATCCTCGGTTTTGTCACAGTACACGGATCTACCAATTCACATACGGCGATCCTTGCGCGTATGATGAATATTCCGGCTCTGATCGGCGTGCCGGTGGAACTGGATGCCCTGCAGAATGGGATGCAGGCAGTTGTAGATGGGTTTGCAGGTACTTTTGTCGTAGAGCCTTCCAAAGAAATGTGTGAGCAGACAAAAGCCCGCATGGCAGAAGAGGCTGAGAAACAGCAGCTGCTGCAGCAGATGAAAGGGCAGGAAACGGTGACGAAGGACGGCAGACAGGTGCATCTGTATGCAAATATCGGCAGCGTGTCTGACATCGCAAGTGTACTGGATAATGATGCGGAAGGTATTGGCCTGTTTCGAAGTGAATTCCTGTATCTTGGAAAAACGGATTTTCCGACAGAGGAAGAGCAGTTCAATGCATACAAACAGGCGCTGCAGCTGATGGCAGGCAAAAAAGTGATCATCCGGACACTGGACATCGGCGCAGACAAACAGGTGGATTATTTTAATCTCGGTCAGGAGGATAATCCGGCCATGGGCTATCGTGCCATCCGTATCTGTCTGAAGCAGCCGGACATTTTCAAGACACAGCTGCGTGCGTTACTTCGTGCAGCGGTATATGGAAATCTGTCTGTGATGTATCCGATGATCATTTCCACAGAGGAAGTGGAGCAGATTTTTGCCATTGTAGAAGAAGTACGGGCTGAGTCTGCATGCAGCGGGGAATCCCGTATAAAATGCGGAACGGGTATTCATGATCGAGACACCGGCAGCTGTGATGATCAGCGATGAACTGGCAGAGATGGTGGATTTCTTCAGTATCGGAACTAACGACCTGACACAGTATACACTGGCGATTGACCGTCAGAATGCTAAACTGGATGATTTTTACAACGCGCATCAC
>ENA-OPZZ01001869-OPZZ01001869.1-human-gut-metagenome-genome-assembly--contig:-NODE-1869-length-11702-cov-5.117322_pt1 | contig 11702 bp, 10 predicted proteins | sample MGYA00242487_ERZ504511 | MGnify/ENA primary metagenome ERZ504511 (study PRJEB26092, sample SAMD00036241) | human gut metagenome | host: Homo sapiens | study: EMG produced TPA metagenomics assembly of... | reverse complement strand
CGTACCGAGTACTTTGTAAACAAGAGCATCGACTTTGTCAAACGTCATAAAGACCAGCCTTTCTTCTTGAATCTCTGGCCGGATGATATGCATACCCCTTGGGTACCGGAATTTAAGCAAAAGGATAACAAAAGCTGGAACACAGAAGAAGCCTTCATCCCTGTTCTTGCTGAAATGGACAAACAGCTCGGACGTTTTATCAAAGCATTGGATGAGTTGGGATTGTCGGAAAATACAATCGTGATTTTCACTAGTGATAATGGACCGGCGCCCAGTTTCCAATCCGCTCGTGCTGCCTATTTAAGAGGAACGAAGAACAGCCTTTATGAAGGTGGAATTCGTATGCCGTTCCTTATAAAATACCCCAAGAAAATAAAGGCTGGACAAGTGAATAATGAAAGCGTACTGTGTGCAGTCGATTTATATCCCTCTTTATGTGCGATAGCTGGAATTGAAACAGAGAAAGGTTATCAGGGAGACGGACAAAATTATGATAAAGTTCTTCTGGGTAAATCGAAAGCTAAACGTAAAACAGACCTGATGTGGGATTTCGGTAGAAACCAATTCTTTAAGAAACCGGGAAATGCAAATGACAGAAGTCCTCATCTGGCTATACGCAGTGGCAACTGGAAACTATTGATAAATAGTGATGGAAGCGATGCACAGCTGTACGATATTGAAAAAGACAAATTCGAGAAAAACGATGTGGCGCAGTCGCATCCGCAAGTCGTAGCTAAGTTGAGCAAAAAAGTATGTAAATGGTTTGCGGAAAACAAAGACAAAGGAAAAGAGTAATACAGTGAAAAACAAATTATAAACTAATATTAAACTTATGAATTCTAAATTATTACTATTACCGACCGCCTTGATGGTTGCAGGCCATTCTGCAGCAGAGGCGAAAGGCAAGAAATCGGACAAACGGCCTAATATCTTGGTAATTCTTGCAGATGACCTTGGCTATTCCGATCTGGGATGCTATGGTAGCGAGATTCATACTCCTAATTTGGACAAACTGGCACAAGAAGGAGTACGATTCAATCATTTCTATAATGCAAGCCGTAGTTGCCCGACTCGTGCTTCCCTATTGACAGGACTTTACCAACATCAGGCCGGAATCGGACGAATGACCTTTGATGCTCACTTGCCGGGCTATCGCGGAACACTCTCACGCAATGCCGTTACCATTGCCGAGGTGTTGAAAGAAGCAGGATATACCACCAGTATGGTTGGGAAATGGCATGTTGCAGAGACTCCACTCCGTAAAGACCAACGCGAATGGTTGGCACACCGTGTCTTCCATGATACATTCTCTGATTTATGTCATTATCCCGTCAATCGTGGGTTTGATTCTCACTATGGAGTGATTTATGGAGTGGTGGATTACTTTGATCCGTTCAGTTTAGTAGAAGGTGAAGTGCCTATAAAGGAAGTACCTAAAGGATATTATATAACCCAAGCCCTTTCAGAACGTGCCGTACAGGAGGTAGAAGAATATGCAAAGGATGATAAACCATTCTTTATGTACTTGGCTTATACAGCACCGCATTGGCCGCTGCATGCACTTCCTGAAGATATTGAGAAATATAAGGATACTTATAAAGTAGGTTGGGAAGCTATCCGTAATGCCCGTTATGAACGTCAAAAGCAGTTGGGTGTTTTCCCGGGAATGGATAACTTTTTGTCCGAACGTCAGTTTCATGACAAATGGGAAGATAATCCACATGCAGAATGGGATGCCCGTGCGATGGCCGTTCACGCTGCAATGATCGACCGTGTAGATCAGGGTATCGGACAAATTATCGAGGCTTTGAAAAAGACCGGACAGCTTGATAATACATTGATTCTTTTCTTGTCTGATAATGGTTGCAGTAACGAAGACTGCCAGAACATGTCTGGTGGAGAGAACGACCGTCCGGATATGACTCGTGATGGAAAGAAAATCATTTACCCGCGTAATAAACAGGTATTGCCTGGACCACAGACTACATACGCTTCATTGGGAGCCCGTTGGTCTAATGTAGCGAATACTCCATTCCGCTTTTGGAAAGCCAAATCTTATGAAGGAGGTATCTGTACTCCGATGATTGCTCATTGGCCGAAAGGAATTAAAAAGAACGTGGGTGGCATGACATCTGAAATAGGGCATGTAATGGACATCATGGCTACTTGTGTCGATTTAGCGGATGCTGAATATCCAACTACCTATAAAGGACATGATATTCTTCCAATGGAAGGAAAGAGCTTACTTCCTATCTTCAAGACCGGACATCGCAAGGGACACGACTATCTGGGCTTTGAACACTTCAACGAACGTGCTTTTCTTTCCAATGATGGCTGGAAACTGGTTCGCCCGAAAAATAACTCTCAATGGGAATTGTACAATTTGAATGAAGACCGGAGCGAGCAACATGATCTGGCTGCTAAATATCCGGAGAAGGTGGCAGAAATGTCAAAAGCATACGAAGCATGGGCTAAGCGTTGCATGGTAGAACCTTACCCGGGACAGAAAAAGAAATAACTGTCATTCCATTTAAAACGGAATGAATAGAAACATTGAAAGAATAATGGGGATGAAGGATTCCGGATCAGGAATAACTTCATCCCCATTAATAATATCTGCTATGAGGTTATCTACAACAAGAACTATTGCTCCGCTTGCCCGATTGTAGAATACTTCATACTTCCTATTTGTCCATCCTTACTCATCGTTTCCGCCTGAATAATCACCGGAGTGGAATATTGGTTATTATAACATTCAATCACAGCTTTTCCATTTTCATCTGTCCGTACAGACGGATTCCAGTAGAGCGTCCGTCTTTTGTCCACTTTATCCATATACAATTCCTTGGTCGGGTAGGCAGGTGAATAATATTCCAGTGCATGAGTATATCCCTGAATGACTGTTTGCCGGGTACCAAGTACGGCAGTCTGACTTTTGTTCAATACATCGCGTCTGGGTAGGGGAATCAGGTAGAAAACACTGTATTTGTCCAGTTTGCTGATATCCACTCCCGTACTATCCGTAACTTCGGACATTTTGGTGTTTTGAATGATGTCGTCATCAATGCCTCCGGTTCCTTTGCTGATGATGATAGAAGCCAGTCCATCCACTTCGGTCAACATCATTTGAGTTTCTGTCTCGGATAAAATGTGGTTATCCATGATATAGCAGATTGGTTTCTGCCGATAAGTAAGCTTGTCATTGCTACGATCCCAATCGAATTGCGGACTTAACTTTTCCATTAATTCCGGAATAGTTGTGACAATCTTCCCATTGTCACGTAATAAATCTACAGAACGGCGTACGTCGTAATAAGCGTCGATGCTTTTCTCATTGATTTTAGTAGCCATATTACTTCCTTGCCGGCGTTTGCTTTTTATTTCCACTTCATCCAATACATAAAGTCCTTCTACTTTCCGGATAGAATCCATGTATAGAGAATCAAAATTCTCGGCTTTTTGTAGCCAGTGGGTCAAGTCCTTCCATTTAGGATGAAGCTCCTTGTAGCCGTAGGCTCGGGGAGCAGGTGAGAAATTACGGTCGATCAGGATGGATGCATCCTTGTTGCGTTCTTTACCGACTTTCCGGGTTTGGATCACCGCTTCCGTGGTTCCTTCAAAGTCTTCTACAGGAATGGTGAAACGACCGTTTTCATCGGTCACGGTTCCTCCAGTGATAAATTGGTCATCTTTCTTCACTATCACACTAAGCGCTATATCTTTCAGCTTATTCTTGAGGATCGTTGATTTAACCTGCCCGTTCAACACTAATTGAGCTTCCGGTAACTGCAACGGAGTGAAAGGAGCAGTAGAAATGGCTTGGCTCATGTCATATTTACGCCATCCATGCACCATTAATAATATATCCAGTTCCGTTTGCTTCCGGGGAGACGGCGATGCAAAATAATAACCGGGCTGATGGATATATCCTTTTAAATCAGATGTTAACAGCAAATCAGTGAAAATGTTGTTATCATACTCCAGATAATCTGACCGGACGGCATCCCGGATACTGACCGATACATCTCCCGATACCGGTTCTCCTTTGGCATTCTTTACCTGTAACTCACAACGAATAGGAGCGTAGGGAGTATACACCTCTTTCAGTCCCTCTGCGGATAGTTGTAGAGGAGCACGTGGGTTGGAAAAGACAAAACGCTCGCATAACGTATTACCAGCTCGGTTGATGAGGCTGACTTGCAGTACGCCTGCCGGTAGTTTGCGGGTAGGCAGAATGAACTCTTGTGGAGCGTCCGCCCGGCAACTAATCAATTGATGAACATACGGCCGTCCCTGATGACTGATAAATACAGCCAATGTATCTTGAGGAGTAGCGGCATTGCAGGATACTTTCACCAAAAGGGCACCGGCATTGTTGACAGTACTCAATACATACCCGTTAGGCAACGCCTGTGGAAGGGTAAATTCATATTTCTTTCCTTGAAAATCGACTTTGGCAACAGCCGGTTGTGCAGAAGGCGTATATTCAAAATGCCCCATTCCATCGTGCAAAGTCTCGAAAGAAGTGATTTCTGCTCCTTCTTTGGTATAGATCGTTCCTGACAATTCTATATTCCCTTCGTTTTTACTCTCCGCCTTGAAAGCCACTTGCGAAGTCACTCCTTCCACTAATTGCCCTCCTTCGGGAAAAAAACGCACACTCAACTTCTCCTTTGTTTCTGATGGACGGTTCTCCATCGACGAACTAAGTTCGTAAGTTGTGATACTACGTTCCAGCTTATCACTATTCGCAAGTTGATAAATCGGGAAAGTACGTGAGAAATACTGCGGTTCGTTGAAAGCAAGCATCCAGCGGGTATAGGCACGTACCTCATAATAGCCGGATAACATGGAACGGGGAAGAATGAATTGTCCGTTCCCTTCTCCCTGCGTCAGTTTGATGATTTGTTTATCTGTTATATGTCCTGTCTGATCCACCAGTTCCACATACAGGGGGCGGCTGATCGGACTGAAAGTCTGCTTTTCAGCGAGAGTGACATAAGCCTTGAACCAGATCGTATCTCCAACATAATAACTCGTGTTGTCGAAATGTAAATAGGCTTTCTCCCGTGGAAAGTTGTTGGCAAATGTCTGTGCCTGGTTCATGTATTGTTGGAATATAACTTTGGCAGGAGGAATCTCTCCCCATGCTATTGCTAGCGATAAGCAAAAAGAAAGAAGAAAAAGAATTCGTTTGTTTTTCATTTCAATAGGTTTTTAACTAAAATGCAAAGTTAGAATATATTGACCTAAAAATAGAAAACTAATTGTTCAATAAAGGAAAAAAACTATTCAGAGTAGAAATAAAAGTTCATGGACGCATTGTATATCTTTTGGGATAGCATATATACCTGATTTTGTTCTTTATTGATTAGCATTTTTCCTTCCTTTTGCATAAACTTCCCTATTTTTGTTTTCCAGATAATTGATAATACTATGGTAAAGAAGAATTTCTTAATGACTGCCCCCTTACTGATGGCATCGTTTTGTTCGGCACAGGAAAAGCCGAACGTCGTACTGATTATGGTAGATGATATGGGTTATTCCGATATCGGCTGCTACGGTGGAGAAATACTGACCCCTAATATTGATGCATTGGCATCCAAAGGAGTACGTTTCACGCAATTCTACAATACTTCACGTTCATGTCCCGCCCGGGCTAGTTTAATGACAGGACTATATCAACATCAGGCAGGTATCGGTCAGATGTCCGAAGACCCGTTTAAAAATCCTGGCCAGAAGAGTCCGAATGATTGGGGTGTACCCGGATACAAAGGATTCCTCAACCGCAATTGTGTCACAATAGCCGAAGTTCTGAAAGAAGGCGGCTACCATACCTATATGGCAGGTAAATGGCATCTGGGAATGCATGGAGAAGAAAAGTGGCCCTTGCAACGGGGATTTGAACGCTTCTACGGAATTTTGGCAGGAGCTTGCAGCTATCTCCGTCCATCGGGAGGACGCGGCTTGACCCTTGACAACACAAAACTTCCGGAGCCGGAAGCACCTTATTATACAACAGATGCATTTACCGATTACGCAATCCGCTTTGTTGACGAACAGAAAGATGATAAACCTTTCTTCCTATATCTGGCAATTTAACGCTCCTCACTGGCCGTTGCAGGCAAAAGAAGAAGATATTCAAAAATTCACGAAGATCTATCGTGAGAAAGGATGGGATGAAATTCGTGAAGCAAGACGGAAGCGGATGGCTAAGTTGGGAATTATCGACTCGAATACAGAGTTTGCCGAATGGGAAAATCGGAAATGGGACGAGCTGACAGAGAAGGAAAAAGATGAAGTAGCCTACCGGATGGCCGTTTATGCAGCGCAGGTGCATTGTGTAGATTATAATGTAGGAAAACTGCTGGACTACCTGAAGAAGAATCATAAATTGGATAATACGCTTGTTATGTTCTTGTCCGATAACGGTGCTTGTGCCGAGCCATACGCTGAATTGGGAGGCGGGAAAGTGTCTGAAATCAACAATCCGGCTTGTAGCGTGTTCCCTTCTTACGGAAGAGCATGGGCACAGGTTTCCAATACTCCGTTCCGTAAATACAAATGCCGTTCTTATGAAGGAGGTATTTCTACCCCTCTCATCGTGTCGTGGAAAAGCAATCTGAAGAATAAGAAAGGTGAATGGTGCCGTGTTCCCGGTTATCTGCCGGACATTATGCCGACCATCCTGGAAGCAACAGGAGCCGCCTATCCGGAAACTTATCACGGTGGAAACAAAATATATCCATTGGTAGGCAGTAGCCTTTTCCCTGCTATTCAAAAGAAAGCAGACTCTATCCATGAATATATGTATTGGGAACATCAGAACAATAGAGCGATCCGCTGGGGAAACTGGAAAGCAATCCGCGACGAAAAAGGAAAAGAATGGGAATTGTACGATGTGGTTAAAGACCGTACCGAACGTAACAATCTGGCAGAACAGCACCCTGAAGTGCTTACCAAGTTAGTTGCCGAATGGGAGAAATGGGCGAATTCAAACTTTGTATTACCTAAACATCCGAAGAAATAAATAAAGGAGGAACACAAAATGAATAAATTACTATTAAGTGCATCCGTAGCCTTGGGAGCTACCAGCCTGTCTTTCGCCCAGCAAACGGAAAAACCGAACTTCCTATTGTTCATAGCCGACGATTGTTCTCATTATGACTTGGGCTGTTATGGCAGTGTTGATTCGAAAACTCCGAATATCGATCGCTTTGCCACACAGGGAGTACGTTTCACACAAGCCTATCAGGCTGTTCCGATGTCATCGCCTACCCGGCACAATCTATATACCGGTTTGTGGCCTGTACGCAGCGGAGCTTACCCCAATCATACTTGTGCCAATGAAGGAACATTGAGCGTTGTACACCACCTGCAACCGTTGGGTTATAAAGTCGCATTGATCGGGAAATCGCATATTGCCCCGAAATCAGTATTTCCTTTCGACCTTTATGTACCTCCTTTGAAAGGTGGGGACTTGAATTTTGAAGCAATTCAGAAATTTATTTCCGATTGCAAGGCGAAAGGCGAACCTTTCTGTCTGTTTGTAGCCTCCAATCAACCGCATACTCCCTGGAATAAAGGCGATGCCTCTCAATTTAATGCGGACAAACTGACACTGCCTCCTATGTATGTAGATATTCCCCAGACTCGCGAGTTGTTTACCCATTATCTGGCAGAGATCAATTATATGGATCAGGAATTTGGTAATGTCCTTTCTATCCTGGATCAGGAAAAAATGACGGATAAATCTGTTGTCGTATATTTGAGCGAACAAGGCAACAGCCTGCCTTTTGCCAAATGGACTTGTTATGATGCGGGGGTACACTCTGCCTGTATCGTTCGTTGGCCGGGAGTGGTTAAGCCGGGAAGCGTAAGTGACGCGTTGGTAGAATACGTAGATATTGTCCCTACTTTTGTCGACATAATAGGAGGAAAGCCGCAGGCAAAAGTAGATGGCGAAAGCTTTAAACCGGTATTGACAGGCAAGAAGAAAACACACAAGAAATATTCTTTCTCCCTTCAGACCACGAGAGGCATCAATGCAGGATCGCCTTATTATGGCATCCGTTCGGTATACGACGGCCGATACAGATATATTGTCAATCTCACCCCGGAAGCTACTTTCCAGAATGTTGAAACAAAATCTCCTTTGTTTAAAGAGTGGAAAAGTCTGGCGAAAACGGATAGTCATGCAAAAGCGATGACGACTAAATACCAGCATCGTCCGGCTATCGAATTGTATGATGTGAAGAACGACCCGTATTGTATGAAAAATCTGGCGGAGGATGCGAAACAAGCTTCTACCATCAGCCGCTTGGATAAAGAGTTGAAACGCTGGATGAAGGATTGTGGAGACGAAGGACAACCTACCGAGATGCGTGCCTTCGAACACATGCCGGGAAAGAGAAAATAAGCCGTCACACATCAAAACGAATAAAACACAGAATGTAATTTATAAATCGTATATCATGAAAAAAGAATTTTTTGGTTTGCTTTGTGGATGTACTCTGCTTCCGGCATTTCTTCATGCGCAGACAGAGCGTCCTAATATTGTGATTGTATTGGCCGACGATTTGGGTTGGGGAGATGTAGGGTTTCATGGTAGTGAAATCAAGACTCCCTGTCTGGATGCTTTGGTGGGCGAAGGAGTGGAACTCGAACGCTTTTACACTTCTCCCATCAGTACGCCTACCCGTGCGGGACTGATGACGGGACGTTACCCGAACCGGTTTGGTGTTCGTTCGGCTGTTATTCCGCCCTGGCGTGAGGACGGACTGGATGAGAATGAAGAAACGATGGCCGATATGCTGGCACGTAACGGATATAAGAACAGAGCCATTATTGGTAAGTGGCATCTGGGACATACCAAGAAAGTGCATTATCCGATGAATAGGGGATTTTCACACTTCTATGGTCATCTGAACGGTGCGATAGATTATTTCGACCTGACGCGTGAAGGTGAACTGGACTGGCACAACGACTGGGAAACCTGCCATGACAAAGGATATTCTACCGAATTGATAACCAAAGAAGCCATCCGCTGTATCGATGCATACGAGAAAGAAGGTCCGTTTATGTTGTATGTGGCCTATAATGCACCTCATACACCTTTGCAGGCACAGGAAAAAGATATAAAACTCTATACAGACAATTTCGACAGCCTGACACCGAAAGAACAGAAAAAAGCGACTTACAGTGCAATGGTTTCTTGTATGGACAGGGGAATCGGTGCTATTGTAGATGCCTTGAAGAAGAAAGGAATTATGGACAACACTTTCTTTATCTTCTTTAGTGATAACGGCACTGCCGGTGTTCCGGGATCCTCATCAGGACCTTTGCGTGGACATAAATTCGACGAGTGGGATGGAGGGGTACATGCACCGGCTGTTCTTTATTGGAAGAAGGCAGAGAAACAATATAAGAACTTGAGTTCACAGGTGACAGGTTTTGTTGACCTTGTTCCCACATTGAAAGATTTGGTAGGAGATCACAGCCGTCCGAAACGTGAATATGACGGTATCAGCATCCTCCCTGTATTAAACGGTAAAAAGGCCTGTATCGACCGCGATTTTTATCTGGGACACGGAGCAGTAGTCAATAAAGACTATAAACTGATAAGAAAAGGTATGAAACCGGGACTGGATTTGAAACAGGACTTTCTGGTTGATTATAAAACGGATCCTTACGAAAAGAAAAATGCCAGCGCAGGAAACGAGAAAATTGTGAAAGCTTTGTATGAGGTTGCCCTGAAATATGACACGATCACTCCTTGTATACCGGAAGTACCTTACGGTAAAGGTCGTGACGGATTCAAAGCTCCTAAAGAATGGAAAGTAGTACGTTGAATCTGTTAACCCTATGAATTGAAATGATACAAGATGGAAAAATCAATGATTAGCATGTGCCTCTTAGGCGGATTGGCGATAGGGAATGGGTTTGCCCAAACTCCTTCGAAGCCTAATATATTATTAATCATAGCCGATGACTGTTCCTATTACGATATAGGCTGTTTCGGAGCAGTCAACAACAAGACTCCCCATATAGATGCATTGCTCGACAGGGGATAAAGTTCAACAGTGCGTATAATTCTGTTTCGATGAGTACGCCTACCCGGCATTGTGTTTATACAGGTATGTATCCGATGCATCATGGCGGTTATGCCAACCATAGCTCGGTCAATGCGATGTAAAATCTCTTCCCACTTATCTGGGAAATTTGGGTTATCGGGTTGGATTGGCCGGGAAATGGCATATCAAACCTTTGGCTAACTTCCCGTTCGAAGATGTACCGGGATTCCCCAAAGGTTGTACAAGCCCAAACACTGACTATCATACCAAAGGTATCGAGAAGTTTATGGAACGTGATGCTTCCCAACCTTTCTGCCTTGTCTTGGCTTCTATTAATTCGCATGCTCCCTGGACAGGTGGTGACGCTTCCGTTTTCGACCGGAAGAAACTTCAGTTGCCGCCACAGTTTATCGACACGGAAGTGACGCGTGAATACTATGCCAGATATTTGGCGGAAGTCGGTCTGCTCGATCAGCAGGTGGGGGATGCTATGCAGATTCTGAAAGAAAAGAATCTGCTGCAGAACACTCTTGTCATTTTCATATCCGAGCAAGGTACGCAATTTGCCGGAGCCAAATGGACCAATTGGAGTGCCGGTGTCAAGTCGGCGATGGTGGCTTCCTGGCCAGGTGTCATTAAACCCGGTACGGAGACTTCCGCTATTGTGCAATATGAAGACCTTCTTCCTACATTTATCGATGTTGCAGGCGGAAAGGTGCCTGACGTAATAGATGGAAAGAGTCTGGTAGATGTATTTCAAGGGAAAACAAAGACACACCATAAGTATGCTTATCATGTTCACAACAATGTTCCGGAAGGTCCGGCATATCCAATCCGTTCTATTTCAGACGGACGCTATCGTCTAATCTGGAACTTGACTCCGGAGGAAACATACGTAGAAAAGCATATTGAAAAGGCAGAATGGTATCTCTCGTGGAAAGCACAGGACACGGATCAGGCACATAAAATCATGAACCGCTATAAGAATCGTCCCGAGTTCGAATTATATGATATCAAGAAAGATCCGTTTGAAATGAATAATCTGGCGGATGTGAAGAAATATAGTAAGAAGAAGGCAGAACTGACGATGGAACTGCAAAAATGGATGAAACAGCAAAATGATACCGGAGCTGATAAAGACCGGCCGCGTGCTCCTAAGAATAGGCAGAAGAAAGCAGCCAATGTATAATATTCGTAATGCTACCGCTTGTTGCTCGCTGAAAGAGATTTATCTTTTTTGATTTCTCATTTCTCATAAAATCTAGATAATGAGTTTATAATCAATGATATATAGTATGAGAAATGCTTTCCATACAGGCATTTCTCATACTTTTTACAGATGTTTTAACGAAAAAACGGCTATTTCTCATTCGTTTTTCAATGATTTCTCATACATCTGCCCTGTATTCATCCTGCATTTCTCATACATTTCTCATGATGACTGCATAGACGATGGTTGCTGATCTTATTTACATTGAAAACAGATGAAAGGTACTTATCATTCAAACAACCCTATGCCAGCATGTTTTTCATTCGTTATCGTCCAGTTATTGATAGAGCATCCCAATCGTTCCACTAGAGTGACGCAGGGCTGTTCACTATGGGTGGCATAGATTCGTTCACTGGAGT